>UEXM01001849.1_pt1 | contig 16330 bp, 30 predicted proteins | sample 1796661 | NCBI WGS metagenome assembly UEXM01 (sample SAMEA4772469, study PRJEB27181) | metagenome | reverse complement strand
CAATTATTTCATAAATTTGTTAACGGATGGTAAGATGGAAATAGATCGCGCAGTAATAGAAGTAAATGGTGGATGTAACTATACTTGCCAAATGTGTCCTCAAACAACATCAGAAGGTAAAACAGGAGCTAGAGGTAAAAACTGGACTGGTATAATGCCTTTAGATGAGTTTAAAGGATATGTTAACCAGTTAGTTGATAAAGGTCTAAACGTAGTTAATCTAGATGGATCAGGCGAAGCAACCACTATAAGAAATTTACCTGAGTATATCAAAGTAGTTACTGATGCTGGAGTTCAATCTGTTATATTCTCCAATGGATATAGAATGCATGGTAACTATATGCAAGAATGTGTAGATGCAGGTCTTGGATTTTTTAGATTTTCTATAGTCGGATATTCTTATGAAACATATCGTAAATGGATGAATAGTAAAAACTTCTATCGTACTATTTCTAACTTACATGAAATGAAACGCTACGTAGTTAAGTCAAAATCTAAATGCACAGTTGCAACTTATCACCTTATACTAGATAATAACAATATAGAGTACGAAGTAGAAGAGTATAAAAAAATAGTAACAAGTGCAAATGTACAAACAGAGATTTGGAAAATGCACAACTGGAGTGGAGTATATGAACCAGATTACGATAGAGAAGGCAGTAGAAAAACTTGTGGTAGACCATTTTCCCCTGATCTTGTTATTAGAGCTGGTGGTCTTAACGGTGCCACTGGTGCTGTACACCCTTGCTGCCAAGTATTAGGAAGAGATGATGAAGCTGTTTTAGGTCATGGATCAAAAAATTCTTTAGAAGATATCTGGTATGGTGATAAATATAATCAACTAAGAAAAGACCACGAACTAGGCAATTGGCCTAGCTATTGCGAAGGATGTGACTTTTTAATTGATGATCCAGAAGTATTAGTATATACCAATCATGGTCGAGAAAATTATAAAATGTATGGCACAAAATTTAGCTTGGAAGATTACAGATGACAGACCTTACTCCGGTACCAGTATTTAATTTATATAATCCAGATGATTATTTAGATTGGACAGAAAGACAAACTATTGATAAACTGTTTGGAGCATTTAATTATCCAGTATCTCATCAAACTTATGTCACAGTAGGAGATATTAACAGGTGTCAAGAAACATTAGGATTCCCCCATATTAATGTAATGAAATATGATTTCTCTGTTCCTGAGATTAGGCAGTGGTATACTTTTATAAATGTGCTTAGAAAAGCAAGAGTGTATGAAAGTTTCATAATAACTTTTCCAGGTAAAAAAACAATGAACCCATTGCATGAAGGTATGGCATTACATAGATTTGTGAGGATAGATAATAATACTTATTATCTACATCGAGTTGAAGCGCAAAGAATAATTTCAGAAGTATTAAGCCATAGAAGAATACGATCTTCTGTAAAAAATTATTTAAAAAATTTAAATGTATATTTTAACAGAGAGCAATCCGAAGCTCGATCAAAAGGAATATCCCCAGCTAGAACTAATCTTCGAGACATAGAAATAGCAGATATGAGAATGGTGAACTATAAACAAACATGAAGGTTTATATGATAGGGATGGATGACCATCCCATTTCTGTTATGTATAAAAGGTCTGTTCTTCCTAGTTGGAAAGATTATAAGGTTATAGAGTTTGCAGCTACTACTCCTAAAGATTTAATTTATAAGAATAAATTAGAATTTAATATTAAATCAGCAGGTAAGAAACGTGAATTTACATTAACAGAAAAAGCTGTTTGGTATAGTCATTTTGAATTGTGGTGTAAATGTATTGAAGAAGGTCCTATTATAATATTAGAACATGATTCTATGTTAGTTAAACCTTTACCTGACTTATCTAAAGAAGGTTATAAGTTTTTATCTTTTATTAACCGAGACTTTGGAAAGGAAGGTAAACATATTGCACCAGGATCTGGATACTACATTACTCCAGTTATAGCAGAACGACTTGTAGCTAGAGCTGTTTGTAAACCAATAACTCAAAATAGCGATGGTCATTTATCTACTGTAATGAACTGGCGTAAACAAATTGAAATGAATGATTTCTATTATATTGAACAAGTTAATTTTGACGGTCTAAATACTATAGACCACAAAAATCCTAATAGAAAATTTATAGGGCTAGATTATGAAAACATTGATATACCAAGTATATACAGGTAAGCGTAAAAAACTTTACGACTTCTGTACCGCTTCCGTAAAAAAATATGCTGATAGAATTGGTGCTGACTATATAGTTCAGCGTCAACCTATACTTATGATTAAACCTGATATCTTCCAGACAAACAGATCAAATGAATCTTACATGAAATATGGGGGCTTTCTTCCTATTTACGAGAAAGAGAATGCATTTGCTTATTTTAGATCATATGATAAGATAGCGTTAATTGATGGAGATATCTTTATTAGAGATTCTGCTCCAAATATATTTGATCAGATAGACGATACCCACGACTTTGCTGGTGTCATTGAAAGAGAGATGCCTCTTAATGATCGATATGTTGCTAAAATAACAAACTATTCTCGTATGCAGTATGGTAATATTAAAAATGTAGATTGGAAATGGAATAAAAAAGGTGCAGAGTTCTTTAACATGGGTATGATGCTCATGAATAAATCAATGGGTAAATACTTAAATGGAGAAACACCTGCACAGTTTTTAAGACGTCCTAGATTTAAACCATTTATTGATGGTATGGGACCTTGGAAATGGTCTACAGATCAAACACTTCTCAACACATGGATTAAAGAAGAGAGGATGCGTACAAAGCATCTAGATTGGAAATGGAACGGACTATACAATGCAGTTCCTAATGATAAACTCCACGAAGCTCATTTTATCCACTTCTTTCATAAAACTGTTTTACCTATGGAGGGTGAGAATATAGAAGAGTTAGCTAAGTTAGTAGGTATAGCATGAGATTTTTAGAAATAGCAGCGAGCCGTAAACGAGGGTTAAATTGGGATGCAGTAAGGGATGTTGCAGATCCTGCTAATGGCGTTGAAAAATATGATCTTACTAAACTACCTATGCGTGGTGTTCAAGATGAAACTTACAATGGGGTATACAGTGAGCATTTCATTGAACATCTTACCAAAGAGGAAGGTATAAACTTCTTTAAAGAAATGTTTCGTATTATGAAACCTGGAGGTGTTATTCGTTCTATATGGCCACCAATGGAATTTGTTGAATGGTTAAGACAAGATGAAGATTTAGACAAGCATCCGTGGGTGCAGCATTACTACAGATTCTATATTGTAAAACATAAGTTTGCTCCTAAAGGTACAGAGTTTATGCGAATGCAAGATCAATGTGCTGAAGGTATTATGTGGCAGAATGGAGAACATAAACACATATGGCGTAAAAAGGAACTAGTTGATAGTCTAAAAGATATAGGATATAATAATGTTAGAGAGTACAAATATCAACAAAGTGGTCTACCAGCATTTGCTAATATAGATACTCCAGGTGATATTAGAGCATTTCATTCTGCAGTTATAGAGGCATCTAAACCATGGTAAAAAATATTATCCTGCAGCACTTTGATGGAGAGTTGAGAGAATTAGATAGATTGTCTATTACGAATATTCAATCTTATGCTGAAATGGTAGGAGCTGATTATAAGTTAGTAACTGGTAAGCCGTTTAGAAGATATCTAACCTCCCCATGTCAAAAAGTTCATATGTTAAATGAAGAGTGGGATGATTATGATGATGTGTTAATGCTTGATATAGATATGTTTGCTCCAAAGAATATGACTGTAAATATATTTAAACAACCAGGTATGGGATTATATGAGGATGTTCAAAAAAGATTACACAATAGATTAGCTAATTCTTATCCTATGCAAGCAAGTTCTATTCACCCTTATTGGGGCGGAGCTATCTATAAGTTCTCAAAAGATATGAGAGTAAAGCTCAGATCAGGACTTGGAGGAGATGAGTCTTGGATGGTGCATTATAATAAACCTTATCAGTATGAAGATGAAGGTATTATTCACACCCTTGCTGTAAAATCTAACTTTAGACCAAGAGAGCCTTACTTAAATAAGAAATGGTGTCAATGTAGTTTTCTTCCTAATCCTGAGAACGCTGGATTTATTCATGTTAGAACTAAGATAACACCTCAAGGACCTAAAAGAGAAAAACTAGAAAACTATAATGAATTGGTAGAAAAAGGTATCTTATGAAGATACTAATTGTAGGTGCTGGATTATCTGGAGTCACTATAGCAAGAGAACTTGCTGACAATGGTCATAAAGTTCATGTAATTGATCGTAGAGATCATATTGCAGGTAACGCTCATGATTATATTAATGAGCATGGTATTAGAGTTCATAAATATGGTCCACATTTATTTCATACTAATAACAAAAAGGTTTTCCAATGGCTTACACGATTTACAGACTGGGTAGAATATCACCATAAAGTGAAAGCTCAATTGAAGGATGGTAGATATGTAACATTACCTGTCAATAAAGAAACAAAAGATATTGTAGGTGAAGAAAACGTTTTAGATATATTCTTTAGACCTTATACTAAAAAGATGTGGGGAGTAGAGTTAGATAAACTTAATCCAGATATTATTAATCGTGTACCTATAAGAGATGATGATAACGAATTATACTTTCCAGATGATAAAATACAATATATGCCGCGTCAGGGATATACTAAGATGGTTGAGAATATTCTTCATCATCACAATATTACAGTAGATCTTAAAGTACATTTTAATAAGTTATTAGAGAAAGAATATGACCACGTATTTAACTCTATGCCAATAGATGAGTATTATGAATTTAAATATGGAAAGCTACCTTATCGTTCTATTAAATTTGAAACAATAAGTCTGCCTATACCAAAAGCTCTACCAACAGCAGTTGTTAATTTTACTCATAATGGTCCTAAGACTAGAGTTACGGAATGGAAAAACATACCATGTCATGGTGACAATAGATATATGACAACGCTTACTTTCGAAGAGCCATGTGATTATCTTGAGAATAATTTAGAAAGATACTATCCAGTAAAAGATGCTAGTGGGAATAATAAAAAAACATACGAGAAATATAAAAAGCTTCAATCTAAAAACATGACATTTATTGGTCGTTGTGGACTATATGCTTACTTAGATATGCATCAAGCTATAAATTCTTCATTAGCCATAGCAAAACGATTTGAGGATTAAAATGAAAAATATAATTTACCAATATTGGCAAGGACCTTTGAAGCCAGGGGTGTTAACTAGTACAAGGTTAATGAGAGCATATGCAGCTAAAATAGGAGCTGAATATAGATTCGATCATAACATAACAATAGCAAGTAAGCTAGTTAATATTCCAATTTACTATGAGCCAGCTAACCCCTTAGTAAGTGATGAGTTTGATCAATACGATAATGTAGCTCTTGTAGATATTGATGTATATCCTGTGGAAGGATTATCAGATAATCTCTTTATGCTTGATGGTGAAGACGCAGGTATTTGTACAGAACCTAAACAACCTTTCTTTAGAACAATTTATAATTCTGGGGGTATTACAAGTAGGGTAGATAAGCAATGGGCTAAGGAATGCGAAAGAATATGGGGTATCAAATATTCGTATGATGAGGAAGATCGTCCTGAAGTTTTTAATACAGGGGTTGTAGTAATCTCTAAAGCTGGACTACAAAAGATGAAAACGGAATGGCCTACATTTCAAGAGTATGTAGATAAGATGGCTACGTTTCCTAGGTTTTATAAACTATTCCAGGATTACTTTTCAGCCTTTATTCATTTACCTAATTTTAAATTAATGCGTATGCCAAATGAATGGAATTGTTATATGCACAAAGTAGGTGCTCACCCAACAGCTAGAATAGGTGATAATAGACCAGATAATGCAAAGCTAGTACATATTATGTTTCGAACAGCTGATGATTGGCCTGCAGATGCATTATGGCAGATTACTAATAGACCAGTAAGTGAATGGGAACTTCCTGTAAATAAAAACTGGCCCAACGAAGGTTAAAATATGAAATTATTTGTTACTGGTGCTACTGGATATATTGGTGCTCACTTTGTAAAAGTTGCTGCTGAAGCAGGTCATACAATAATAGCTACTGATTATAATACAAAGCAAAATGATATTGCAAAATATTGTGAAGAGGTCTTACCTTGGGATATTCGTAGTAGAGGATATGTAAAATCTGTATATGATAAAGTAGTACATATTGCTGCATCTACTAAAGTACCTAACTCTGTAAAAGATCCTTACAATTATTATATGACCAACGTCATTGGAACTAAAAATGTAATTGATGCTGCTCCTTGTGATCATTTTGTTTACTGCTCAACTGGAAGTGCATTTGAGCCTCAAAGTAATCCATATGCTGGATCTAAGCATGCTGGTGAATTAGTGGCTAAACAATTTAAACCTAAATGCAGCATAGTAAGATTCTATAATGTAAGTGGTAATTATGGAATGTCTAAGTATGATGATGAGTATAGTCATCTTATTAGGAGAGCTGCAGCTGTAGTTAATGGTAAGTTTGACAAGCTATATATTCACGGAACAGATTATGATACTAGAGATGGTACCTGTGTAAGAAATTACACTCATGTAAAAGATATTGTTGATTCTTTGCTTAGTATAACTGAAAATGAGCCTACCAATGAAATAGATTGTTTAGGTTCTCCAGATGGTCATTCAGTCAGAGAAGTTATTGATGCTATGGCTAATGTGTCTAGAGTTAACTTTGAAGTAGTAGAAGGTCCTCGTAGACCTGGAGATGTTGCTATTTCAACAGTACCAACAGAATCTAGATATTTTAAACAAAACAAATCATTAGAAGATATGTGCGTCGACGCTATAAAATATGAGGTATAAATGATAAACTCTGAATTGGGACATGTAAAGTCTGTAAAAGCATTTAATAAAGATATTAAAAGACAGCAAGAAGAAGCACATGGTGAACACTATTGTGCTATTCATAATGCGATTATTAAATATATGAAAGAGTGTGAGTCCTATATTGAGTTGGGTACCCATCAAGGAGGTACAGCATCGACAGCATTGTTGTGCAATCCTAAACAAGTACAGCTAGTAGATATTGACATGTCACGATATAAAAAATTCTTACAGCCTTTAGCAGAGAAGTATACGAAGAATAAAAATATAGATTTTCGTGTATTAGAAGAGAGCTCTCTTTCTATAAAATCAACTAGACGTTCTGATATGTTAGTAATTGATTCACTACATCACCCTAATCATATGATTCAAGAATTAAGACTGCATCAAATTAATATAAATAAGTACATAATTGCTCATGATACAAGTGTATTACATGGTAAAACGGATAGTAGACTATATGATTGTTTACAGAATTTTTGCTTGGATTATCCATGGAAAATTATTGAGCGAAATGAACAGAATGTTGGATATACAGTTCTTAAAAAGAAATAGAGGTTTAAATGGTTGAGCTAAGCGAGCAACTTCAGTCAATAAATGCAGCTAATACACCAATTCAAAATAAAGCATATAGTGTACCGACACATCTAGCTCCTGCTTTTATAATTAGTGATATTAATAATCGAACTTCAATAGCAGCTGTTCGTAGACTTATTGCATCTATTAACGACACTGGGAGTGATATTCAACCTGCTATTTTCCCAGCTACTACCCCAGCAACTTTAGATAGAGACTTAAAAAGATTAAATAAGAGTAAGTCAGACTGGACATACCCTAGACATTTTGGTCATAAGTTTCATCATAAAAAAACAGGTATGACACTTACAGGATACCGAACAGATAATATTGATAAAGTTATAGCATGCGCGGTATCTCATATGAGAATATGGTACATTGTTTCTTTAGGAACTACACCCACTGTTGTACTTGAACATGATGCAGAGTTTACTAGAAAATTTAGCTATAGCTTTTTTAATACTAGAAACTTAAATGAAATAGGTATTTTAGGACTTAATGATCCTAGAGGAGCTACAAGAAAAGCAGCTGTATATTTGCAGAAGATTTTAGATGCTTTTAAATCTGTTGGTCAGGCTAATGTAGCCTCTATACCTGTTCCTTGGGTAGATAATGATGAAATTACACCTCAGGGACTAGCTGGTAATTCAGCATATATAATTACTCCTAAGCAAGCAACCCTATTGCTAGAAAGAGTAAATGAGGTAGGAATTTGGCCTAATGATGCTTTGATGTGTAAGCAATTATTCCCTCAATTGATGCAAGCATATCCATTCTTTACAAGAGTGCAGGGAGTAGCTTCAACTACAACAGGATAATTATGAAAAATTATGTTATTACTATAATGACTGAGCCTATGTCAGTCAAAGCAGCTGAACGATGTATTGAAACAGGCAGACTAAAAGGTACACCTATATCTAAATGGGCCGCTACAGTACCAAACACTCTCTTACCAGGCTTACTTGAAGCTTCAAATATTGGTCAGCAAGGTTTTGTTGAGAAATACTCTCGACTTGATAACTGCATGGCTGCGTTTCATTCTCATTGGTCTTTATGGAAACATTGTATAGAGATACAAGAAGAAGTTACTATATTTGAACATGACGCTGTTATAGTTGATCATATTCCAGAATTAAATTATAATGGATGTATTAGTTTCGGTAAGCCTTCTTATGGACAATTTAACATACCTGCTCGTATAGGTAAAAATATACTTTCATCTAAAAGGTATTTTCCAGGAGCACATGCATATAGAATTAATCCATGGGGCGCTCAAAGACTTATCGAACGAGCAAGCAAATATGCAAGACCTACAGATGTGTTTCTCCATTTAGATGTATTTCCGTGGTTAGAAGAGTATTATCCATGGCCTGTAGAAGCTAGAGATACATTTACTACTATTCAAAAAACAGAAGGATGCTTAGCGAAGCATAATTATAATGGCAGCTATAAAATCATCTAATCTTTTTATTACTGGTTGCGATGTTAGCAGAGAATGGCAGCTACCTTGGTTTGTAGATAATTTTAAAAAGCACAATCCAAATGCAGAATTACTCATATTTGATTTCGGTATGAAGAATAATCCCTTTCCCAATATGAGCAAAAAACATTTTAGCCAAGATAAGGGGTGGTTTAAAAAACCATCTGCAATGATGAAAGCATCTCTTGTTGCAGACAAAGTATGCTGGCTAGATACTGACTGTGAAGTAAGATCTAATATTGAAGATATATTTAATTATACAGAACCTAATAAATTATGTATGGTGGAAGATGTTCCATGGTCTAAAAGAAGAGGTGAAACTTGGCATAACTCTGGGGTAGTAGCATTTCAAGGAACTCCTAATATATTAGGAGAGTGGGCTACAGAGGTATCATACAATCCTAAAGCAGGAGATCAAGAAGTTTTACATACCATGTTGAGCGACCCTTTAAAGCGAATTATACATATAAAAGATATTTCAAGAGAGTATAATACTCTCCGTATTGATCTTATTGACAACACAGCTCCTAAAAATATAAAAGTGATGCATTGGACAGGAGCAAAAGGTAATGATTATATCAAAGGTTTATTATGACGAGAGTAGCACATGTTATAGGTAATGGAGATCAAGCAGGTCTCTATAAACCATCTAAAGGATTAAAGGTAGCTTGTAATCAAGCTCCATTTACAATTGAAAACTTGTACACATCATGCATAGTAGATTTTAAAATGTGTGCAGCCTTATCTGAAGGTAGTGTTGTAATTGATGGAAACTGGACTTTAGGTTTTAGACCAAAAATTTGGTATGATCAAAACAAAGATAATTTTAAAATGAGATTTGGTAATAAAATTAGAGGATTCTATACTCATCTTCCTCCTTATACTAAGCTCACCCCTCAAGATGATCGAGGAATGATGTATACTAACTTTAACTGCGGTCACTTTGCTGTACATTACACAGCTAACCAGTTAAAAGCAGATGAAATTCATATGTATGGATTTGACTCATTATTTGATATGAATTTGAGAAGCTATACAGATTTTGTACTTAATTCTGATCGAGGCGCTACTAACAATGTTAGATTAAATGACAAGTGGAGACCTATATGGGGTAGTCTCTTCAATGAGTTTAAAGACAAACAATTTGTACTGTATCATAATCATGACCAGTTTAAGTTACCTAAACCAGAAAATGTTGAGATTAGAACAAAATAACAGTTGCACTTCGTTTCATTAGAGACTATAAATGTAGTATGATAGTTGAATTTGAATCTAGATTTGCTAAAAGCAAGCAAGAGTTAATCTGTAAGCTAATAGCGTTTGGTCAGTCAGTGTTGTTCCCACAAGAGGACGATGTTTATATAAATATTAGTGCTATGCGCAAACAAGGAGTATGTGGCGACTGCATGTACGAAGACGATAACGAATTTACTATTCGTCTCGACAAATCTTTAACCCCCGACAATTTAATAACTACTGTACTACATGAGTTAGTTCACGTCAGTCAATACCTTCGGGGAATGGTTATGATTAATAACCTACCATATGATGAGCGTCCACATGAGATAGAAGCTCATAGCATGGAGAAACAACTAACGGAGGCTTTCAATGGCCAAACGTAAAAACAATGAATTGTTTGATAAAGATTGTGGAGATATAATTGACGATAATTTAAACATGTCAATACCATGGTATCTTATGGCAGCTTATGCTTACTATGAAGAAGATAGGCCTATCTTATCTGATAGCTATTTTGATAGACTAGCAAAGAAGATGCTAGAATATTGGGATATAATTGATCACTTTCATAAAGACTGTTTAACTAAAGAAATGTTAGAAGCAGGTACATTTTTAGGTGAGTATCCAAGTAGAGTAAAATATGGGCTTCAAGCTTTAAGAGGTAAAGATGGCAGATAGCGATGATCCTTGTGATGACGTTGTTGGTGATAATTTAACAGGATGGGTGAAACGTGACAGTAGTAGAAGTGGCGAGACGAATTCTCGACAAGGATTGGAAAGAGATATCAGGAGTAGATATCAGGACTCTTGGACTCGCTTTGAGCATGGTTGAGGTGATAAATAAGAGTAAATAGGAGCTCTTATGAAAGTAGAAATGTCTCAAGCATTACAAGCCCAACAGTATGGTCACCCTAATGTGTATCCTAATAGCGAGCATATTAAACCTCCAATGGAGAAAGAGCGTATTCGGGTAGTAGAAGCAGCAACTAGAACTGATCTCAAGTTAGATCAAACTAGACGAGTTGAGGAGAGGATGAAAGAGATCCAAGATCTGAGAGATCAAGCTGGTGCTCGATATGACCAAGAAGGTAAGACAGTGAGTCCAGGAGAGACTCAAGGGCAGTTTATTGACCTAGAAGTGTAAAAAAGTTCCGTTAAACTGAAAAAAACAGTTGCACTTTGTTTCATTTGGGTATATATTAAATGTATGATAAGGAGAGATGATATGAGAGATTCAAGCTTCGTAGTTGCATTTGATAAAGCCGCTAATAACTATGTTAACCAAACTCCAGATGGAACGGTTATATGGGACTATGTAGAGTCAGATTTGGCTTTAGATGGTTGGATGGAAGTTTTAGGTGAAAATTTCGCTTCGTTCTTTGAAGATATGGCTGTTCAATTTCTTAAAGCTCGGAGGGCTGCATAATGGAAATGTCAATTATAAGAAATGGTGAATGCACAATAGAAGATATCAATTGGGGTTGTACTCCTCGAACAAGGATTTTAGCTGAGCAGTTAACTGGATTAGATCACTTTCCATTTGTGGGTGAAGTAGAAGATAAGAAAAACAATCCTGCTTTAGAAGCATTTCGTAAAGCACAAAATATTGTTTACGATATCTTCAATAATGGTTTTGGTAATCGTGGTCGTCAATGGAAGTGGCTTGGTGTTCCTAAACGTGATCTTCCTCTTGATTGGTACGATTATAATGGCCGTCTTGTTCAACCAGCTAATTGGAAAAGAATAGAAGATATAGTTGAAGAGAAGTTCACTCCTATTGTTGAGGCTGCTGCCAAAGAACAGAACCTTGTAGATGAATTAGGGATTATAAAATCATGAATGATCAAGACATTATTACATTTGAAATCTTTAAAGCTGGAGAGCAGCCTGAAGAAATTATCGAACAAGAATATGACGGGATGGAGATTGTGGAGATTATTGATGAGACCGTCTGAGATCGCCATGCAAATATTTGCTTCTCTTTATGATAAGCAACATATAACCGCAGAAGATATTCACGACTGTCTTACTGTTCAAATGTATGCAGGAGATTTACCTGCTCTTAATTCAACAGATGTAGATGTAGCAGTAGATCTTGTTACATCCCTTAATAAGGAATATAACCGATGAATGAAATTGAAATTCTTACAATGGCTGGTATTATAACAACATCTATAGTGTTGGGTATGATTATTGGAATGCAGCTTGCATGGAAAGATGCAAAAAAGGTATATGATAGATATTACATAACTGAAACAGAAGCATTGAGGAAATATGGATGAAAGAACAATTAATTAAAGCATGCCGTATGCACGCTGAAGGTGAAATGGAACGCGCTAAAACAAACATTTTGGTATATATGAATCACAGTGTAGGTATTGGTGAGCATAGTGATATTGTTGAAGCGATTCAAGAAGAGCTAGATAAGATGGCTGCTTCGCAAGACAGATTGGATATGTTGGAGAAACTATGAAACGTTTTTTAACTTTAGCCGCTGTCTTTTTAGCTACTGGTGCATCTGCAGAAGTCTCTAAGATTAAGGTTTACGATCACACAAAAACAGTGACTCAATCTATTCCTGTATCAGAGACTCGGTGTCAAGATGTAAAAGTACCTATCTATCAGCAAGGAGGTCAAGCTTCTGGCGGAGATGTTCTTCTTGGGGCAATTTTAGGTGGTCTTATTGGAGGCACAGCTTCTGGTAAAGATAGCGGCGCTGCAATAGGAGCTCTGGGAGGTGCTATCGTAGCTAATGAATCAGCTAAAGGAGCTAAGGTAACTGGATATGAAATTCAAAGGCAATGCAGTGATGTGGTCGTCTATCAGAATTCTAATGTAGAAATTTATAGTCATTCTACTATTAGATTCTTTATTGACGGTAAACGTTATGTGGTACCGTTTCAAAGATGATTGTAGTAACTGAATCTGCTAAAGAGTATTTAACCCGTATAGGAGATCCTAATGTCTCTCTTACAGTTAAAGGTGGAGGGTGTGCTGGATTTCAATATGAGTGGGGTGTTACAGATAAAGAACCCACAGTAGAGAATTTATGGTTAGATCCATTAGCAGAAATGTTTGTGTTTGGATGTACTGTAGATTATGTAGAAGAGTTGGGTGGCTCTTTTTTAAAAGTGGTTAACCCTAATGCCAAAGCCAGCTGTGGCTGCGGTGAAAGTTTTGGAGTATAAAATGATAGTAATAATTTTAGCGTTGTTTGCTCATGATAACCAAGAGTTCTTTGCTCTTTCTCATCAGCAACAACAAGAAGGATATCAGTGGGAAATGATTGATGAAGGTTGTCGTCCTCCTGGTGAAGGAACACTAGCTCTTATAGATGGAGATGGTAATGTTTGTTGGCAACTTGAAAAGCCAACTGAGTAAATAAAGGACACGTAGCTCAGCTGGATAGAGCAAGTGCCTTCTAAGCACTAGGCCGAGGGTTCGAATCCTTCCGTGTTCGCCAATAGAATGGGTGTGGTGAAATGGTATCACGACGGATTCCAAATCCGTAAGTCTGAGTTCGATTCTTAGCACCTATGCCAAACAAAAGGAAATCAAATGGAAGTAGCAATAATTTGGTTTTTGTCTATGTACGGCATGGGAGAATATATCAAGAAAGTGGATAACCACAACAAAGTTCTTGGTGCATATATCGCTCATGTCGATGAGGAAATGAATAGAATAGATGAGCAGCATGTAGATCTGGCAGTGTCTTACGCTGCATTCAGAGCTCGTCAAGTAGTTCAGCAAGAGAATCTCCAAGAGAGAATCCAACTGCTGGAAGGCACAGAGGAAAGCCTGCAATAACGCAAACGTACTCAAAAGAAACCCTATTCACGTTAATCGCTCGAGCGGTGTTTAGGTTGGTATACGATCTGGTACCAGGAAACCCAGACGGTTGCTGCATACGTTAAATGCAGATGCGAAGGGGGGCTCTGCAGTAAGCCCCCCTTTTATAATTATGAGGTTAAAATGTTTAGTCGTCAAGCGCTTCCTATTGATATAAATCTATCTACGGATATGATTAAATATGAGAGCTTTATTTCTCGTTACCATAAATGGATCCATAGCTCAGAACAAACAGTAAAGGGATTACCTGGGAATAATCCTTATATTGTATCTGGCATTACAGATGCATTTAATCAATTGTATGGATTATATAATAAAATAGGTATATTTAAAGGTGAGTATGGCTATCATAATTTAGTATTATCTGATAGAGTAACTTATAAATTAGAAGAAGCAGATTGTATAGTTATAAGTCATCCATTTAGTGCTGACGGAAATGATTCAAAAGCTTTTATAAGATATGCAGATAAACTAAATATTCCTATTTTTATAGATTGTGCTTTCTTCGGTATTTGTTCTGGTATTAGCTTTGACTTTTCAGAATTTAAAAATATTCATAGTGTCTGCTTTAGCTTATCTAAAACATTTGGTACTGGATTACATAGAGTAGGTCTGCTGTATACTAAAGATAAATTTCCTACAGCAGTATACAGAAAATGGAATTACCCGCTTATAACACAAGCTCTCCAACACTACGATATGTTAGAAGAGCGGTCTCCTGATTGGGCATGTACACGGTACAGAAATAAACAAACAGCTATATGTAAGCTTTATAACCTTTTACCTTCTTCTACTGTTATTTTTGCTATTGATTATAGTGATAAGTATATTAAATATAAAAGAGGTAATTCAAATAGAATTTGTATCTCTGCAATGTTAAACGATAAAGTGAAAGATATGTTACATGATATGGACCGAATGGGACAAACTAACTGAAATTATAGTAGGTGATGTGTATGATGATATATCTAGCCTTGATGTTAACGATAATGAATTTAAAGAAGGTATGCATCGCATACTAGAAGAAACCAGAGAAGATTTAAATAAATTATCAGAACTTATTAAATCGTTCAATGTAAAGGTTTATAGACCAAAACAATTAAAGTTTAGACCTGAGCAAACAAGAGTGTTTAACTCAATCGTTCCTTACCCTGCAGTCTTTCCTAGAGATATGCATATTGTGTATGGTAACCAAATTATTAATACTATAGGAGGAGATCCTAACAGATATAATGAAAGCGATTTCTTTGTAGAAATTATGACTGAATTATTTAATCAAGGACGTGATTATATCAGCATGCCTAAACCTCTTCTTAGTAATGATTACATTGATTACAAAGATCATGAAGGTAAAATATTATATCATGCAGCTAATATTTTAAAGTGTGGAGATACTTTATTGTACAGCACACCTTATACAGATAAATTTGTTGGTAGAGGTACTCACACAGGGTTTAAATGGATCAAACAACATGTTAAAAATGTTAGATGGGCGGAAGTAAAAAGACCTGGACATGCAGACGGTAGAATAGCATTATTAGCTCCAAAGGTTTTATTAGCTAAAGAAACTAATTTAATACCTCGTGAGCTGAGAGACTGGGATGTTGTAAAAATAAACTCTAAAGCATTACCTAGAGATTTCGAAATATTTAGACAGACTTCTTTTTATTCTTCTAGAGTAAAAGAATGGCTTAATACGTGGATAGGTAATGTTGATGAAACAGTATTTGACATAAATGTGTTATCTATTGATCCTTATAATGTTATAAGTAATTCTTACGATAAGGATATAGCTACTGAATTAAAAAAGCGCGGTATCAATCTCATACCTTTTAATTTTAGACATAAATTCTTTTTCGATGGAGGATTACATTGCGCAACATTAGATTTGTCAAGAGAAGGAGAGAGAGAAACTTATGTCACTAGATGAAAAGGTATTAGGTAGATTTGCAAATCTTAGCTTTCACATGGCTCATAAAAAAGATCGGGAAGTTATAAGTGTTGTAGAAAGTTTTAGACCTAATCAAATAACATGTAAGAAATGGCTAGTAGAATAGATAGCTAACATTAATATGAACTGGAATAAAGTTTTAGTGGTAGGTAGTTGGAATGGTATTCTTTTATGGGAATTGATGCAAGAAAATTGCAATGTAAATTATTATGACTTTTTAGATGTTAATGCAAAAGTACATAAGCATACAGATACTTATTTTGTAATAAACGGACTTGAAAAAAATTATTCTAATATTACAATGAATGCCGAAGATTTT
>UEXM01001845.1_pt1 | contig 16357 bp, 10 predicted proteins | sample 1796661 | NCBI WGS metagenome assembly UEXM01 (sample SAMEA4772469, study PRJEB27181) | metagenome | reverse complement strand
ATATTTGTGTTAGTTTCTTCATTTATAGAAGACTCTAAATCTTTTGACTCTTCAATTATCTCCTTCGTGACTGGCGCACCTTCTTTGTTTTTTGTTTCGGTTTCTTTAATATTCGTTTCGGTAGTTTGCTGAACTCCGTCGGATACTCCTTCAACCACTTCTTCAATAGCTTGGGATTTGATTTTGCCAGTTTCCTCCACTGGGCTTGACTTTTTACTGGCATCTTGTTTAGTTTTAGGTTTATCTCTTGAAATAATTTTTTCTCCGTAGGCCTTGGCTTCTTCAGGAGTTTGAAAATATTTATCCAACGATTTTACACGCTCCATATTTCCGTTATCAGATCGTTTTTTATTTACTCGAATTCCGAATCTATAATCTTTACTTGGATTTGTAGATGACTGTCCTTGATCATCTTCGACAAATAGATTTACCTCCATGGTATCTGAGGCATAATTTTCGTATCTATTTTTGTTATTAGGAAGGTCTCCATTCGGTTTCAAACCACCTTCCTCAATATTTTCATTATCAATAATATTTTTTCCTTTTTCAAGTAACTGTTCTTGTCTTAATCTTATTTGTTCATCTGTAGGGTTTTGAATTCCTTCATTGTTCAGAACTTCTATAGCATATTTTCTATCAACAACAACCAAATCCGCTTCTGTATTGCCTTTAGAATCTATGTCAACAGAGGAATCAATTGCTTTACCATCTAAAACATCATCAATTTGTTTATTTATTTCCGCAAGCTTTCTTAAACCTGCTCTAGTTTGGTTTCCTTGGAGTCTTGTTTTCTTTTTTTCAAGATCCATCAGTTGATTTACCTTAGACTCGTCAGTAATACCAGCTTCAGCTAATTGTTTTCTTACAATTGCTTCACTTCTTGCATTATTTCTTCTGTTTAAAGCTAAGTTTTTAAGTGCAGGATCATTTTTAATACTAATATCAGCAGCTGCAACATCCTGAACATTACCTTTAGTAATAAATTTTGTCATAAACTCCCTGGTAACTGGTTCACCTTTAATCTTATATACAGGTGGGTTTATTTTATTTTTCAATATTGCGTTACCAACTGATAAAGGTGTCCCTAAAGTCCCAACAATACCTTCGTTTAATATTTCACCTACATTTAATTCTTGTCCTGCTACTAACATACCAGCGGTTTCACCAAGCGAACCACCTGCCGCTTCAATGCTTGCAGCTTTAGCGATTGTAACAGGTTTAGATGCGGCTGTAAGTAAACCTTTTTTTGTAACAGATGACGCTAATCCAAACGATAATCTATCTATTGCACCAATAGCTAATCCTCGTCCAATTGCTTTTGATCGTATATCAAACATCGCCTCTTCATCATTTAATATTTTTCTTACGCCTTCTTTATCAAACTTTAACCCTTTTAATTTTGCTTCTTCTTGTAATAATTCAGCTAAAGTTAATCCGGTTTCCATTGTCGTACTCGCAGCCATTATTGCCCATGGAAGAGCTGCGACTGCACCACCAACAGCGCCTGGAACTGCGCCAACACCACCCAGTGTTGAGCCACCTGCCGCTCCAATAGCTGTTCCAGTTCCTATAGTAGTACCAGCAGCTGTTAGTGCAGCTGGAGTTAGCATACTAGAAACTGAGGTAACAAGCATTGCAGGTAAAACCGATGGAGCAGCTGCAATTCCTTTTAGCCAACCAAAAAGTCCACCACCTGATTGATTATAAACCCTATCATATTCTGCTTGTTCTTCAGTGTATCCCGATGTTTGAAGTCTTTGTTGTGCTGCAATAAAATCCATTATATCTTCATCGGTAGCACCACCACCTTTTAAATACAGCTCTAACGCTTCGTCAACAGATCCACCCTGAGCCTGGCCTTTCACTCCTGCTCTCCACATGTCACCAGCTAAATCTGTAAACCAATTTTCGCCAGCATATTGCTCTAGTAAAGTTTTCTTTTCTTTTAAAACAGGTTGTGAAAACGGCTGCTGTGAATCACCACCTATATTAACAACCATCGTGTTGCTTTCAGATGTTTCAGCTTCTTGATTTGGTGTTGAAATTTCTTGAGTAGATTGCTCTACGATTTCCTCCTCAACTTGTGTATTTAAGTCCGAAGAACCACCTGTTTGAGGAATTTGTGTAGGAGAATCCATACCTGGTTCTTCCATCTCTGCATTTTCCGGTATAACACCGGAAATTTGAGGCTCGTCTTTTTTTTTTACCCCTATTAAGGTTTTATACGCTTCTATATCACCATTATAGCCTTTTTCAGTAAACAAGGTAAATGAATCGTTTAACGCCTCAGGATTAGACTCTATTAAAACTTTAAAAGCTTCTATAGAACCATTATATCCTTTAGACTTGAATAATGTATATGCATCTAGTAACGCCTCTTCATTCATAATTTACTTTTATTGATTGTATTTAGATGTATCAGTCTCTTGTGCTCTTTGCCTTCTTCCTTTAGTTCCAGTCCTTGTTTCATTAATCTTTTTTACTTCTCTTTCTACAGCATTTTGAATTTGTGTTATCATTGCATCTGTTTTCATAGGGTACATCTTGTCTATAGAGAATACAGTTGAACCAATTTTAAATGTTAAACCTTGTTTATCACCATTTATTGTTACAGAAATATCACCTTCTTTAAATACACTGTTTCCAGTTCCATCTACAGGTAAGAATCCATCAGCACCTAATAACCTAACCATTTCTTTTTGTACTTGTTCAGGAGGATCAACACTTGCTTGTATATTTGCACCAAGTTCTGAATCTACAAACGCATCAGCTGACACCTCTACCCCTTCAGAATTTAGCACATTACCACCTTTAATATATTCAACAGGTTTCTGGCTTGATTTAGATGAAAGTGTATTTTCTTGATACAACTGTTCTTGTTTAATCTGTAAAAGTTGTGCGTCAGTTGCATCAGGATTTTTTAGTTTTAAATCTTTTTTGTCTTCAGGTAATAATTCTGGATAATCTTTTCTTATTTGATCTCTAGTTTTTATATTCGACTCTCCAAAATTTAATTTACTCTTTCTTACATATTTGTCTAACACTGGTGTAGAAATGTCATCACCTGCTTCAGGACTTAAGAAATTAAATATCGCATAAGAATCATCTTTTGTATTTGTTCTTGGTGTAGGTTGTGAAGTTCCATCTGCATAATAAACAACAATTTCATTATCAGTAATATCAACATCTGTTATTAAAGGACTGTCATTCTTTTTTAATTCTTTGTTTTTATTTGCAATTCTTCTGTCTAATATTTGTTTAGATTTAACCTTATCAGTGTCAGACAGAACAGTGTTCATTTCATCTAAGAAACCTACAATATTAGCCTCTTTATCTTTTCTATCATTGTCATCTTTTGTGTCTTTAAACCCTTGACTTTTTTCTTGCTTATATGTTAATTGACTATCTATTGCATCGCCTACCATTTTTTGTGCAGCTTCTTTTTGGTCTTTTGTTAATACAGGAACTGGCTTGTTTCCTGACTGATCCATTTCTATAAAGTATTTTAAATCAACTCCTGGATTGTTTTTTTCAAACTCTTCCTTAGAAGATGCTATTGCATACCTAGAATCCTCTGATAATACCTGTACAATATCATAATCATTACTTGTAAGTTTTTGAATACTTGCTTCTTTCCAAGCTGGATAACCATCAGCCTGAGTAAAATCTTCTACAGTTTCAACCACACCATTATTATATCTAGTAGCTTCAATATGATCTCCAATAAACTCTATCTCTTTGTTAACAAGTACAGATGTTTCTTTTTTCTCCTCATCAAAAGCCATCCGACTGTTTAAAGTTCCAGGAGCTGCAAAGTTTTCTGGATTTTTTTTAGCGTCTGGCATCTTAGTGTATTTGCCGTCTTTATCTTTTAACATTGTAACAACCTGTAACTGTCCATTAGCAGGATTTGTCATAATAACTTTGTTTTGTAAATTACCAAACGCTTCTATTGAAAGTGCGTTAGCTTTGTCAAAAGCAGAAGCCGTACCATTTTTAATAGACTCCATTTTTTTCTCATTCCATTTGTCCCAATTTTTTATAACATTAGAAAACTCAGAGTAGCCGTTTTTTTGTTCGTTCATAAACAGAATATAGTCTTTAGGTTTCAAAGCTCCAGATTTTACTAACTGCATACGCATTTGTAATTCTTGCTTAGAACGATCACTTCCTTCTATAAGTATTTTAGATAAAGATCTATCGTTTACGTCTGGCAGTTTATTTAGTTCAGCCATCTGATCTACAGTCTGTTGTTCAATAGCTTGCTTTTGTGCTTCCCTATCTTTTTTAACAGCTAGTAATTGATTGCTTATTGTTCCAGCGACTGTACCCCAATTAATCGGTGGTGAATCGTCTATTCCTGCATATACTGAATACTCATTACCTTTCTTTTTTTCTGCCATAAAATTAATATTTAAATACAGAATTAAACCCAGAAGCATTACCACCTATCCCCATTAAGTTTGGATCTAACACTAACTGTGTAGGTATAGTAGGATCTAAAGCATTAGCTTGAGAAAAAATATTTGCTGCCGCAGAACCTAAAGTACTGTTTCCAACCTGAACTTGGCTATAATCAAATTCGTCAGATGCCGATCCATCACCTTTTTTTAATTGTTGTCTTTGTTCTGGTGTCATGTTTTTAATTTGCTCTAAAATTTCAGCATCAGTCATTCGTACGCTATTAGCTCCAACAAATTTAGCCTTTTGAGCGTCTGTTAATTTTCCAAAAGCTCTAGTGTTTTCATCTCCTTGATAAAGATTTACCATATCATTTCCTGCTGAAAGAGCTGAAGTTAATCCACCCATAGCCTGCCCCATAGCTTGATTTTCTTGCCTCATAGCATCTCTTCGCATCATATTTTGATCTGCCGCTTGACCTACATTCATTTTAATCAACTGTTGATTTACAGCTTGCTTAGAATCAGCTTTCATTTTATTATTTGCATATAACGCTTCACCCATTGCAATCCGTGTTTGCTCACCTTGTTGACCAGCTAAAGCCCCAACTCTTCCAACACCAGAAGCTACAGCTCTAGCGTCACCTTCCTGTAAAGCTTGTAAACCTTGTTGTTGTTGTTGTAATTGCTGTTCAAATTGTGCATTAAATGCATCTAAAGGAACATTCAAACCTTCGTAAAAGTTTTTTTCGGCTTTTCTCTCCGCTTGTTCCATTAATTTTTTTGATTCTCTCTCAGCTTTTGCTTGAGCATCCCTAGCTTTAGCGGCATTACCTAGTCCCATACCGAAACTAGCTAATCCTGTTGCTGCTGCTACACTACCCAAAACTACACTTGCTACTGCTGCCATAATAATTTGTTTTTATGTATTAATTCTTTTGGTAACTCATTATAGTCATTTGTATAAACATCAGCTTCAGCTTCTTCAAAAGTTTTTGCTTCTGTTTTATTTACACAACACCATTGAGTATCTTCATGTACATAAAAAACTCTTTGAGTTCCTGTTTTAGTAAATACTGTTTTAGGCGCACTAATTGTTTTAATTTCACCTTCGTCAGTAACATAAGACACTTTTCCTTTTAATAAAAATGAAGGATGATCCTGTTTATGAATCATACTAACAATTATACTTCCTTTAGTTACAAAAATTTCTCTAGTATATAAACCACCTTCTATGTTTTGTTTTAAAGGGCAAGCTTTTTTCATCTCATCACTTTGCGGGTTACCAGCCGTGTGACTCAAAGCTCCTTCAATTTCATTCATTTTATCTTGAAATCTTTTTATTTTTTCCCACATCATACCTCTTATCATGGGTATAGCTCCTAAAACTTCATAAGCAATATTAGATTCTTTTAACTCCATAAGTATAAACAAAGATACTAAATTCTAAGGATAACTTTTCATGATGTCACTACCCACTGAGAATAGTTCAACCGGGCTGGTGTTACTGTTTGTTAAAGTAAATTCCATGTAATAACCTAGAACACCATGCGATTCTGCAACGCTATTTTTATAAGACATTATAAAATTTCCTTGTACAGGGATATATGCACCTTGTGCCGAGGCATCTACAGTTATTGTAGTGGCCGTCATTGATGTAATATACCCCACTAACTCAGGATTTGTCTTAGCATAGATAGCGTCACCTATACTTAGAATACTTCCTAAAGGTTCTGTGAATGTTATAACTGTAGCGTTTGCAGGGCCAGCAACTGCTGTTGCAGAACCTAATCCATTTGCAGATCTGAAGTTCCAGTTTACAGTGTCAGCCTTGCTTCTAATATATGTAAACCATTCTCCCTCTTTCTTTTCAAAGTATGCGCTTGCCATAGATCCACTGTTTAAATCTGTGTTTAAATCAGTAACAGTCCAGCTGTCATCACTTTCTAGTGATAACGTTTTAAATAATTTTATATCTAATGTTGGTTTAGGATTAAATACGCTGGTAATAGAAGATGATCCTTGAACACCATAATAATTATTTCTTAATGTATTTGTGTTATGTCTATATAAATTACCACCCTTGAAAGAATAAAAAAAACTATTCATCCCTATCATGTAGTCAGGATAGTAAGTATAGAACGATGGCCATCCTTTACTGCCGTCACTATACGATAATGTTTGTAGTGTTTCTATTGCCATATCTTTTTATTTTAACATAATTGAGGATAACTAAATAATACCTCACCGTTGTTATCTAATTGAATATATTCTCTGTTATTACTTCCAGTTCCAGTTAAATAATAATAACCAGAAGCTAGAATTGTTGTTCCACCCGAATCACTATAACATGTATCGCCTGCGGAGGGAAGTGTTCCGGATCCGTCATGATAATATGTTTGATTTGCAGGAGGATTAGATCCGTCGAACGGACAAACTCCATTAAAAGTACCCACAGTCGATGAGCTATATGATGTTGTTGATGCTGGGCAATTAGTTACTGACGCAACTACACCTGAACCGCCTGTTATTTGCATATAAATCCCACTTCCAGTTGTAGCAATTTTATAAAAACCATTACCTAAAACTGTTGTTTTACATAAATCACTATAACATACATCTGTTGCAACCGGGGGTTGACCGGAAGATCCGTTATGGTAATAAGTTTGATTTATAGTTGCAGAACACGCATTAGTAGAAGTGGCTTGAACTGAACTAGATGTAAACGCTATTCCTACTGAAATTGTACCAACACTAGCAACAACACCTGAACCACCTGTTATTTGCATAAACGTAGTTGAAGTTAGCTTATAATATCCATTCCCTAGAACAGTCTGACCTGCATCTGAATAACAAGTATTAGTTGCTACTGGAGCGCTACCAGAACCTGTATGAAAATACGTTTGATTTATTGTTGCTCCACATGCAGCTGACTCGCTTGACTCTACTGTAGAAGAACTAAACGTTGTACACTCACAAGTATATGTTGTACTTAAAACAGGTGTGCTAGGCGCACCCGTTTGTTGTCTAAATGTATTACTAGATGTTTTATACCATCCATTTGAAGCCGCTGTTGTAAGTGCCGCATCTGTATATATGGCTGTAGCGGTTGCAAAGGATGAGGTATCTAAATAATAGGTTCCTTGCGTTGGCATTTATTTTATTTTATTTTATGGTGCACAAATTGCTACACTTGCGACAACTCCATTATCACCGGCTATTGATACGGTTTTTCTAACTGGAGGATTACCTACTGCTATACCTCTATGTCCATTTGGAGCTGTAGTTGTACCACCTACGTTTGTAAATACTGTATCTCCTGCTGCTGGGAAAGTTCCAGAACCATTATGCCATAAAATGTTAGTTTGTATAGATGCTGTACAAACACCATTAAACGTTCCGTTAGGTGTTGCATTAAAGTTAGTAAGTGAAGGACATCCTGTACAACACACATCATCTGCACTTGTTCCTGCACATAAACTAATCGCTGTTGCACAAGTTGAACATGTAGTAGTAGAGTTAGGCATAGATCCAGAGGTACCAGTTACTTCTTTGTAAACTGAAGAGCTACCTGTTATTAATGCATAAAAGCCAGCAGGAGCAAATGTTGAACCTGAAGCGTCTGTATATAATACTGTTGATGCTGCAAAAGTTTGCTGGTTCATGTAGTACGTTGTAGATGTACCAGTACAACATCCTATTGTTGCCGTACTACCAAACTGTAATCCTACTGCTGGGAAACAAGTAGCACAATTTGTTTCTGCGCTAAAGTCTGAACCGTCCGTTGCATTTCCTGTTTTCTCTCTACTTTTACTACTATATGAATAAAATTGATTTGCAGCAAAGGTACTTAATAAAGGATTAGTATATACGTTGTTTGCTGAAGCAAAAACTGCGTTATCTAAATAAAATTGACCTGTTGTTCCTGAACAACATGCAGCAAAAGCTGATGCGCCATACCCTAAAGTAAACAAAGTTCCACAAGTTGTACATGCAGCTGAAGCTTCTAGCGTACCATTAGCACCTGTAACCTCTCTATAAACATTGTTATTATCTTTATACCATCCATTAGGAGCGGTATTAGACAAAGCTGAGTCTGTGTATAATTTAGTAGCAGTATTGGCACTTCCTGAGGCCCAAACTGTGTCGTTCAAATAATAAGTAGCTAATGTAGGCATGTAATTCTATTTAGTTCTGTAAATTTACAAAAAAAATTTATTATATCATCAAGGAGTTCCGCAAGGTTCTACGCTTGCAACAAACCCAGTATTGTTAGTTATTCTATATCTGGTACTGGTGCCTGAATCATTAGTATGATACCATCCGTTTTGTAATGGTGTAGTTCCAGCTTGATCTTGATATACTAGCTCACCCATCGCTGGTATTGTTCCTGAACCGTTATGATAAAAAGTTTGATCAAATGTAGTGTTACCACAAACACTTCCAAAAGTTCCCATAATAGTAGATGTAAAACCTGTATAAGTAGTTCCACAACCAACACAACACACTTCACTTGCTGATGTTACATCATAACATAATGAGATTGCATCTCCACATGAAGGACAATTTGCTGCTGCTTGAAGAAAACCATTTACTTGTCTTCTAGATATTGAGCCTAAAGAATAATACCCGTCCGCAGCTTTTGTTGTTAAAGCCTGGTCGGTAAACAAAGCTATTGCAGTTGCAAAACTGAATCCATCAAAGTAATATGTTGCTCTTGTTGCCATAATCTATTTAACAATTTTGTAATCCATTTCCGTCTATATCTCCTGAGCCGTCAGTTCCAAACCATACGTTAGCAGCTCCATTAGTTCCTACGCTATATAATAACACTATACCTGTAGCAACCGTTCCTGTGTTATCACTATATATAGTAGTTCCAGCACCGTCACTTGGCCCTGTTCCTGATGTAGTATAATATACTTCGTCTAAAACTCCAGAATACATACACGCTGTTTGAGGGTTTGCTTGTTGCTTAGTGTTGAACGGATAGTAAGTTACCGTAGGGCATGTTACAACTGCTGCAATCTGACCTGTTCCTTGGTTTAAATTTAAGTATTCTGTAGAAGATATTCTATAGTATCCGTTAGGTAGTATTGTTACCCCTTGATCAGAATATGCAAAGTCTCCTGCTTGCGGTGCTGTATTAGCCCCTGTATGGTAATATGTTTGATTAATTGTTTGTGTACAAATTGTAGAAATTTGTTGATCTACTACACTTGAACTAAACGACTTAATAGCGCAACTTCCTATGCTTGAAACAATACCATTACTATTTACTTGAATCCATTGATTGCTTACTCCTACTTGATAGAATCCAGATGTTAACTTAGTAGCCGACGGGCCATCACAAATAGAGGACGAATATACTGTATCTCCAATTGCTGGTAAAGCATCAAAACCATCATGATAATAGGTTTGACTAGCCGACTGTACACACGCAATACTTATAGAGCTTTGTCCTGTGCTTGATGCATAAGGCGTGCAGTAATCACCACAGCCACAACAAGCGTCAGACTCAGTGCTTGCATCATAACAGAATGAAGCTGAGTTAGTCGTTCTGTAATCGTATATTAAATACAAGTATTGATTAGCTGTAGGTAACGTAATGTTAGATACTGTAGCTTGATACAATCCAGATGAAGGACTATTAACGTCTGCATTTGGTATAGTAGCTGAAGCAGTTAATAATGCTGTAATTTCGCTAGCTGTATTATTGTATAATGTGTTTGAGGATAACCATGCAAAATTATCTTTATTTACAACCCAATTGTAATCGTCAAAATTAATCTTATTTGATCTTAAAGTAACATCTGAACCGCTATACGGGAATACACCTGTAGATCTAATACCTTGCTGTACTACATATTGAGATGCTATTTGTGAGTCAGAACCAAATGTCATCATGTTAGATGACACAGGGCTTGTTACTAATGTATCGTTCCATTTAAATTCATTATGTATAAACTTACCACTATCTTCAGCCGAGTTCAATCCAATCTGAATTATCGTTAATCCTTGTTGAATAGGACAGTCACATACTAAATCATAACTAACAGTTGTATTAGGAGTTATAGTGACAATAGCTGTGGTTGGAGAGTTTTTAGTTTTATCAAAATTTAAAGTACCACTACTTGTAGCGTCAGTTACTGAAGCTACTGTACTACCGTCCCATGAAACTCCAACACTCATAGTCCCACTGTTAATTGTGTAATTAACAATTACATTACCAATAACATTCCCAAGCTCAATAGTGTATTGGTGTTGAGTTGTAGAGTTTACTAAAGACTTTTGTGTACCACATGGTATAATAACCGGCGGTAATGGTACGTTTGTTCCGTTTGTGCTTAACACATACTCGTCCATATAAGGATCATATCCTCCTAGTTTTTGTGTATTTAATTGTACATTAAACTGATCTCTAAAATAAGATCTCATTCCTGTATCAGAAATAGCTTCTAACGCATCATTGTTTGCTGAAGTTCCTTTTAATTTTAATACAGCTGTTCTTTTGGTGTCTGTAAAATACATATCATAACCCCACGAAACAAAACTTTCAGGGTTATAACTAATTCCATACTCTTCAATTCTAGCTATTTGAGTTCCTAATACTTGCGGAACTGAAGCGATTACTCCTCCTCCTGTAGAGTCGCTTATTAAATTTTTGCCAGTTAAAACATAACTTATTTTATCTTCTTGTAAAACAAGTATATCGGTCTCTCTAGAATGAAGTTTCATAACAGGGCCAAAACTTGTTTCTAAATCTTTAAAATTTACTAAACCTAAATTAAACTCATTAAGATTATTTAAGTTAGAGTTACTACTATATATACCGCTGTATGTTAATTCAGCAAATCTATCTGCTTCTTTAAAATCTTCTTTTGACACCGCTAAAACTCTTTCTCCTAGATTTACCGCTTGACCATCTAACGCATCTAATATTTTATAACTTTCTACTCCGTTTCCAAAAGTGTAACAATTAAAAAATGGTAGTGTTACAATAGCGTCTTGCGTTGCGTTTTGAGCTTGATCCCCATCACCATTACCACCCATGTGATAACCGCCTGTAATATTGTAAGATTCTGAAGAATCGTAAAACAAATTAGGATCAGCATCAGCTGGCTCAGTTTCCCAAACAATTAAATTATTAGCTCTAGTTACAATAATTTCAGCTTCCATATTGGTACTATGACCTCTACACGCATACATTCCGCTTTTACAAGCTAAATATAATGGCGAAGTTACGTCTCCTGGAATAGCTTGAACAAATTGAAACACTGGCTCAAAAGGTGCAGGGCACGGTATACCTGATGCGCTTGTAGCAATAGTGCCAGTAAAAGTTGGTTCTTTTAACCCAGGGCCTTCATCAATTATTTCTCCAGCTCCAGGACTTATGAAATCACCAACAAACCACGCATGTAAATCATCATAATCATTCGAAGCCACATAATCAGTGTCCCATATATATTCAGCACCATCACATCCTCCACCACTAAATCTTTGCAATCTCCATTTTATTTTTATATTAGTTTGCGCTGGTATTGAATAATTAGTAGTGTTTCCGTTTGAATCTGTAGTAAACGCAGGGTACTCTAAATAAGGAGCACATTCGCTTCTTGTTCTACTAGAATAAGTAAGCTCGCCTGCATCAATTACAGCATCTTCATCAAGGTTAATACTAAAGTTCTGCGCTCGTATTTGCATATATAACCCAGCTAATTGGTTTGATTGTGCTGGAGCCTCACCTTCTACCTCTAAAAAGTTTGACGATTCAGCTGTGACATCTAATACTTGACATGTAACCTCTCTTGAGAGCGGGCCATTAGCATCTCTTTTTATAATTAATATATCTCCTTTTTGTACTTTGTTTTGATTGTCACCTTCTAGTTTAAAATATAAAACTCTAGTGCTCTGACTTTGATAATAAAAATTAGAATATATAGTTTCATACCCACCCTCACTAGGTTTCAAAACAAATTTATATTTTGTAGCCCAAGCTGGGGGTAAGTTTTCTATATTAACTTTTATTTTATTTTGATCTACTGAAGCTGAAGGAGGCACAAAAGTAGTATTAAACTCTGAAACTAACACGGTTGATGCCCTACCGTACTCATCCATATATACAATTCCAGTTTCATAATCTCTATTACTATGTAGTGAAGATGTGTCTTGGCTTGATGTAAAAGTCCCAGTACCTCTAGAAAATTTAAAATATTCATAAACATTTGTAGCTCCTGAAGTGTATTTCATAGCTATAATTTGAAGCGAAAAAACACTAGAACCTACTGTAGATCCTATTCTAAACCCTTGTTGTGTTTGAGCGTCAATACTACTGTTTGTTTTAGTAAATACACAATTAGTAGGAACTATTGTTACTGTATTAAATAAATCTGTTAAAGAGTTTCCGTTGGCTGAAGTTGCTAATGGTTGAAAGTTGGTGTTTAATACCGTTCCAATACGCTCAGCAAAAGCTGATGAATTTACCATTTCATACACTGAGCTGTAATCTTGGTTTATAGGAAATATAACATCTACGTCAAATGGAGTGTTTTTAAATGCCGCATCATAACAAGCATCGCCCGTATCACCATTTAAAGCAGCATGTTCGATAGTTAGCAAAAAAGATATAGTAGTCCCTGCTTTTAATTTATTAGCTTGATTCGATAAGTCAAAGCTAATTTTAGAATTTTGTACAGTAGTTGTAGTATTAGAATTTATAGTATACACAACACCTGTAGATGTAGTGCCTTCAGGTAGTTCTTCAAACAATATATCGTTTGTAAATAATGACGTTGTAAAGTTTATAGCTATCTCTTGATCTGCTGCGTTTACTATATCATATCCATCCGTATAATTACCATATATAAGCCTATTTCCTTGTATGGTTTGAGCTTTAGCAACTTTAGGAACATTGTCATATAATCTTAACAATTCATCTGAACCTAAAACTGTATATATTTTACTGTTAGTAAAAGTATAAGTTTGTTTAGTGTTGTTTCCCCATCCGTAATCTGATTTTTTAAATCTTTCTATTACATAAATAGAATTACTGTTGCTGGGTTTAAATAATAAATCTACTTCAATAACCTTGTCTGAACCGGTTTCAAACTCTACTTCAGCTGAATTATATATATTTTTCATTGAGCCATTATTGAAGTTGTTCACATCAAAATCAAAAGAGCCTGGTTGAAATGCAGCTACAGAAAATAAAGATGTTGCGCTGTACTCATTGTTTACATATCTATATCTGTAAGCAAAATTAATAAACCTAGTATCCATATAGTTTTCTTCTCCAGGAACAACAATCATTGTAACTTTTGGTGAAGGAAGTGTGTCTAATGAATTAAAGCCAGGGGGTTTTAAAATAACACTTATATCGCTTTCTATAATTCCATCAGTAATTCCTGCTGGATCTGGATAATTTTGTGTAACGTTTATTTTTCTTGGAGGATTTTTGTCGTCAGTAAAAAACAATAAGTCTTCTATTTTATTAACTCCTGTTATTAAAAACTTAGGATCAAAATTTAATACTTGTTTACTTACAACATGATATGTTAATGTTTCAGATTGTATATTAAAAGAAACAATTAAATCTAGCTTACCTCCAACTACAGGATTATTTGAATCATGAATAAACCAATATATAGTTTCTTTAGATCCATCTTCATAAGCTCCTATACAGATAGCTGAATTAGATAAGTTTTGACCACCATAAGCTAGTGTGGTTAACTGTGTGTTACCTTTTGAATTTTCTACAGCACCTATCTCAGTGGTTTCTGTAGATCCTAATCTTACGTTAATTGCATTAACATATTGGCCTGGAGGAACAAGACGTTCATCAACGCTCTTATTCATTTTACCCGCAACAAAATTTGTATTTACTATCGGCATCTTACTTTAACCATTTATCCTGGCCTCTCAAACTCATTAAAAGGCGACCAGGGTGAATATTACTTAATCTAATTTTTGCATTTCTCAACAACGATGACTTATCTTTCCTTGCTCTATTTACAATATATTCTTGTACCCCTAATCTACCATTTAAAAGAGAATATCTTATATAAGCATATAAATATTCTTCAAACAATTTATTAACGCTGATGCTTCCATCTTCACCATTCTCCATACCGTCTGAAACATACTCTACAACAACTGAAGCTCCGTTACCTATAGAGCTAAAATTAATAACTCCTCTTTGTTTGTCTATACTAAACGTTGGATTTGCGTTAGCTGTTTCAGTGTTTAAACCAAATCTTGCTCCTATTCCAAAGTCAAAATACCAACACCCGTCTACATTCCAGCCTGATTGATTGTTATATGCGCTACTTTCATTTAAATAAATGGTTTTAGCTCCGCTAGTAAAAGACATGTCTAGTTGTGAAAACTGTGGCTTTAATACATTACCATCTTGATCATATATAATCTTAGCATTATTGTCTTGTAAGTATGTTGATGCCCATCCTGTTTGTATGTTTTCTGTTAAAGGATATAATACGCCATTTAAATATTGTGATATTCTTACCCAGTTTACATAGTCAGAGGGTAATATAAATCTCAAGTTATCATCTAAATCCATTTGTAATACTTTCACTTCTTTCATGGCATCATAATTCAATTCTTGAATTCCTCTTTTAGCGTGAAATAAAACTTGGTATCTATTTAAATTATTAATTAATTCATGATTACCTTGATACATTAACATGAAATTATTTACAATATCATTTAATGAAACGTATTGGTATGATCCCCAATTTTTATCTTGAGGTATTGCTCCTGAATTTGCGTAATATGCGTAGTCATTTATATAAGCCATATCTTACGTTTGTATTTGGTTATTTTGTACTTCTTCTTGTTTACCAAACTGATAAACATCTCCTTCTCTAATCTCTATACCTATATACTGACATATTTTAGCTACAATACCAGGCTCGTCTGAAGAAGGTAATTCAAAGTCTTGATAATCTGCCTGATTAATGTCAAATAATGGCTCACCAGAACTAAGTGTTTGGTACGTCCATTTGGGCGATAAAGGGTATCTAATATATTCAGCAGTTACACTTCCATTGTTTGTTATTGTTGTAGGATAAACCGTAATCGTATTACCTAATTGACCAGTGTTTGCATCACCAATAACTGATGTAGTTGCTCCCCCTAACACATAAGCTGGGAAGCCTGTGGATGGGGCGGTAAGCGGTGAATTGTTTAAATAAAATATTTTGTTTTGATTAACTCTTTCTACTTCAACAATACCTGTTGTATTAAATATACCATAACTATTCCCTATAGTTGCTGCTACTCCAAAAGGCGAGTATGATAATGTAAGTTGAGTTTCACTATCAACACTTATAACAAACGCACTAAATCCTGAGTAGCTTGATGAAGCTGTAGTGTTTACTACTTGTTGTCCTACCTTCACTCCACTAGACACAAATGTAGCAGCTGTATCAGTTAATGTGTTTACGCCTGCCGCAGTGCTTGTTCCTGATGTTATTTGAGTTGGAAAATAGTTTACCTTATTAATTAAATAATAATCACTAGGTAAATTAAATAAATTAGCTCCTTGTTGAGCTAAACTTCTAGTAACTGAAAAACTATCAATTACCTCAACCAATCCTTTTACAATATCAGCATATCCTGATCCTGAAAGCCTTTGATTTTCTTTATTAGTCCAAGCATTGTATTGATAAAAATAATCTTCAAACAAATCCATTTGCGCTTGTTGCGCATATAAATTAAAATCTTGCGGAGATATATATCCGTAATTATTTTTATTAGCTATTGCAAGGACAGTATTTCTAACAGAGTTTATCATGTTAAATTCTTTTTACAAATATAGTCAAAAAAAAAGAGGTCACTTTTTTTGTAACCTATGCTTTTTAATAAGTAAAAGAACTTATGTTTGTATTGAAGACGCTTGTACTCCTAACTTATTCAAAGTACATTAACAAGGACGGATA
>UEXM01001844.1_pt1 | contig 16365 bp, 24 predicted proteins | sample 1796661 | NCBI WGS metagenome assembly UEXM01 (sample SAMEA4772469, study PRJEB27181) | metagenome | reverse complement strand
CTCCTGCTCGTAGACTAGCCCAAGCAGCCCCTCAGTACAAGCAAATGGGAACTACAGACCCATTGGCTCGTAGAGTAGGTAGTTTGTTTAGTAACTTAGGGGTAGACACAAGTTACATGCAGACAGCTCTTGAACGTATAGCTGCTGAAACTCAAGGTTTAGACTTATCTACTATTGAAGGTCAACAAAAAGCTCTTCAAGCTGAGCTACAATACGTGCAAGACCCACAGGCTCGTAGGGCTTTGGGTTTGCGTATGATGGAACTAAATAAACTTAAAGTACAGCAGGAAGAACTAGCTGTAAAAAAGGAACAACAGGCAGTACAGCAAGATGTTATCACTAGAGTGGCTAATCAGTTTGAAGATCCTTTAATGGCTGATACTGTAAGAGCAGGATTAGTTCCGATTCCTACAGCAATGGTTAAGCTGACAGAAAAAAGAAAAAATGAACAAGCAATGGAAGGCACTAAACAACAGCAACTTACATATCTAACAGGACTGGGTGTTTCTTCAGATAGCTGGTTATATAAAGGTATTAGCGACGGTTCTTTATCAGATTTAAGTGTTACTGAAAGAGGTCAGGCTATTTCATCTATACTTGAAGGTGAGGAAATTGAAGGTTTGCTGGAACTACCTCAAATGTCTGAAAGACCAGATGTTAAAGAGTTACTTGAAAATGGGTTAATAAATGTTAGTGCTGCTAAGGAAATGTTAAGAGATAAAGAACCTGAGTTATCTTATTCTAATTCTAAATGGATGCTTGTAGACGGTAAAAGAACTTACGTTGCAGACGTTACACCTTCTTCCGGTGAGGAATATTTTGGAAGATACAATGAAAAAAGCCAACAATGGGAAAAAATAGATCCTTCAAAGGCAAAAAAGTTATCGGAATCAAAACAAATAAACTATAATAAGGTAGGGCCTTCTGAAAGAAAACTAGCGGATCTTTATTTACAAAGGCTTGGTGATAAATTTACAGGAATCCCCTATGATATTCAAAGAGAAGTCATACTGGATACAGCCAATTTAGCTTCTCAGTTAATGTCCGAACGAAACATTTCTCAAGAACAGGCAATGGAAGAAGCTTCTAAGGCTATTATAGGAGGAGTAAAAGACAGCGGTAGTTGGATTAACAGCCTTACTTACGAACGTCCTGCTAAATCTTCTGTACGTAGAGAAGTAGATGACTACATAAACGCAGCTACAAAAGGACAGTAAAGTGCCTACGCAACAAGAACTAAAGGATGCCATTCAGCTTGCTCTTGATGACAATAACATGGAAGCTGCTTCTGAGTTAAGAGCTATGTACTTAGCCGCTGAGGAATCTTCCGTAACAACCGAAGAACAACCTGCGGAACCTGTTGAAGAAACACCAGAACTTAAGCCTATCTCATGGTTTGATGAGTTTGAGTTTGCTTTTGATTCTTCTCACTCAGACGTTAATAACTGGGGTTTAGCTTTAGAAGCTAAGCTTGCTTTGGGTGATTGGGGTGAAGATGAAGAAGGAGACATAACGTATAAAAACGGTTATGAGTTGTACGGTGAAGAGTTCATGGATAATATGGACTATGACCAGCGTAGGGATTTCCTGCTAAACCGTAGGGCAGAAGGCGTTAAAGAAGAACATCTTAATACTATCTTAGTACAAGATCAAGAAGGTAAGTCTGCTTCCGCTGAGATATTAGGAAGTTTTGTTGGTATGCTTATGTCTCCTACAACTTTACTTCCAGTTGGTAAAGGGGTTACGGGTGCGGCTAAAGCTGGGGGTTTGTTAGGTCTTGAAATAGAAGCCGCTCAACAAACCGCTGAGGGTGAGCTAGACGTAGTTGATTTAGCAAAGTCTACTGCGGTTGGAGCCGTAGGATCAGCAGCCGTTACTAAAGTTGCTCAAGCAACCAAAAACGCAGTCAAAGTAGTTAATGCTAAAAGAAAAGCTAAGAAAACTCAAGCTGGTATAGATAATATGTCCGCTAAAGTAGAAGATCAATTAGCCACAGGCGTATCAGAAGGTTTAACCCCTAAACAAAGCTGGGCTAGAGCTAGACAGAACTTAGGTTTGTCTTCCAGTCAAGTAGCTGACTTAGCAGCACACGGTAAGATCATGATGCCTTCCGTTGAAAATGCTACTAAAATTGTTGCGGCTAAAAATAATCCAATAGTTTCTTCTAATGCTGCCTCAAAAATGTTTGATGCTTTAGCAGCACCTTTAAGCACTGTTGTAAGAAACATCAGTGAACCTGTCTTTGGAAGACTTAGAAAGTTTGAGTACGATGTAAGCGCAAACACTCAAAGCAATATGCAAGTTGCTTCTGATTTTATGATTAAAGCTTCTAAACTTAGAAAGAAAGGGGACAAGAAAGCAGAGTATAACGACTTTGAAACTGCCTTGTTTAACGGTAACTTTCAAAAGGCAACTAATATAGCTAAAGTTTATTTTCCTGAGATCTTAGATCCTTTACAGAAAGTAATAGGTAAAGAGGGTGTTTTAAATATTCTGCATAAAGACCTTAAGGAATCAGGAGTTGACGTAGGTTTTTTAGAGAATTATTTTCCCAGAGTTGTGAAAGATGTAGGTAAGCTTTTAAATGCTTTGGGGACTACACAAAGAGGTGCTTTAGAAAAAGTTCTTAGAGCTGAAGCTACAAAACAAAAAGTAGGTTCTTGGCAAGAGCTAGACGAAGCCGTTGTTACGGACATAATTAACAAGCATTTAAGAGGGGGTCAAAGAAGCGGGGCTAAGATAGGTCTTGCTCAACAAAGAGTCATAGAAGAGATAGACCCTTTACTTAAAGATCATTATTATTCTGCTCCAGAGTCTTTAAACTTTTATATTAATAGCGCGGTAAGAGAAGTAGAAAAAAGAAAATTCTTTGGTAAAAATGTTGTTCTTGATGAAGCTAATAGAGTAAATTTGGAACAAAGCATAGGTGCTTTTGGACAGGATGCACTGCGTAAAGGGGAAATAAATTCTGACCAACTTGACGATCTTTCTATGTTACTACAAGCTAGATTTGTACTGGGAGAGAAAAGCGGACATGCGGTTTGGGTAGGCGCTAAAGACGCGCAAACAATGGCCTTGTTAGCTCAGTTTGATTCGGCAGTTATACAGCTTGCCGATATAGGTGCTTCTGTTTACGCAAACGGTTTAAGAAATACTATTAAAAGTATTGTGCCTGCTATACGTAAAAAGACTGAAACATCCGCTGAAGAGTTTGGAGTTCTTAATACAATTTCTGCGGACATTAACTCTAAAGGTGTCTTAGCTAACGGGTTGGATACCGTTTTAAAATACAGCGGTTTTAAGGGGATAGACCGTTTAGGTAAAGATACTTTTATCAGCGCTGCTTATAAAAACAATACACAACTTGCTAGAACAAGTCCTGAAAAGATTTCAGAAAAGTGGGGTCAAGTCTTTGGGGATGAAACAGCTAATCTCATTGAGGACTTAAAAGCAGGTAGGATGTCTGATAATGTTAAGCTTTTGTTGTTTAACCAACTTTCAGACGTACAGCCAATAAGCTTATCTGAAATGCCTCTACGGTATTTAAAATCCCCTAACGGTAGAATACTGTACGCTCTAAAAAGCTTTGCTATAAAACAGCTAGACATCATGCGTAGAGATTTCGTAGGGCAGTTAAATAGAGGAAATTATAAAGAAGGTTTTACCAATATGGGTAACTATGCCATGAGCATAGGTTTGTCAGGAGGTGCTGTAGGAACTGCTAGGGATATACTACAAACTAAAGAGTTAAGACCAGAACAGTTTGACGATAAAGTGTTTGAAACTTGGATGTCTTTACTTTTCTTAAATAAGTATACAAGAGATAGATACTTAGCTGAAGGAGAAGTAGGACAAGCTGTTTTAGGTGTTGTAACACCAGCTATTTTCAACATTGCAGATCAGGGCGGTAAAGCACTTCAAGATATATTATTTGAGGCTGAAAATGACCCTAAGAAGTTTAACGATGTTCTAAAAAACATGCCAGTTATAGGTAAGTTAGGATACTACTGGTTGCTTGGGGGTGCAGAGAGGAAACTAGAGCAAGAAAGAAAACAGGAAGAAAGAGATAGAAATAGAAAACTATATGGTGGTTAAACAAAAGGGGGCGCAAGGCCCCCTAAGTTTATATCTCGCAGACTCCAGCTACACAAGCCAACGTCTGAGTACCTTCGGTATTATCTTCCTTCTCTTCAATGTCCCACTCAAACTCTTTGGGCATATCCTTAAGTAATTTCTGGTACGTCTTCTTGTCTATCTTCTGGTAAGGCGCTTGCTTGTACACATGCTCTGCTTCCGGTAGGAAACTGATACCACTAACGCTGTCAAAGTTTTCCCAGATCCACTGACAGACAGAAAAGAAGTTATCGTCATTGTAGTAACAAGTCATAGAGGGCTTATGCTCACACCAATGGTCTTGATACACTTTCCAAAGCTTTAGTTGTTCCATGGCCCCCATGCTTTCCACAGTCACAGCCTTCTCAGGAGCCTTCTGAGGAAAACTAAACACCCAGTTAGAGTTATTCATTACGTCCTCTTCATGTGGGAACCCAGCTTCAAGCATGGCTGTAGCCAGAGGGTCTTTCTTGTCCGCTCTCACAGTCCTAACGTAATACTCACTAAAGCGTGGATGGATACCACTGGCGCTGTCAGTTAGCTGAGAGACAGTACCGGACGGCTTGACGCACGTAATGGCTGCTGACTGGTTGATACCTAAGGCTTCAGCCCACTCTTTGTTAGTCTTAACGGCAACGTCCCTGAGAGTCCTTAGGAGCTTCCCTGTGGCCTCTTCTCCGGTAGACCCATTGGTAAGTTTACAGTCCATGATACCCGTCATAGAGACACCCAGAAGGGCCTCTTCCTCTGTGTTCTTCTTCCACACATTCCGTAAGTACCGGAAGTCAGTTAAGGTGGCCTGTAGGGTTCCTAAGATTGTAGCTGAACGTACCTTATCTTTGAGGGACTGTAGGGTGTCGTCGGACCTTACAATGACTTCGGATAGATTACAGAATTGATAAGGGCGTAGGATAATCTCAGAGCAGGGATTGGTCCCAAATTTAGGTGTAGGGTCTCTACGCTCGTTACGTGCTGCAATCTTTTGTGCTGCAATGCGACTAAAGATCCCACGCTCACCGGATTTAGAGTCATACAGCCTCTTCATCTCGGAAGAGTAAGTATCAAAGTCAGGCTTCTCGGAGTACACTGCGCTGTTGTTTGCTAAGGCTCGCTGACCGTTGGCTAAGTACCACTCACCGTTCTTAGCATTAGCCATACGATTGTCAGTAACATTACTCAAAGAGATTAGGGCTGACCTGCGAACCCCGCCTACAACTACGATGTCCGCAATCTTACATACTAAATCATGGCACTCCAGAGAAGTTAGCTTACGTCCCGTTGCTGATTTAAACAAGTCCACAGTGAAGTTAAACAAGTCAGCCAAAGGCTCAGGACCACTGGCCCTACCTCCGAATGTTTTGAGTCTTGCTCCTGCCGGTCTAATCTTAGTTAGATTACACTTAGGAATCTTACCTGCGTACAGGAGGCTTATAAGCTCTCTGAAGGCTGATGCCCACCCCACCTTACTGTCGGACACCACAACGGTTGACTCAGTGTCGTGGAAGCTGTCAGCAACTGTAGGGAGCTGATTAACGTAGTCCCTCTCAACACTGAAGCCTACCCCAGTACCACACAGAAGTATGTACATTAGCTCATCAAAGGATCTAGGGCTGTCTATGGGAAGGTAAGAGCAGTTGAATGCCGCTACGTTGTCACGGTCTAAAGCAGCCCCAGCAGTCATAAGACAACGCATGGAAGGCATTACCTTTTGGTCGTAGATGACGTTGTAAAGCTCTTCAGCCATCGTATCGTCTATCTGCTTACGATCAGTAAAGAAGGAGACGTACCTATTAACAGTTTCCTCCCAGCCTTCCCTACGCTGCTCGTCGTCCAAGTAACGTGCATATCTGCTTTTATGTATATATTCTTGGTATTGATCCATCATTAGAGTTCGTACTCCCCTCCAGTTATTAGTGACATTTTTAGTTGGTCAAGAAGGAAGTACAGGCCAGTGGTATCCATGTTTGTTGAAATGACTATGTAGTCCTCCGACTTAATAATACAGAAGGCTTCATCATAGTTATCTAGGTCTTCCTTTTCTATTATCATATCAAAAACCATGGGGACGGTCAAGCCGTCTTCACCCTTTGGTTTGTCCTCAAAGTTCCCTTTAATTACTTTCATTCTACAGATTCCTGTTCTTCAACCATCCTGTTTAAGTACCACTGAGCCTTCTGCAAGTCTTGTAGGCCATTCTTGTAGCGCCATCGGTGTAGGTACTTCAGCACATTGCCTTCACAGTAGTCAACGATACCTTCTCCTAACTGCTGCTTAATGTAGTCTATGGCCTCTATGCCTCCCTGATTATAATGAGGAGGCTTGTAAACTAGAGCGTCCCAATCTTCCTTAGTCGCTAAATCAATTGACATCTTCGTCCTCCTCTTCACCCACCAGCTCCTCAAACAACTCAAGTTTGTTTATTAATCTATTTTCAAAGGCATCCAGTATGTCCTCTGCACTTACCTCCAAGACCTCACACAGCAAGTCCACATCGTACTCCTGAAGGATACGTTCTCTTAGCTCATCAATTAGCATTGGCATAGTCAATCAACTCTTGTGTAGTGCCTATGGTATAGTGCTTGAATCCTTCTTTATCACACCATTTTCCCATTGTAATCTTAGCTCCCTTTCTAACTTTCTTGTTGGGGTCTGACAATACAAAAACTAACTCTTGGTCTTCATCAAGACAGTCCCTAATTGATTTGTATTTAAGTGTATCCCCTTCCCTGAAAAAACCCTTACATTCCACCAGCAACCAGTCTTTGTACACAAAGTCAGGCTTGTAATGTCTGTGAGTAATGTAGGGCATATCAAAGGGCTCGTACTTCATAAACTTTCGGGGAAGGACTTCAGCAAACTTCTTCTCAAGCCCAGACCGATACATGCCGTACTTTGTTTTAGAAACCAACTGGAACCTCCGATACAAAAGGCTCTTTAACGACCTTTGTTAAATACTTTGGCCCATTTGAGTAAGCGAAAGTACGCAAATTTGGGTAACATTTGTCTCTGAATTGACAGTAAGAACAGCCAATGGCGAGCTTTCTGTTTCCAGACTTTCCGTCCGGTACGTCTTCGTAACAAAACTCTGAAGGTTCATTCCTCTTAACCATTTTCTTAATGTGCTTAATTCTTTCGGTAATGTCCCCTTTAAAGTATTCGTGCATAGGGTCAGACTCATCATCCAGATCATGTTCACAGAAAGTTAAGTGCCCGTTGGCTTTATCCATAGCCAGCCATGCAATTTTACGCTCACCCTCTGAATGTGCGTAGGCTTTTAGCTGGTCTACGTACCCAAAGGCATCGTCCTCTGGAACTCTGCGTTCCTTAAACTTCTTGAAGGCATACGTGCTTGCTGACTTAACGTCAGTAACTACCCCGTCTATACGACAGTCCATGTGCCCTACAACGCCCTCAACCTCACACCGTTTCTGTTCACAGGTAACTTCATGTCCTGAGGCTCTGGTAAGGAATAAGACCAACTCCTCTATGACATGCCCGTATAAGAACTTTACTAAGGTGTGAGGCTGCAATTCCTCGCCTTCGGAACCATGATACTGATTCCACAGATACCTGTCAGTTCTGCCTATGCTTGATAAGCGTAACCTCCGAGTATCCTTAGGTCTATCTTTCTTAAACTCAACTCGCATGAGTTCTTTAATTGCTTCTCCAAATGACTCTATCTCTTTGTCTATGTCTACCCCAGAAGCTACCTCTTTGGTAGACACCAAGCCATAAATGTCATCTATTAGTGTGTCTGTGCCCATGTTTCACCTACCTTATATTCCCCGTCAAGAGGACAGTTTAGTTTCCATTCAAGACCTGCTGCCTGTATACAGGACACAGCCAATCTACCAAAAGTTTCTGTACGCTCGTCAATAACCTCAGCCTGTATCTCATCGTGAATGTTACCTACGAACTTGTAGTCTATACCCCATATTGTAGCATAGTCATCCAGAAGAGTCAAGGCTTTTTTCATTACCAGAGCACCAGCGGACTGTAGTAGTGTGTTTAGAGCGGAATGTTCTGATCTGACTTGGAGCTTTCTACCGTCAAGTCCAATGAGGTATCCGCGAGAAGCTGCTCCTGATACTCTCTCCTTAAGAGCTGCGAATGATGGCAGATTATGTAGGAAAGATTCTCTAAGGTTTTTGCCAGCCGCTCTACCTCCTCCAGCCACTGACCCAAGCTTTTCATCTCCTGCGCCGTATAGTAGGGCATAGATGAAAGTTTTTGCCTGATTTCTTGATTCAAGTCCAGCAAGTCGTTGATTTGCTGTATGGATATCACCGTTAATGATTTCATTGGTATAGTCCTCATCCTTCATATAGTGTGCCAACATACGTAACTCAAGACCACTGGCATCACAGCCTACGATTTGGTAGCCCTCAGGGGCAGACCAACAGGATCTGCACTCATTACCATACGGTGAGTACACCGCAGGTACTTGAGCCATGTTGGGGCTTGAGTGTGTCATACGGCCCGTCACAGCGCCGTTAGTGTTTACGTAACCATGTACCCTACCGTCCTCCTCAACAGCGTCCAGCCAGCTCTGTACTTGTGCTACACGCTTCTGGATCATGAGGTATTCAGCAATGAGTTTTGCTTCAGGTATGTTCGTTACAGTACCCAATACAGATTCATCTACAATTGCGTGTCCCTTCTCAGTGAACAGTTTAGGCTCCCAACCAAACCACTGTAAGTATCTACCTATCTGCTGTCTTGATCCTAAATTAAAAGGGGGATAGTCTATACGAGAAAACCTGCCAGCCACATTCTCAGACTGATCCCCCAGAAACTTTAAGCCAACCGCCGAAAAGGTACCGTTCTTCTTAACTTTCGGAGTAACCTCTTTAACATATACAGGGAGAGGTAGAAAAGTTTGTTGTACATTCTCTTCAAGTTCATACTTCTTCTCCTTCAATAGTGCTAGTAAATTATGCGTGTGTTTCTCGTTTATCATCCAGCCATTCTTTATCTGTTTCTGAATGATTGTCTGTACGTCATGCTCAAGCGTTATGGACTCAGCACTGAAGCCTTTAAGCTCTTCCTCAAGACACTCCAACAAACGTGCAGTAACCGCTACGTCCTGCTCACAGTACGCAACCATCTCACAGCTTAGTTTTGACCAGTCCTCGTGCTCACCTTTAGGGAATCCCAAACGCTCACCCCATTGGCGTAGACTGTGACCGGCTTCTCTGGAGGGGTCTGCCAGTCTGGACAGGACTAAGGTGTCGTACAGATTGTAGGTAGACCAGTCAACTCCCCATAGCTTAGACATGACTGGATAGTCAAACCCAATGCCGTTGTGAGCTACGATGTTCTCTACAGCATGTTCAGCTAACTGTGTTTTGAATGTCTCAGCATCGTACACAGTACCAAACAGATTAGTAGCACAGCACCAAACAGTAGTGGGTTTTAGCCCATCAGTCTCAATGTCAAGTATCAGAGTCTTGCTTTTTGATAAGTTCACTTATTGGCCTCAGTTCGTTTATCGGTACATTGTAGCAGTCCGATTTTACCTTCCATCCATTAGAAGAGTCAACAGTACCCTTCTCCATAAAGGTTGCTTTGTCAAAGTATTCTTCCTTTGGCAAGAAACCAAGTATCCATCCCACAGTCATATCATTACGAACCCTTGTGAATACGTATAAATCACAAGCTTGTTTTGTATTAAGCGCGGTTATTGAGCACTCATAGTCAAGCTTTGGTGGGAAGCCAGTACGTTTAGATTTTACGTCAAGAGTAATTTCTCCGTCAAGTATTAAATCATAGTCATACGTGTTAGTCCAACCACACATTTGACCCTGCTCCTGCAAGTATTCATGTACTAAACCTTCTCCTACAAACCCTACGAGATTGCCAGCACCTCTAGTGACTGAGTTTCTCAGGGTTCCCATCTCCATAGACTTTTCATGAGAAGTTGTCATGATGGGTGTTGTCACAACCCGTTCTATAATATCGTCATAACTAGAAATCACCTATAACCTCCGCTGGTTTTTGTGTCTCCAACATACGTCCAGTCACTTTGTCGTACTTCAAGTAACACGCTGGGCCTGTCAAGCCCGTGTAGCGATTCTTCAGCACTCGCACTGTCGTAGTGTTGCGAACGTCCTCATCGTCGTTCTGTTGATCCCTCTCAAGACCTAACACAATGTCAGATAATTGAGCGATGGACTGTGACCCTCTAAGTTCAGAAAGAGATATTTTTCCTCCGTCCTCATGGGCCTGTCCACCGCTACGTTTGAGGTGACTGACTAAGAATAGACCTACGCCCAACTCCTGAACCAGAGTCCTGAGTTTAGTCATGATTGCGTCTATGTTCTTACGCTCGTCACCGTTCTCCTGACTTGAGACTACGATTGACAGGTGGTCAAGGATGATCCACTTGCAGTCCATAGCCTTTGCCAAGTACCTTATCTGAGACATTAACGTCTCCTCACCAGTTGAACCCCAGTGGTCAAGCAAGTAGAATCTATTAGACCCCAACGTACTCTCCCAATAAGGTTTAAAACTGGCGGTGTCTGCGTCCTCATCTAAATGTAATGGCTTGTTAGCTGCCATTGACATTAAACCCAAAGTAGTGCGGGACAGAGATTCCTCCAAAGCCAGTATACCGATGTTGTCCTCCGTACAGTTGAACAGGAAGTATTCAATCTCTTTTACGAGTTGAGACTTGCCCATGCCACTGCCTGAGGTTATCGTCACTAGCTCAAAGGGTCTGACTCCTTTGGTCAAGTCATTTAGACCTGCCCATGGATACGGTATAGATTTAACCTTACGAGCGTTAATGAGATGATCCCATGTGTCTACACCCGCTACGATACCATCAGGTCTGTGTGTCTTAGCGTCCCACCATGCCGCTGTAAAGTCCCTGATCTTGTTTGCCATGAGCATGTCACTGGCATCCTTCAGGGGTAGCTTACAGACCTTCAGCTTGTTGGGGCTAAACAGATCCTTAACGCTGTCTACGGCTATCTTACCAGCCTTATCATTATCAAAGCACAGTACCACATTGTCGTAGCCTTCAAGCCACTCTAGCTGCTCTTTGATCTCTTTGGCTGCTGATGCCGCACCAGTTCGTAAAGACACTACGTCCCACTTCCTGTCAAACATTTCAGACACTGAGAGGCAGTCAAGTTCTCCCTCAGTAATCGTTAAGAACTTGCCTCTACCTCTACAAGTATCTTGACCAAACAAGCCCAGATTGTTGCCGTAGGAGCCGTTAATCATGAATTGTTTGTCCTTCACAATGCGTACTTTGGTACAGACAGTCTCGCCTGTGTCCGCATCTTTGAAGGGGTAGTGGTGTTTTGCAATGTTACCTTTTTGGTCAAACTCTATACGCACACCAAACTTGCTGCATGTCTCTTTGGACAAGCGCCTGTCAGGTATTGCTTCAATTACTCCAGTCATTTCCGTTACCATTACCTTTTGATAGGTTCCATTTGTAAATGAGGATGCAGTTACCGGAGTGTCAGTAGCAGGTTCAAAGTAGTCGCATTCAGAGGTAAAGCAATAAGCATGACCGTCTGAGTATCTTCCTAAGTTGTCCTTACTACCGCACTTCGGACATTCCTCATGCCTTGTAAATTTACTTTCAGACATGAGAGACCCCTTCTTAGAATTCTTCGGGGGTATAGCCGCCTTCAAAGTCGGCAAGCTGTAAGACCTTTACACGGTCCAGATACGTTGAAGTACCATGCGTGGGGTGAGGCTTACCAAAGGAATACACAATTCGTACATGGGACCCTCTGGTTACGTCACCTTCAAATGGTGAGCCGTCCTCATTAAAGATGGGAACGTCATACTGACTCACAAACTTACGCTGTGCAGTACCTTCATAGTCCTTAAGCTTTACCCCATTGTTCTGCAACGTCTCCGCTACGTCTTCAGGTAGGCTGAGAGTCACTGTGTATTTGCCGGTGGACTGTCCCTGCCAGCTATCATGCTCTCTCAGTGATTGAAAGGCCACTGTACCTTCAGCAATGTATTTTTCGTTCATACAAACTCCATTAGTAGTTATCTTCAAAGTTATCGCCCATCTGTTGAGCGTAGTTTAGTATATCATCTTGGTCTATAAAAGCAACCTCCCTTTCGTCAAGTAATTGTATTGTATCAATGTCCGTCACCATACCGTCCATTTCAAGCAAAGCTTCAACGGACACCACTAAACACGCACTGCACAAGTCTGAATAGTCTCCGCTCTGAGGATCTTTTCTTTTCATTTCAGTATCCGTCATGGCGTTGTTACAGGCTCTGCATCTGCTCATGATTATTCTCCAACCATGTACCAGAATCTCTTCTCATACATATCCGTTAGCTCAGTTGGCGGTAATGTTTTATACTTTTCCAGTAAGTATTCTCTTAGCATAGCATGAAGCTCGCTGAAACGCAAGCTGTGTAACTCATCGTATGCTAACTCCAAAGCCATTTTATTTTGTTCTTCAATTGACATTGCACCCTCCATTGGGTTTGTTAAATCTAAGTCGTCTCCCATAATCTTTATTCTCTTTCAGTTAGACAGGACCAACTGTAGCATATCCTGCTATCATTAACAAGCAATTGGTCAATCTTTTCAGCTATCCGTTGGCACTCGTACTGTGCGTCACTGGACACCCTCTGTTTAACCACTCGTGCAAAGGCTGCCAAAGAGCCAGTCCAGTACCACTCAGTCATCATAGATTGAGGTAAAACCATACGTGCTTGCTCAGGTGCTACTCCAGACGCTATCATGTTCTCATAGAGTGTCTCTGCACTTTGCATGAGGTCCCAATACTTTATGTCCCAGCGTTCCTCCTGCTTGCCCTCAAATGTTTCTAATGATGAACCTTGTTTCTTGTCAGGGGCACGTTTACGCCATGCCTCCGGTGCGTGAAACGTAGGTACAAAGTCCACGTAGCGTCTTGAGACTTCATTCCACACTAAGCCCACCTGATGCTTCACAAGCTGCCTAGCGACAAACACGGGTGCCTTAACCCTGAATTGAACCTGTACGTGTCCAAAAGGGGTCCAGTGGTTGTGCTTTGCTAGATACTTGATTAACTTCTTGTCTCTGCTACCGAACTCCTCAGACTCCATAGCAAAGGACACTCTAGCCGCATTTACGACCGTTAGGTCACTACCCATTATTTCTAATAATTCTACTTTCATATGTCAAACACCGGTCCTGTTACTTCAAAAGTTATAAAAAAATAGAGTAGACCTGCGGCCCAGAGAACACACATGACCCAGAAAACAAAGTCTAAGTCTTCGTCCGTCACGTTCCACTCTCTAATGTCGTAGTAGATACCCTTAGTCTCGTCTACCACCCATTTGATAAACCTTTTGATCTTGTTCATACGTTTACAAACTCCTGTCTAATGGTTAATTCAACACAAACTTCACCGTCGGGATGATACCTGTACACTTCTACAAGCTTGTCCTTTAGCTGTAGCATCTCTGTAAGCTGTATACACTCGCTCTCGTCGTCCTGATAGTCTCTGTAAGCAGTGATGTATGCTAGGACAAACTTTTTATGCCTCTTTGATACGTTGTTCACTAGTTTATAGGACCACCAGTAAGCCTCCAGCACGTAGTCTGCCTCAGTATCAATATCAAGACGGCTATCTTCGTCTTCTTGCTTAACAGGCTGGACAGCATAACCGAGTGCTAGACCAACCCTACTAACCTCATTCTGTATTTCGGACACTTGTTTTTCCCCAATGTTGACAATCTTTTTAATTTCGGTGGGTGTCAGTTTTATAAGGTCTCTAACTAAAATAATATTCTCTGCTTTAAGGGCGTTAATACAACGAGCAGATAAGCTTAAAACATCAATGCTACATTCTAAAGCCATTGTGGTTTACTCCTTTTAGTCCATCTCATGTCAATTTCTGTGCGTCTAGTCCTATAGTATGAACGGTAGGCTATGATGGTGTCAAGCCCTCTGCACTCATCGTACATACATTGTGGAGGGTCAACAAAGGGCAGCTCCGGTAGGTCCTTTGGCACTACTTTGAGGTACTCCAGTTTCTCTCGTTCTGTCTTGTGCACCTTGCCGTATCTGTAGGTGTACTCCTTAAACAACGCTTGCAGATGCTCTAAGCCCCATTTGTAGGCAATCTGAGACGATCTGAGCCACTTTGTACTGGGGTGGTTAGCATGGGTCACCTTGTACACAAAGGGGGCCTGTGGCGTGTCTAGGAGCCTGTGAGCAGTGCTAAGCATCTGAGCCGTCTCAAGGCTTTGTTTAATTACGTGCTTGTTACATTGCATCTGCGCTGCTTTCCATGGGTCCTCATGGATATAGAATAGATTCATAAGTTTTTTCTCTTTGTCAGTGAACCATAAAACGAGGCTCATTTGTAAGGATCTCTGCGAGCTGGTGGTGGTCGTCAAGCAGTAAACCATAACCGTCAATAATGACCATAGCATGTCTGTCAAGGTCCATCAAGACACCCTCAAGAAATGCTACCGCTTCCTGCTTTTGGGTTATTTGAAATTGCCTACCTTCGATTTCTATCATACAAAGCGTCCCTTTGTAGTTTGTTTACTATTTCCAATGCGGACAAAAAGATTTGTTCGTCTGATGGGTCAGTTATCAGGCTGTCTTTTATTTTAAATAAGGTCATCCAGCACTCTAACAGCTCTTCTCTTGTGGGCTTTATCATGACACTAAGACCTCAACAAGTAAGACACACCCAAAGATGATGGAACATCCCATAAAGCATTGTAAAGCTTCTTTAAAATCCTTCATAATTTTAACCTTCCTTTTTAACCTTAAGTATACCTAAGGTATCTTTTAGAATGTTACTTAAAAGCACATTCTAACGCTTCTCTAAGATACCATAGGTAAAGTTTAACGCACACCTAAAACACTGTCAAGCTTTTTTTCTTCCCATGCTTTGAGAAGGTAATTGTGCAGGGTTTCATTTATGTCTTTAAAGCTTATCTTCCTTCCGCTTATGTCCACTCTGTCAAACTCCACAAACTCAGGGGAAAACAGATGGATACCTTCATATTCGGCAGGTTCATAGTAGACACTACAGGACCCTGAGGCCCTGCCTATGTCAAACTCTAGGGTCGTTGTGGGCATGTTTGAGACCTCCGCTGTCCTTCAAAAAATTCTCGTAGTCATTCAATGCCATTTTTAAAGCTGTCTCCGGTTTACAGTCTTTCGGGAAATACCACCCTTGACGCTCCCTAGGAAACTTAAGTCCTCTCACCTTGACAATATAACCTACTGCTTTGCCGTTGTGTTTTGCTGTCCTGCTGATTTTAGTTTGCATTAGTCACTACTCCATTGTGGAAGTCGTAGGACAAAGGACCCGCCGATTGATAAACAGCGTCAACAATCTCTGGATGCTCTGCTTCTATCTGTTCAATCTTCTGGTATGCGAAGATGTCGTTTGTTTTAACTGTACGCTCTACTAACTGTAAGTACTCTTTTATCAGTTCGTTCATTCTATAGTCTCCCTAATATGTCTGCAAGGTTATAAGAAGCGTAGTCGCTACCTTCGCTACTGTATCGCTTTATCAAACTGCCGTCAGCTCCTCCTGAATGTAGGCATATATAGTAGTCTGCTTCTGCCAGTGTTTTGATGAATGTGCAATTGTCGCAGTCGTGTTTATGGTTTGGCATGTTACGCTACCTCCTGACCGTCTAACATCACAACACCTTTGCGAGTGCATACGTCAGCACCTAATGCACGTAGACGGCTCATTGTGGTACGTGTGGGCCAATCCTTAAGAGTTTCCGTGTCTACCTGTACGTCGTCACCAAAGCGCCACACTCGCGCTATATGATGCCCATGAAGGAATACTTCAGACATTCCATTGTTATGGGACGTTACCATAGTGTTAGCACAGCTCCAATTCTCGCTGTTCTGAATTGCTCGGTTCATCATTAATTCAATCTTTCGCATGTTGTGTCGCTCCTTGTGTTGTGATGTGGCTATAGTATCAACTCAGTTGGACAATGCAAGCACTGAATGTTGTATATATGACGCACCATAAGTAAGACTTATAGTAGTCTGTATGTCTACCAATCGTTGCCAATCTGTGATAGGGACATGGGTTGCCGTAGGTTGCTATAGGTTGCCATAGGCTCCCCATGATCCCCACACACTTGCAAATAGTATGCCAATGGCCCCAATGGCATGCTTCTTGCTAGACATGCAAGGACTGTGCCAACCTTAGGGGCCATGCAAGATCCGTGCCAACTTTAGGCATGCAAGAAGTGTGCCAATAGTTCCAAAGGGGCCTGTATTTTAT
>UEXM01001843.1_pt1 | contig 16382 bp, 28 predicted proteins | sample 1796661 | NCBI WGS metagenome assembly UEXM01 (sample SAMEA4772469, study PRJEB27181) | metagenome | reverse complement strand
TAACAATCACCAAAGTCGTCCCGTACGTAGACCCGCGGTCCGCGGCCCTCGGATCACGGCTCTTGAAACAAGCGGGCGTACCCGGCGACTTTGCGTCGTTGATGCAGAGTGCTGACCCGAAGGTCGTAGCGCAGGTAAACCGGATCATGGCCCGCGGACCTGCGAACGAGATTTCTTCTCCGTCGAACGGACTTGGCGTATTTATGCAGTCCGTAATGCCGCAGGGTTAAATGTTTAGGCGCGGGCTTATCCTGACTGTGCTGCTGGCTGCTTTTTCTCCTGCTTCGTGGGCCGCGGACACTGTAACGAGTGCCACGGTCAGTAGCTCTACCGTCATAGACAAGACGCCGCCGACTGCGTCGAGCCCTTCTATTGTTGTGAACAATTCGGACGTGTGCCAGACGGGCCAGAGCGCTGCCGTTCAGACAGGTTTTGTTGGCTTTTCTGGTGGAACCACGGTCCGCGATCTGAACTGCGAGCGTATCAAGCTTGCGCGTAGCGTTTTTGGCATGGGGCTGAAGGTGGCGGGCATCTCTATCCTGTGTCAGGAGGTGAGGGTGTTTGACGGCTTGTGGATGGCCGGGACTCCGTGTCCGTATATGGGCAAGATCGGCGACGCGGCCAAGGAATCGTGGCTCGCGAACCCTGACCAGTCCCCGGAGGGCTCCCTGATCCGTGTCGCGGCAAAGCAGGCTGCGGCCCTGTCGGTTAAGAAGACCGCACCCGTTGTCGAAGAGAACGACGACTTTATAGAATACTCGGACTGATGCGCTGGCTTGCCACCTTTCTTGCCCTTGGTGCGTTGTCTTCTCCAGCTTTTTGTCAGGAAACGACGGACAACTTGGCTCCGGCCATGTCCGAGTTCACGGTGACGGGTGGGACGGCTACCTCTAGTCAACGGGGGTGTAGCGCTGGCGAGTTTTGCACCGGCAATGCGTCGAACGGTGGGACTACGTATACGAGTAATTTTGACGTGCCGCTTACTGACGCCGAGGTGCGGAACGGCTTTACGGCAAACACTGCCTTGAACGTAAAGTCTCATCCGTCAAACGCGACGCTCTCTACCTGTACAAGTCTTACACAGAACAGGGACTGCCGCGACATCTTCAGGGTCACGCTTTCTTTTCTCGAAAGTAGCTCCATTGTGGAGAAGTTTGAGCATGAAGTAGAACTGAACTTTAGCGGTCTTCGTGCGTTTTCGTTTTCGGACCAGATACTGGAGAACGACTACACCGGCCTTACCGGCAGGTTGGAGCTTTTTGGTATTGACGCGGGCTTTCATAGCGGTGCGTTCGGGCCGCAGTTTTCTGATCCGAGCGTGAGCCTCCTGTTTCAGGCGGTGGTCGAGCAGCAGATACTGGATCAGATAGCGTTCAACGATACGTTGGCCGCGGAACCACCGCCGGAAATCGTAGACAGCATTCCGCAGGTCGAAGTAAACGCGGCACCCGCCCCGGTTGTCGCGGACCTCGGACCTCCTGCCGCCGAGCCTGTGGTGGAAGCCATCGAACCCGTCGAAATTGCGCCGGTCGATTCTGCACCAGAGCCGGAACGGCAGGAGGAACAGATGGCAGAGGCGCGGATAGAGGCTGAGATGGAGCCAGAGCCGGAATCCGAGCCGGAACCGCAGGAGCCAGAGCCGGAAGAACAGGAAGAGCAGCCGCAAGAACAACCCGAAGCAGTCGAGCCCGAGCCGCAGGAACAGGAGCCCGAGGCCCAGCCCGAGCCGGAAACCGAACCAGAGTCGCAGGAACAGGAACAGCCCGCGCCGGAGAGGCAGCAAGAGAAGCGCAAAGAGGCCGCCGAGAAGACGGTAGCCAAGATAGCTCCGTCTCAGAGGTATTCTGCCGCGTCGCAGACAACGACCATCGTCGCGATGGGGATGATTTCACCGAAGCTTGTGACCGGAACAGAGATTCCGGACGTTCAAGGGTTTTTTACAGGTGCGGCGGTTCCGGACGGGCCCCCGATGTCCAACCCGGTCCAAGACTATGTTGTTTTTGGCAGTGCAAACGGAGCCCACGAGGCTTTTGTTCAGCTTCAATGGAGTAAGTAATGGCAGAAATAGAATTTGCAGGGCTGAAGTTCCGCGGCGGACGCATGGTAGCTGCGGCTCTTGGCTTTTCGACGCTAATCGGCGGACTGTACGGCGCTTTTGAAGTCTACAAAGACTACGAGAACATGAAGTCTCAGATACAAAAGTACAAATCTCCGGACATGACGGGTTTTGACAGGCGACTGCTGGTCATTGAGACAAAGATCAATGACGAGATTACGCTTTTCCGGGACGAAATGGGCGGATTAAAGGAGCGTGTGAACGAGATGCACGAGATCGTGAGAGATATTAAGGTTGACACGCGGTCCGAGGCTTCTGACCTGCACACGAGTATGTCCGATGTAGACAAGCGGTCCAGATCTTTAGATCAAGAAACCCGAAAAGCTCTTCGTCAGTCGGAAAAGACAATTCGTGATATAATATCTTCGGCGCAGGAAAGGTTTGACAGTAAGATAAGTTCTATTGACACGAAGCTGGATGTGCTGGAGTCCCGAATGCAGAAAACACTGCAAAGGGCGCTTGACAACCCGCTCCTGAAAAAGTAGGGCCGTGAAAAAGGGTGTTATTTTACTAAAACACGTCTAATATTAAGAAATTATAGAAGGTACGTGATCCATGGCAAGAGAACCGCGGCCCGTGGCCGGTCTTATGGACAGCAGTGTCCCGTCGCAGTTAGACGAGGAGGATCTCGCCGCTGAGATTGAAGTCGAGCTTCCGGGTTCGATGGACAACGACGTGATGGAAATGGTTTCGGAAGAGATACCCGAAGACATTGAAATCTACGAAGAGGGCGAAAACACTGTTGTAGATTTTGACCCGCAAGACGATGAGATGGACGTGGGCGATTTCTACGGCAACCTTGCTGAAGGCATGTCCGACTCGGAGCTAGGTTCGTTGTCGGGGTCGTTACTGGACGAGTACGAGGGAAATCGAGCGAGCAGGCAGGAGTGGGAAGATGCTTATGCTGACGGTTTGGAGCTTCTGGGATTTTCATACGAAGAAAGAACGCAACCGTTTCGCGGCGCAACCGGGGTTACGCACCCGCTTTTGGCGGAGGCGGCTACACAGTTTCAGGCGCAGGCTTTTAACGAACTTCTCCCGGCTCGCGGTCCGGTCCGGTCTGCGGTTATAGGCAGAGAGACGGGGGAGACGACCCGGCAGGCGCATCGGGTCGAGCAGTTTATGAACTACTACATCACGAACGTGATGGAAGAGTACACGCCAGAACTGGATCAGATGCTGTTCTACCTGCCGCTGGCGGGCTCCACCTTTAAGAAGGTGTACTATGACGAGATGCAGGGCCGGGCGGTAAGCCGTTTTGTGCCTGCGGAAAACCTTATTGTTCCGTACGATACTTCAGACCTGCAAACCTGCCCGAACATAAGTCAGGTTGTAAAGACTTCGCTCAACGACCTTCGCAAATTGCAGGTCGCAGGGTTCTACCGGGACATACCTGTGATACCCGGACAAGCCGAAGACAACAGCGTACAGGACGAGATAGACCGTATTGACGGGGTTTCCCCCTCGAACAACGACTACGACTGCACTCTGCTAGAGTGTCACGTTGATCTTGACCTAGAAGGCTACGAGGATCTGGACGAAGACGGCGATGCCACGGGAATTAAAGTTCCCTATGTCGTCACGATCTCCGTAGACAACGGACAGATCCTCTCCGTCCGACGCAATTACCGTGAGGAAGACGAACTCCGTCAAAAAATACAGTACTTCGTCCACTATAAGTTCCTTCCCGGATTTGGGTTCTATGGCCTTGGTTTAATTCATACCATAGGTGGTTTGTCAAGAACGGCCACTGCGGCGCTCCGCCAGCTTATCGATGCTGGTACTCTCTCTAATCTTCCCGCCGGGTTCAAGGCCCGCGGTATGAGGATCAGGGACGATGACGACCCGCTCCAGCCCGGTGAGTTTCGTGACGTTGATGCGCCCGGTGGCCGACTTTCTGACAGCCTTATGCCGCTACCTTTTAAGGGTCCGGACACAACTTTGTTCCAGCTTCTTGGGTTTGTCGTTGACGCGGGCCGTCGGTTTGCCACCACCACAGACATGAAGGTTGGCGACGGCAACCAACAAGCTGCCGTTGGAACGACAATCGCGCTTCTTGAGCAAGGCTCTCGCGTCATGTCGGCGGTCCATAAGAGGCTGCACTATGCTATGCGGCAGGAGTTCAGGATACTGGCTCGTGTCATGTCGGATTACTTACCGCAGCGCTATCCCTATGCTGTGGAGGGCGAAGACGTAAACATTATGGCTGCGGACTTTGACGAGCGCGTAGACGTTCTTCCGGTCTCAGACCCGAACGTGTTTAGTCAGGCGCAACGTATCGCGCTGGCTCAAACCAAGCTTCAGCTTGCTCAAGCCGCCCCCGAGATGCACAACATGTACGAGGTTCTTCGGGACATGTACGATGCTTTGGGCGTCAAGGATACGGACAAGATTCTCCGACGTATTCCCGAAGACGAGCAGAAGCCGATAGACCCGGCGCAGGAAAACATTAACTCGTTGGACATGATGCCGTTGAAAGCCTTTGAGGGGCAAGACCACCAAGCGCACATAATGGCGCACATGGTATTCGGTTCAACGCCCATGATCGCGTCGGCCCCTACTATTGCGGTCACTCTTCAAAAGCACATCATGGAACATGTGAAGATTGAAGCATCTGAGCAGGCCATGGTGCAGTACCTGCAACAGGTTAATGCTCAGCAGGGGCAGGCTTTGTCAGAGGAGCAGATGTTACAGGTGGAGGCGCTGACTGCTCAGATCATCGCGCAGGGTATGCAGGCGCTCAAGCAGCTTAGCCAGCAAGTCTCTAACGAGGGTCAGGGCCCTGATCCGCTTGTTCAGCTTAAAGAACAGGAGCTTAAAATACGGGCGCAGGCTGAACAGAACGACGCTGCTATCGACAAAGCCAAGTTGGACCTAGATCAGGCAGGCATGGAAATGCGGAACCAGCAGTTCAACCAAAGGCTTCAGAGCCAAGAGTCGCAGACTGCGGCTCGTATAAATTCCGCTATGGAACGTGAAATTGTTAAACAACGTAATAACAGGAGATAGTAATGGCTGCCGTAAAGATTGTAACGAACAAGCCGGGCGCGGCCCCGAAAGCCGTAGAGTACGCCGACATTAAAGGACAGGGTCGTATTCCGTACGGTAAAAGTCAGGACGTTAAAGTCCCGACTTCCATGAAAAAAGCCACGGCTCGCGGCATGGGTGCCGCTAAACGTGGCGGCAGCTATATGTCCTGCTAATGGCTCCCGCCAAGCGCAAGATAGACACGGACGGAGATGGAGTCTTGTCGGAGCAGGAGGTTGCGTCGGCAACCGCGGCGAGCAAAATAGATAAGCAGGACTCGCAACGGCAAATGGCATGGATCGCTCTCATCTCCATGCTTGTTTTTACCGCGCTTGTTTTTCTCCCCATCTTTCCAGACTCAAGGATAAAAGCCTTGGCGGACCTTTTTAGTCTTTTCTACATAGGAATGGCGGGGGTTGTTAGCGCATATTTTGGCGCGGCAGCATTTATGTCTAAAAAGAAATAACCCTTGAAGCCTCCTTTAAATAAAGGATGGCGAAGCAACCACATAGACGGAACGTCTTGTGAGCTTTACCTTATGCAATTTCTTGTAGAGAAAGGTTTTCACGTCTTTACACCTGTCTCGCCGCATTCTCCGGTAGATGTTGTTGCCCTAGACGACAACGGGAATGCGTTTCTTTTTGACGCAAAGAAGGAGGCCAAGAGAGTAAACCCGGGCCGAAAAACCCCTGACAGGATACATCGACTAAGAAGCCAGTTACAGAAAGACATGAATGTTCGAACGGCCTACGTCGATCAAGAGGTTGGAAAGATCCATTTTGTTCCTTCTCTAGAAGACTAGCTTTATTGTTTAATATGTCGTATAACCTCGCATCTTTTGGAGACAATAATGATAAGCTTACTTGGAACACTGCTAGGTTTTGGAACGTCTATCGTTCCAGAGGTCTTGGGCTACTTCAAGCAGCAGCAGGCAAACAAGCAAGAGCTAGCGATGCTGGAGGCGAAAGCTACATACGCGTCCCAGCTTTCGGAACTCAAAGTCAAAGAGCTAGACGCTCAAGCAGAGATAGAAGAGACGAAAGGACTTTACGCGCATGATAGAGCTATTGATGCGGGAGGGTTTGTCAACGCTCTTCGGGGGTCTGTGCGCCCTGTCCTTACTTACGCCTTCTTTACGCTTTTCGCGACGATCAAGGGCGTCACGCTGTACACGATGGTAACTACGGAAGGCATGGACTTGAGCGCCGGAATGTTGGCAATCTGGGACGAAGAGACCCAAGCCATATTTAGCGCGATTATAGCCTTTTGGTTTGGTAACAGGGCGATGAGCAAGGCTCACGCTCGCGTCTCCTCTAAAAACGGATAATTATAAGAATGAATGAGATTTATCTTGCGGAGGCAACCTTTCGTTTGATAAAAGAAAGACGCTCTGTTGTCTTGGACGCGTTGCAGTTTAACAGCGTGAAAAACATGGAGCATTACCGCGAACTCATGGGCGAATTAAGTGCCCTTGAGTTTATTGAACAGGAACTCAAGAGCCTGCTAGAAAAACAGGAGCGAAATGATGACTAGCCCAGCAGTCGCTGACCTTAAATCGGTTGGCGAGGAGGCCGCGAAGATAGCCGCGGCATATGTAAAACCAGAAGACCGTGTACTAGACCCCGAACTTATCTCTCAGTCTCTCTTAGACCGCATTCCAACCCCAACAGGGTGGCGTCTCATCGTTCTTCCTTACAGGGGGAAAGGTAAAACAGAGGGCGGGATATTGCTTCCGGATCAGGTTGTAGAAGAGAACCAGATAGCCACTCAAGTTGGATATGTTCTAAAGGTAGGGCCCTTGGCCTACCAAGATCCGGATAAGTTTGACGGTCCGTGGTGCGCGGAAAAAGATTGGGTGATGTTTGCCCGATACGCTGGTTCTCGGTTCAAGATCGACGGCGGAGAGGTTCGCATCTTAAACGATGACGAGGTCTTAGCCACGATTTCTGATCCCGAAGACGTTTTACATATGTAGGAGGCCGTTATGGCAGATGAACAGCTTGACGTGGTCGAAGAGACCGAAAACGAAGAATTGACGGTAGAGGTTGAAGAGGCCCCCGAACCCGAAGTGTCGGTTGGTGCCTCGGAGCCAGAGGTCGAGGAGTCTGCGGACCAGTTCGACAAGGCCGAGAACGCTACTCAAAAGAGGATTAACCAGCTTACGAAGAAAATGCGTCAAGCGGAGCGTGATCGTGAGGAAGCGATCCGCTACGCAACGCAAGTTCAGACGGAAGCACAGACGCTGAAACAGCGTGTAGATGCTCTAGACAGCGGTTATGTAAACGAGTTCAGTGGTCGCGTTCAAAGTGAGCTTCAGTCCGCAGAAAACGATCTGAAGAATGCCATTGAGATTGGAGACAGCGCCCAGATCGTAGAGTCTCAGCGCAAAATAACAGGGCTGGCAATTCAAGCGGACCGGGCGGCACAGGCGCAACGCAACGCAGAATCTCAAAGAGCCGCGATGGAGGCTCAGCAAGCTCAACCGCAGCAGGCTCAACCGCAGCAGGCCCAGCGTCGGCCTGACCCTAAAGCAGAAGCGTGGGCCGCGGACCGCGAATGGTTTGGCTCTGACGAGACAATGACGTACGCCGCTTTCGGAATACACAAGCAACTCATCGAAGATGAAGGGTTTGACCCCGCGGGCGATGATTACTATAGTGAGCTTGACAAACGCATGGCGGAAGCTTTTCCCCATAAGTTTAATAACGGAGCCAGAAGTAAACGACCCGCTCAGACGGTTGCTTCTGTTAACAGATCCGCGTCTGGGCGCAGCAAGAGAAGGGTAACGCTCACCCGTACCCAAGTTGATATGGCTAAAAAATTGGGTGTGCCGCTAGAAGAATACGCGAAATACGTGAAGGAGTAAGGACATGAGCGAAGAACAGATTGAAAAAGGTACTTCGGCTAACCGCACTTCCCGCGCAAACAAAGACCGGAGTTCTCAGGCTAGGCGTAAGCCGTGGGCTCCACCCTCAATGTTAGACGCGCCACCCGCACCGGATGGCTTCAAGCATCGTTGGATTAGGGCTGAAACTCGTGGTTTTGACGACCGCAAGAACATCAGCGCGAAACTTCGCGAAGGTTGGGAACTTGTTCGACAGGACGATTATCCCGATTTTGAAGCACCGACTATTGACTCGGGTAAATACGAAGGCGTTTTTGGCGTTGGAGGATTGCTTCTTGCTCGTATACCGGAAGAAACCATTGCAGAACGGACTGCCTATTTCCGCCAACGGAACTCAGACCAGATGCAAGCGGTTGACCACGATATGATGCGCGAGAATGCACATTCAACGATGACGATCAACCAACCTGATCGTCAATCTCGTGTAACCTTTGGTGGCTCAAAGAAAGATTGACCACCTCCTTTAGGAGAAACCTAAAATGGCAAATCAGGAAACTGCCTACGGTCTTCGCCCTATCGGTCTAGTCGGCTCCGGCGCAAACTCTACAGGTCTTACGACCTATGAAATTGCGTCAAATAACACCAACGCCATTTTTAATGGCTCCATTTGTGTCCCTCTCGCTGCTGGCGTGATTGACCAAGCTGGTGCCACCAGTGGTGGTACTACTCAGGCGCTTGGCGTTCTGATGGGTGTTGAGTACGTAGACTCGGTGACGAAGAAAACTACCTTCCTTAACTACTGGCCCGGTTCCGGCTCTGTTAGCGTTGACACGACTGTACCTGTCAAGGCTCTCGTTGCCGACAACCCAAACCAGTTGTTTAAGGTTGCAAGTGACGCGACTCTCACAGACCGTGCTACGGCTTTGGCCGCGGTTTTTGCGAACGCCTCTCTTGGAACCTCGGCTCGAACCGGTTCAACTTCAACCGGACGGGCTAATGGTGCGCTCAGCGTTGCTTCGATTGCTACGACGGCTACCCTTCCGCTTCGTATTGTTGGCATCATGGATGATGAAGCCAACAGTGATTTTGCGGCGGCAGGTATTCCGTTGATCGTGCGCCTGAACGCTCACTTTAACGCTGGGTCACGGAGGTTTGATTCTCAAACCACTGCTGATTCCACCGGCATTTAAGGAGGGCTGATAAATGGCTATTTCTAGAGCCCAACTGGCGAAAGAGCTTGAGCCCGGCCTTAATGCTCTCTTCGGCTTGGAATACGACCGCTATGAGAACGAGCATTCGGAAATCTTTGAAGAAGAGTCCTCGGACCGTGCCTTCGAAGAAGAAGTGATGCTCGGCGGCTTCTCGACTGCTCCCGTGAAAAACGAGGGTGGTGCAATTTCGTTCGATGACGCGCAGGAAACGTATACTGCTCGTTACACGCACGAAACGATTGCGCTGGCCTTTTCGATTACGGAAGAGGCTATCGAAGACAACCTTTATGACCGGCTTGCAAGCCGTTACACAAAGGCTCTGGCTCGTTCGATGGCTCAGACCAAGCAGATCAAGGCCGCTGGCATTCTTAACAATGCCTTCTCAACCGATAATCCGGTTGGTGACGGAGCAGCGCTTTGCTCTTCCGCGCACCCTTCGATTTCGGGCAATCAGCGTAACCAGCTTTCAACAGCTTCGGACCTCAACGAGACTTCGTTGGAGCAGATGCTGATCGATGTTGCTGGCTTGACTGACGAGCGTGGTCTCAAGATTGCGGTTCGCGGAACGAAGCTCATTATTCCAAAAGAGCTTCAGTTCATTGCGGAACGTGTCATTAACAGTAACCTGCGTAGCGGGACCGCTGATAACGACACCAACGCAGTTCGTTCCATGGGAATGCTTCCGGAAGGTGCGGTGGTTAATCACTTCCTCACTGATACGGACGCTTTTTTCATTAAAACGGATGCTCCGAACGGGTTTAAATTCTTTAACCGTTCGCCGCTCAAGACCGCCATGGAAGGCGACTTCGATACGGGTAACATGCGCTTTAAAGCGCGTGAGCGTTACTCCTTCGGTGTTTCCGACTGGCGCTGCGTATTCGGAACAGCGGGCGCTGCATAAGCTTCGCGGTTCTTATTACGACGAAAGGGGCGGCTATTGCCGCCCCTTTTATTTTGGTCTATATTTTTACCGTACATAATGGCGCTCTTGCGCTGGTTCTAAGGAGGAACTTTTATGACTACCACTCATTTTACTAATGGCGTGTCTAACCAGACTGTTGGAAACCCGCTTTACGACTACCCGTACCTCGACCCTTTTAAGTTCTATTCGTATGTAAACGATTTTTTCACTTATCACGCTGATGAGTGGACGATTACAACGACTGAGGCGGGCACCGGCAGTGCTACCGAGGCTCTTACGTCTCAGGCTGGTGGCGCTCTTCTTATTACAAACGCCGCTGGCGACGATGACCTCGACTTCTTCAACCTGAAGGGGGAAGCTTTCAAGTTTTCTTCTACGAAGCGTATGTTCTTCAAGGCGAAGTTTAAGGTTAGTGATGCCACCCAGTCTGACGTTGTAATGGGACTGACGATCACTGATACGACACCGCTTGACACAACCGACGGAATCTTTTTCCAAAAGGACGATGGCGACACCAACATCGACTTTCATATTGAGAAGGACAACGCCGCCACGTCAAACTCTGCAATCGGTACTCTTGCCGACGACACGTTTATCACTGTTGCCTTTGCGTATGATCCCAAAGGCAATACTGGCGCAGGCTCCTTCAGCATCTTCATGGATGATGTAAAAGTTGGAGAGCAGAAGACACTGACCAATGTGCCTGATGACGAAGAGCTTACTGTTGCTTTCGGCATTCAGAACGGAGAAGCGGTGGCAAAAACTATGACGCTTGACTTTGTCATCTGTGCGGTCGAACGGTAGAAATTAGTTTGGAGAGGGCACCGCCCTCTCCTTCTCTCTTTTAAGGAGTTTTTTATGGCGTCTGATATTCAATCAGTCCTCGTAGAGGCTGCCACCGCAGATCCGGATGGCATCTCGACGGCGGCAGCCGTTGGCAATAACGCCAATTTAGTCATTGGAGGCGCTTTGGCTGACGGTGGTTCCGTTACTTTTGATGAACCTAGAAACGTCACCATTCTCAGCGCAGGAGACGATTCCGGGATTTCGTTTACGGTAACCGGAACAGACGAGCAAAACGCTGCTCAAACAGAAACTATTTCCGGCGTAGACTCGGACACGGCAACGGGAAGTAAGTTTTTTGCGACGGTTACTCAAATCGCCGCAGTCGGCAACCCGGCGGGTAATGTGAGCGCGGGCTCCGGAACCTCTGTTGCTGCTCCAATGTATCAGGGACGGATGCGCCTTCGGGGTATCTATGCCGTTAACACGGGAGCGGCTGGTACGGTTACTTTTAGGGAAGGCTCCGGAACAGGCGGCATAAGGATGCAATTTAACACGGTGGCCTCCGCCAATACTACGCAGTATCCGGACATACCTGACGACGGCATCTTGTTTAAAGACGGCGGTTTTGTAACGTACACGCAAACCGCTCTTTCTTCTTTAACGGTGTTTTACGAAGGGTAGGGTGTTATGGCCGGGTTTCGCTTGGGAGAATTTGGCTTTTCCGGCACTTACTACATTGCGATAGAAGATTCCCCTACCCCGGATATTTTCGTTAAATTTAGCGGCTTTAGCTCTCCGGAGCAGGCTGGTGTGTTTATCCACGCGTTAGAGTCTATTTTAGAAAGTCCTTTAGATTTTGAAGAATTTAACGGGACGCTTCACTGATGGCTCGAAAGAAAGAAAAAGCTATTCGACGTACCACTAAGGGCAAATCCGCAAACTACCGAAAAACCGCTTCGGGAGCCGGAATGACTAAGGCGGGCGTTCGCCGTTACCGAAAAGCTAATCCGGGTTCTAAGCTAAAAACCGCTGTGACCGGTAAAGTTAAAAAAGGCAGTGCCGCCGCTAAACGACGTAAAAGCTACTGCGCGAGGTCGGCGGGTCAGTTGAAGAAAAGCTCGGCTAAGACGCGAAACGATCCAAACTCGCGCATTCGTCAGGCTCGCAGAAGATGGAAGTGCTAAACTAATGGAAAAAACCATTATTGGCGTTATCGCGGCGGGTGTGGTAAGCGCCCTTCTTGGCTTCTTTGCGTGGCAGTCTTTGACGCTAATTGACGTGGACAAAAGAACAGAACGCACTGCTTTAAAGGTAGATCAAAATTACCACATGATAAAACCCTTGTGGGAGCAGTTTATTGAATCACGTAAGATTGTGAGGGTAGATGACAAAAGTTCGAACAGGCCCAAAGGCCAGTAAGCCTAAGCTAACCTATTTTAGAAAGGGCGGCGCTGTCTCCTCTAAAAGCAAGGGGAGCAAGATTTGCCCGGAAGGAAAAGCATGGGCAAAGCGTACGTTTGATACGTATCCGTCGGCTTACGCAAACCTCGCAGCTTCTAAATACTGTAAAGACCCCAACTACGCAAAAAAATCTAAGGGCGGAAAGCGGAAAGGCCGTTAGATGGGTAAATTAAAGGAGTGGTTAGATGAAGATTGGGTTCGGATTGATAGCAGCGGTAAAATCGCGGGTAAGTGCGGGACGTCTAAAGATAAGAAAAACCCTGACCGGTGCTTACCAAGAGCTAAAGCGTCTTCTCTGTCTAAGTCTCAACGTGCCTCTACGGCTCGTAAGAAAAAGCAGGGCGGTTCTCGCGGCAAAACTGTTGTTTCTAATACAAAAGCTGCAAAAGTTACACGAGCGGCTGCGGGTGGAGTAGTTGTTGGGGCACCGTACCGTAAGCTTAACAAGGGCTGCGGCGCGGTAATGTCTAATCGTCGGAAAAAAACGCTATACACCTGACATGATCGAACAGCAAATAAAACAAGAACTTCGGGAGTGGTCTAGGCATACGCTTGAGTCACCCTCTCCGTTTTTTAACAACCTTCCAGCCTGTCCGTATGCCAAGAAAGCGTGGGACGAGGACAAAATTGGGTTTGTGTTTAAAACGGAGGACGACAACCTTTCTCTGTACCAGACAATTGCGGGCTTTGACGACCAGTTTGACGTGGTCATGGTCATTGACATGTCTTATCGAAAAAACCCTGAAGAGTTTGAAGACTTTTTGCACGATCTTAACGAAGCTATTTCGGACGGTATTCTAATACAGCAAGATATTTGGGTTATGGGGTTTCATCCGGACGACGATCCGGACGATTTAATAGACGACGGTTCTTTTTCTCCTTTGGTAGACCAAAAATATGCTATCATTTTTGTGCAACGTCTAAAGGCCTTGCATGAAAGGTCCGAAGCCCTAAAACCCTTGGGTTATTACGACAGGAGCTTCGAAGCTTTTGAAAACACGGGTCTATATGCCCACAGAGAAGACTTATACAGGAGATTGAACAATGGCAATGAAACCTCGTAAGAAAAAACCGGTTAAGAAGATGCGCGGCGGCGGAATGGTTAAGAAGATGCGCGGCGGCGGAATGGTCAAAAAAGGCCCGAAGCGTATGCGCGGCGGCGGAATGGTTAAAAAGCGGAAGTAGTTAGGTGACAGTTTCCTCTAGCAAAAACTTCGAACTCGACGTAAACGAGCATATCGAAGAGGCGTTCGAACGCTGCGGGCTTGAGGCTCGGACAGGTTACGACCTTCGCACGGCGAAGAGGTCGCTTAACCTGCTTTTTGCAGAGTGGGCTAACCGAGGCATTAATCGGTGGACAATAGAACAGAAAACGGTGGCGCTCGCTAACGGGGTGGCTGACTATCCAGTTGGCACCTTAACAATGACAGTTAATAGCACAACGGGTTTTCAAGACGGTGAAGCCATAACCGGAGGCACTAGCTCGGCCACGGCTTTTATCACGAATGTAAACTCCGCCACAGTTGTCGCGATAACAATCCCCTCCGGGACATTTTCTGCTACCGAGACCATAACAGGCGGCACTACGGGAGCCACCGCTACGGTTTCGTCAGCGGTTTCGCTAGAAGACGTTCAATCTTCTATAGACATACTATCCGCAGTAGTTCGGCAAAACAGCGGGTCGAGTAACCAGTCGGACCTTCAAATTACCCGGATTGGTCGAGACGCCTATTTAGGCCTTACCAGCAAAAGATCTACCGGTCGCCCTGTTCAGTTTTACGTTGACCGATTGATTACCCCAAAAGTTCGGTTGTGGCCCACGCCGGATTCTAGCTCTTCGTACGAGCTAGTTTTCGACCGCTTGACGCGGTTAGACGACGCGGACGCTCAGACCAATACTTTAGAGGTGCCCTTTCGGTTTTATCCCTGCGTATCTGCGGGCTTGTCGTACTATCTGTCGATTAAATTTTCTCCAGAAAAAACGAACCTACTCAAGGCCGTTTATGAAGAGGAAATGCAGCGAGCTATGCAGGAAGACCGGGACCGCTCATCCTTTCAAATATCGCCTAGCCACAATTATTTCGGTAGGTAGGTATGGCTAAACACGCAACGGGCAAAAACTCTTATGCGATATCGGACCGGTCCGGTCTTCGGTATCGGTATCAAGACATGCGGCGCGAATGGACGGGAGCGCTTGTCGGTAAGGACGAGTTCGAACCGAAGCACCCTCAACTAGGTCCGTTTAAAGAGGTCTCTGACGCAGAGTCCCTTTTCAACCCACGTCCAGACCGCGTTGAGCCTCAAGTTGTTTTTGTTGGCGGTGCTTCTTTTCCGCAAGGTCTTCGGGACACTAAAGCGGTGGCTTCTACCGGTATAGTGACAGTGGTGACGGCATGAGTTTTACGTTCGCACAACTAAAAACAGCAATACAGGACTTTTCAGAAAACACGGAAACAAGCTTCGTGACAAACCTGCCCGTTTTTATTCGGGCCGCAGAAGAACGTATTTTTAAGCTTGTTGATCTTGAAAACTTTAGAAAAAACGTCAGCGCCTCTATGACCACGTCAAACAGGTTTTTGCAGGCTCCGACAGATTTTTTAGCCTCGTTCTCGTTGTCTATTGAAGTATCTAGCTCAAAAAAATTCCTCCTGCAAAAAGACGTGAATTTTTTGCAGGAGTATTGGCCGAACTCTTCTTTAACCGGCGAGCCCGAGTTTTACGCCTTGTTTGATGATTCAAACTTTTTGATAGCGCCGACACCAGACTCCGGGTACTCAGTGGAGCTTCATTACTATTACAGGCCCGCTAGCCTGACCGCCGGAGCGGAATCAGGAACGACGTTCCTAAGCATTAACGCTCCCAACGCTATTTTGTTCGGCTCTTTGGTTGAAGCCTACATATACATGAAAGGTGAGCAGGACGTGCTTTCTATGTACGAAAAACGTTTTGAAGAAGCCTTAATGCGCCTTAAAGATCTTGCGGAAGCGAGAGAGAACAATGACGCGTATCGAAAAGGTTTGCCCAATAAGGAAAGAACATAATGCTTCAAGCAAGTTTAGAGGTTGCACCGGATTACAAGGTTGCGGTCCACACAACGCGGTTTAGGGGCCACACTCCGGAAGAAGTGGCTGCGCGGTGCGCGGACAAGGTTATGCGCGTTTCTATGGATGCTCCTCCTGTTATAAGAGACCAAGCCTTTGCTTTTAAGGAACAGCTAGAGAAAACGTTGAGTTTTTACATGCGAGAGGCTATAAATAGCGATAGGACGACAGTCTGTAACGCTTTGAACGATGCGGGCCACCCTGAACTGGCTGAATTAATAAGGAGACTTTGAGATGTCAATCTCTCAAGCAATGTGTACCTCTTTCAAGGTGGAGATCCTGAAAGGTGTGCATGATTTTACGGCGTCTACCGGAAACACCTTTAAGCTGGCGCTTTACACTAGCTCGGCGTCTTTAGGCGCGGCGACCACCGCGTATACAACCTCAAACGAGGTCAGCGGAACAGGTTACACTGCGAAAGGTGGCACCTTGACTTCAGTTACCCCGGTGGCAAGCAGTACAACCGCGATTGGTGACTTTGCAGACCTTACTTTTAGCTCTGCCACCATCACCGCAAACGGGGCTATGATTTTTAACGAAACCGCCACTGGTGACCCTTCCGTTCTTATTCTGGCTTTTGGTGGCGATAAAAGCTCCTCTGCCGGAGACTTTACAATTCAGTTTCCTACGGCAAACGCCACTGACGCCATTATCCGTATAGCCTAGCGGTAGACCCGACATGTCTGATCTTTCAGGCTGGGGTCGGGTAGGCTGGGGGCAGGGCCCGTGGGGTCAGCCTTCACCAATAGTCGTTTCCGGTGTTTCATCCACCGCTTCTGTGGGGCGCGATACGGGTTGGGGTCGTCAGGCGTGGGGCGACGATCCTTGGGGCACCACCCATGACGTATTAAGCTTTGTAACTGACCAAGTTCTGGCTGTTTCTGGCGTTTCTGGGACCGCCAGTGTCGGCAGC
>UEXM01001841.1_pt1 | contig 16391 bp, 13 predicted proteins | sample 1796661 | NCBI WGS metagenome assembly UEXM01 (sample SAMEA4772469, study PRJEB27181) | metagenome | reverse complement strand
ACAAGCACACAAATAGTATTTATAAAAGGGGAATTATATTAAATGGCTGACAATTCTTCAAGAAAATTCAAGTTTATATCGCCTGGGGTGTTTGTCAATGAGATTGACAATTCCCAATTACCAGCAGAGGCTGGTGCTGTAGGACCATTGTTGATGGGCGCTGCCGTAAAGGGACCGCTGAACAAACCCGTAACAGTGAATTCATTTAATGACTTTGTGGAAGTTTTTGGAAACCCTGCTGCTGGTGGAAAGGGAACCGACCTCTGGCGAGACAACAGTAAGAACGCTCCTACTTATGCATCCTATGCGGCTCAAGCTTGGCTTAGAAATAATTCTCCCCTTACTTTTATGCGAGTAGGAGAATTTCAAGATCCTAGCACTACAGAAGAAGCTGGCTTTGCCGGCTGGCGTAGCGGTTTGTCTATGGCCTCCCCTGCGATGATCGACAATGTTAACGGCGGGGGCGCTTGGGGAATTGTTGTCTGGCCATCTTCATCGTTATCTCCTGGCGGTGGCGATACCCTAAAACCTCAACTAGTAGTTAGCGGCGCTTTGGCTGCTACACTCTATTTGGAAGCCGGTCGAGTCGTCCTTTCAGGAACTCGCCCTGGACTCATTACTAATCTTCTAACAGCTTCAGCATGCGAGCTTTATGAAACTGACGCTAATAATGAAATAGCTGTCGGTATTTCCTCTGACGGAACAGCGGGAGCCCTAGAATATGTTAACATATCTTTTAACCCTAGCAGCAAGAACTATTTTCGTCGAGTATTGAATACTAACCCGACAATTACTAATTCAACAATCACAACAGCAGCAACTCGTACCGCAAATCAAGGTGGTAATTACTGGGTTGGTGAAAGTTTTGGTTACCGCTTGGCAACCACTGGAACTATCTTAGGGTCTGGCAATCGTGAAACAGTCGCCTCTATGGGGCTCCTGTCAAGTGCTGGCGTCCTTAGTGGATCCACTCCTACTAAGTATCACGTTGGGGTGTTCCCCCTCAGAGACCAAAAAGGTGGTAGCTACTCCAATCAAGGAAATGACCACCTTTATGGCGCTACTCGATCTACTACAGGGTTCTTTATTGGACAGGATCTCTCAAACGCTACAGGTTCTTATGTGGCCAAGAGTCAGCAGAAACTTTTCCGCTTTGAGGCACTCTCCGAGGGCGACGATGTTCAGAAGCAGGTAAAAATTTCTATTGCTAACCTTAAAGGTCCAGTAGGAGCATTTGAAGAATATGGATCGTTCAGTGTTATGGTCCGTGCTCTTAATGATACAGACGCCAACCCCCAGATTCTGGAACGTTACGACGAGTTGAATCTCAACCCGGCGTCCCCTAACTATATCGCTCGTATAATCGGCGATCAGTATGAGAAATTTGACACCACCACGCTGACTAACCGTTCTTACGGACAGTACGCCAATCGCTCCACTCGAATAAGGGTGGTTATGGATGAAGACGTAGAACGAGGCTCGGTGGAACCAGAATACCTACCTTTTGGTGTTTTTGGTCCCTTGAAAAATAGAGACTTCTCGTTCATCAGTGGCAGCGGTGCCCCCGAGGCGCTCGGTACTTTTGCTGATAGTTCGGCAGGCGCTGGCACTGCCACAATTTTCGATGGTGGCCCGGCGACGTTGTTCGGCGCTTTAGGTGGCATTCCCGCCGCTGTCTCTGGGGAGGTGCAATTGCTAAGTTTCGGCTCACGCTTTACAGCAACACCCGGCGGTAGCACGACAGCCCAGTTCTCTGCTTCGGTAATGATGCCCTCAATGCCTTTGCGAGTAGGATCCACCTGGGGTTCACCTAAGGACTTGCGTTCTACTTATTGGGGCGCTTGGACAGGACGCTCTCCGAGCGATACAACTGCTGATCCCGGAATCTCCGACTATCTTACTGCTCGCATAAAGGGTTTCCAAACGGACCCCTCAAGCACTAATCACGATGTGGCGGGACACCCGACCGCTGGATCAACTGATCCTGTAGAAATTTCGTGGGTGTTTACGCTCGATGACATCTCTGGTTCTATAACTTCGGGTGAGTATTACTATGTGTCAGGGTCTCGTACCAATGGCACAAGTTATAGAGGTGCGGATACTTATAACCGCCTGCTTACGGGAAGCCTTAGTCAGTTCACTACAGTCCTTTTTGGCGGCTCTGATGGTTTTGACGTAAAAGAAAGAGATCCTTTCCGAAACAGCTTGATGGCAGGTAAGAGTGATACTACTAGTGCTCCTCTTTATTCCTTGAGGAGAGCAGTGGATATGGTTTCTGATCCGGAGATGCTTCAGTACAATGTTATTGCGATGCCTGGTGTAACGCAAAACTTGGTCACTAATCACCTATTGGATATGGTGGAAGAACGGGCGGATGCCTTAGCAATTGTAGATTTACCTTTTGTATACACGGCAGACACCGAGAACAGTGCTAGTGCTGAATCTCGTAATAGCTTTACCGTAGCACAAGCTATCAATGACTTGCAAGCACGCAACATTAATAATAGCTACGGTGCAGCTTACTACCCTTGGGTTCTTATCCAGGATACGATCAATAACCGCACTCTGTGGGCTCCGCCTTCAGTAGCTGCTATGGGCGCTTTGTCTACTACTGACAGAATTGCTGCTCCGTGGTTTGCCCCAGCAGGCTTTAGCCGAGGCGGACTGAGCGAAGGTGCTGCTGGTATCCCCGTCCTCGAAGTATCTCGACGTCTTACATCTGACGACCGAGACGATCTTTACGAAGCAAACATTAACCCGATTGCCAAGTTCCCGGCTGAGGGTATCGTAATCTTCGGACAGAAAACCCTTCAACAGACGGCCTCTGCACTGGATCGAATCAATGTGCGACGCCTGCTAATCTTCCTTAAGCGAGAAATATCTTTTATTGCTTCAAGGTTGATTTTCGCACCTAACACACGAGACACCTGGACCCGCTTCACTCAACAAGCTACCCCAGTACTAGATTCAGTAAGGTCTCAGTTTGGAATTGAAGACTTTAGGTTGATCTTGGATGAGTCTACGACCACCCCTGATATGATTGATCGTAATATTATTTATGCTAAGTTGATCGTGAAGCCCACCCGCTCTGCGGAATACTTTGCAATTGATTTTGTTGTCACAAACAGCGGCGCTGCTTTTGATGATTAAAAAAGTTATGAAAAATCTATATACTATAACTAATGGAGAAAATAAATAATGGCTGCTGATCTTTTTTGGTCTAATGTTAATACCGATCCCAAGAGACGCTTTCGTTTTGTATTGGCGATGGGCAAGGTTCCAATCTGGACTGTTAAAACGGCTACGAAGCCGAAAGCCAATATTTCTACGGTAGAACATCAGTTTATCAACCACACCTTTAAGTACCCGGGACGAGTAACTTGGGATAATATCAGCGTTACGCTGGTAGACCCTATTGAGCCCGACTTGGCCAAAACATTTATTCAAAGCCTGCGTGAGTCAGGTTATGAATATCCGGTAAACCCGAATCTGCGTGGGTCTATAAGCAAGCAACGCTCAGTTCTTGACGGTCTCGGCGGCATCAGCATCCAACAGATTGATTCGGAGGGTAATCCCATTGAAATTTGGAGCCTGAAGAATCCGTGGATAGTAAGTATTGATTTCGGTGGAAGCTTGGATTATTCGGCGGACGAAATGAATGAGATTTCAATCGAAATTGCCTATGATTGGGCAGAGATCGATCAGTCAGTCGGAGGGCACGTTGCCGTCTAATAAAAAAGTTCTCAGAAAGGTTTTAAAATGAGCAGAAATGATAATAGGATGGGGCTTCCCCCCGAATCGGGGGATCCCACCCCTTCTCAACCCAATACAATGAATCCTCCCGGCATGCCCGGTAATTCTAATGGCAGTTTCCAGTGGAATGTGCCTACCTATTTTGTCAAGCTACCCACTCAGGGCAAGTATTATGGTCCCGATCATCCTTGCCATGGGCGAGACTCTATTGAGATCCGCTATATGACGGCAAAAGAAGAAGATATATTAACTTCGGAGAACCTCCTAAAAGAAGGCGTAGCTGTCAACCGAGCAGTTCAGAATATGTTGATGGACCAGTCGATAGATATTCGATCTCTGCTAATACAGGACAGAAATGCTTTAACGGTCGCCGCACGGATCACTGGGTATGGGGATGAGTACGAGACAGAGGTAACTTGCACAGCCTGTAGAGAAAAGAATTCTTATAGTTTTAATCTTGAGGAATGCACAAGCCGTGCGCTAGAAAAAACAGCCAAGTTGTTGGAGACTCTCCCTGATCCGGAGGTTGATTCCGAAGGTAATCTCCTGATCTACTTTACAACCCCTATTACTAATGCGGTTGTCGGATGTCGCCTCTTTACTGGCTATGATGAAGAAAAGATGGCGAAGGACGCTTATATGAAGAACTCTAAAAATTCTCTTATTACTTCCTTGTTGCGCCGCATGATCGTTTCAGTAAACGGCGAGACTAATCCTCTAGTGATTGCTAACTTTGTTCATAGCTTGCCTACCCGGGACTCAACTTTCCTTAAGAAAGAATATGCAACTCAAATTCCCTTCTTTACGCTTCAACAGAATTATACTTGTAGTAGCTGCTCCCATAGCGTGGACATGGAGGTTCCGCTTAATGCGGACTTTTTTTGGCCTAACTGAGCGGTACAAAAAGGGAATCTACGAAGAATTTTTTCTTCTCAAACAATATGGAAATTGGAGCTTCTGGGAGGTATATAATCTCCCTGTTCTGGTGCGTAAGTGGTTCCTGAAGCGTTTGACTGAAGAGAAAGAAAACGAACGCAAAACCCGAGAAGGCAACAAATAAAACCAGTCTTACATTGAAAATTTCTATTATTTCCCGTTGAGAACTATTTAAAGGAAGGGGAGAATATCTATGAAGAAGCCTGATGACATTGAGAATATTGTCTTTGATTTAGGAGCCGGACGTAAGGGCACCCTTAACGAAAATATTCTCCATGTCTTTGCCGCCTGGATCCAATATCTTTTATCTAAAATGTACAAAGGTCGGCGTATTCCCGTTCGAGTTCGAGGGAACAAAATTGAAGTGGAACGATTCACGGATGCCCTGGTTAATGAGAAGAGGTATATGGACTACATTAAGAAGTATGGACTTGATGATCCTATGACTTATAAGCAGAAATCTCGTCTTGATGTTGCTATCAAGAGATTTGAAAGAGAGGCTAAGATTAATTGGCCCATTCGGAACTAAAAGATGGCCATTGCTAATATAGTCCAGGGCATCATCACGAGCATCATCGCCGGCGGAGACGATGAAGGTGCCGTCAACGCAGCGACCGAAACGGTGCAGAAGATCAAGGATGTAAAAGGGGTTGTAGACGAGGTTGGGTCTGCAATGGACCGGGTGCGTTTTAATTTTGAGAGTTTAAATATTCCCTTTAATTTTGTTCAAGCCGGCAACGATTTAGCCCTCACTATAGAGAAACTTAATATTAGCCTGGGGCAAACTACAGGATATACTTCTCTGTTGAGTAAGGATATGATTCAGTTGGCACATGATGCATCCACTCTGGGACTTTCTTTTGAGGATTCCCAAAAAACTATAAGTGATATGGCAACGGAGTTTAGAAAATTCCCAACCCTTAGTCAACACACCCGCCAAGGACTGAACTTAATTGCTGGACAATTATTGAAGGTGGGGGTTGATTCTAGGATTACTGCTAAATCATTCGACATCTTTGTTACATCCTTAAATCAGACACCTCAGGCTGCTATGGCTAGCGTCAAGGCTATGCATCGATTAGCCCAAGAGGTAGGGCGTTCAACAGGATTGGTAATGAAAGAGTTTGCTCAATTCTCACCTCAATTATTAAAATATGGCGACCGCACTGAGAGAGTCTTTGGAGACCTACAGAAAGCTGCAAGGTCTTATCATATAGACCTGTCCGAGGCTCTTCAGATTGCTAACCAGTTTGATACTTTTGAGGGTGCTGCTGAAAAAGTAGGTTCATTGAATCAAGTCTTTGGTCAGTTTGGGCTTCAGCTTAATGATGCAACACTTCGAGAGATGAACGAGGCAGAACGTATTGAGTATCTCGGTAATGCTTTTCGAGATGCAGGTATTGAGGTTAAAGACATGGGCCGTCGATTGCGTCAAACTGCTGCTAGTATTTTGACGGGAGGTGATCAAGATCTTTTGGGACGTGTACTCGGACCCAAAGAAGAATATACGGCTTATATGAAGCAGCAGGAAGGTCTCGCAGAAACAGCACAGAAATTTACATCGAGCATGGAAAGGCTGCAAGGTGCCGCTCAGAAGTTCTTTGTGGACAGTGGCGTTATTGAAATTGGCACACAGATGCTTAAACGACTGTCTACCGCTATGGACAGCCTCGACGAGAACTCTACTTTCTTTGATTATATCACGACTTTGGGTGGTGTGCTTATGACAACCAAAACGCAACCCATCAAAGATTTTGGGAAGCTGTCGATTCCCGGGCAAAAACTCAAACAAGGCGGCACGCAAGGACTGACAGACGCTGTGAATGCTCCCCCGCCTATGCCCGTCCCTGATTTATATATTCCTGGTGCTGATGGAAATAGAAATTACATTACTGGTCCTGCCGGCACCTTCCAGCTACACGCCCAAGACTCTATCATTGCTGGGACAGACCTTGGAAGCGGAGGCATCTCTCCGCAAGATTTACAGAAAGCAGTCGCCGCCGGCATGGCCACTGCCCTCAAAGCAGCATCTGGCAATTCCCGCTCTCGACCCATAGAGGTCTCTTTGGACGGACGAGTGGTAGGACGAGCAGTAATGGATGAGATGGCTAAACAGATGTCTCCGGTTATACCACTATAGGAGATTGAACAATGGGATTTTTTGATAATTTATTATATCCGAAGCGAGGCAGTGACACCCCTCAGATTTCTAAAAAAGGTTTAGGTGTTAATGACCTTACTAATAGAGGGTATACTCTTGATATTTACTCTATGGTGGCGAATGATTCTGTCTCTTTCTCTGCATTTATAGATGGGTTTAGTGACGGATTTACCTCGGAGTGGTCTCCGGAGTCTGTCTTTGGGCGTATGGATCCTATATCGACATTTATGGGGACCAAAAGAGCCATCGCCGTTTCTTGGAAAGTTCCTGCCGACAGTCTTGCGGTAGCCAAACAAAACCTCTACGATATTAACAAACTTATATCTTACCTGTATCCTCAATATGCGGAACGAGGCGGTGCTTGTGGGGCTACTACAATCAACATGGGTCCTTTAATGAGGATTAAATTTGGAAACCTAATTCAGGATGCAGCCACTGGGGGTGGACTTCTTGGGTATGTTAATGGTATTACGTTCGAACCAGTATTCGAGGACGGAGTGTTTATGTTGAGTAGTGCTGATGCCGCCGCTGAGATTTCACAGAGACAGCAGCGAAACTTAATGACGTCGCTGGCCGGTTCTACAGTCGAGGGGATTGGACCTAATATGGACAGCGCCCTAGAGCTTGGCCGCCTACAAACAATGGGCAATGATTACTATCCCAAGACGGTTCGTTTGAATTTTGAGTTTACTGTGCTGCATGAGCATCCGATGGGATATGACCAGAACAATGTGTTGCGAGGTGGTCTAAGTCACGAGATGTATCCTTATGACATTTCCTTTGCTCCGGGCGAAAAGCCGAGAAACTGGGCAGAAAAAGTAAAAGCTCAGTGTGATAGCCCGGCTGCTGCTGTAGCTTGTGCGCAGTCGAGTGCGGTGCTTGGTTCGGTCAAGGTGCGTGCGGGGGATACAATGAGTGGACTAGCACAAAGACATGGAGTCCCGCTCCAGCGTCTCTTGGCGATGAACCCTCACACTACTAACGTGGCTGACAGCCGTCGTCGTAAAGGCGATGGCCACTGGATTTATCCGGGCGAATCAGTAAGACTTAAGTAAGAGGAGCTTCTATGTCATATTCACGATATTCTAGCCGCCAACGTTTTGTCAATAACGACGAAGGCTATTATAAAAAGTTCTTTAAGTATGCTAGAGACGTCCAGCAGATAATGCAGTACGACACAGCAGTTTTCGAGTACCCGACAGAGGGAGATATCAACGGAGAACTCCAAGTTGATACGGCTGCTTGGCAGGTGGGAACCCGAATGGACAAGTTGGCCTCCCAGTATTACGGCGATCCTACTTTGTGGTGGCTGATTGCTTGGTTCAACAAAAAGCCCACCGAAGGTAGTTGGAACATCGGGGATGTGATTTATATTCCACAGCCCGCAGACGTTGCAATTAATATATTTGAAAGAGGTCAGTAGTTATGTCCGACATTGGGACACCCAGTAATCCATTCCCTATAGTACTAAGCGAACTAGCTGATGATGCGTTTAACATATTCGCTAGGAATTATTTAATTCGCTCCAAGAGAGCCCGTCAAGCCGACGAAAACATCCCTTTAGAACGGATCGTAGCCTTCAGGAAAAAATATCAGGAGGAGAACGGCGGTGCCCTACCTTCGAATGAGTTAGAGCAGTCCGAAATCGAGAGACTTACTCCCGAGGGAAACCCCAAAGTCCCTCGGATGGCTTTCGCTGGCTCACCCATATTAGAAGTTCCTCGTAACGGGTACGGCAGTTCACGATCCGGAGGGTTTGAAGTAAAGTATCAAAGGAGCGCATTTTTAGAGCAGTACTTTTTAGGGTTTGACAATAGTGCTATTGGTAAATTCCACGGACATAATGGAACAGGCGGCTCTTTCCGTGCTACACCGGGAGCAACTATCAGTTTTGCTGATCAGGTACGAGCCCGAGAGCAAGCTGGCAGCGACCCTCAAGATCTAATTAAGTTTTTGGATAATTTAGCTGCAAGTTCGTCTACTACAAAGATTATGTACGCCGGAAAAGTGATGGGCGGTCTTCACCCTGGCTTTAAGAAACATATATTTGGAACAGACCCAAGTACCAATGGGCAAACTCGGGAGGACTTCAAGGCCAGCGGAGGGCTGAACCCTCGCAATCGCTTTGATACTATTATTCGGCGCCTGCCCCGGGTTGATGAGTTTTTCCCCGGTGGACGAAGATTGTACGATGAGGAATGGCCTCCAGGCACCTTCACTGACCAGGGACTGAACCCCCTGTTAGCTCCGTATGCTGGCAAGTGGGTGGCGATTAGCTTTTTTAGTGAAAGACAATTCCTGGATCTTCGTGATCAACTTATTGCTTGGACTGCTCAAGCCGCTGCGGAATACGGCGCCGGCAAGTTTTTAGATACGGCAAGAGGTGGCTGGACTACTAGGGAAGCTATTGAAGAAAATTTAGAAAACGTAGCCAACCGCCAGGGGAAAACTACCCGAGCCCCTAAGCCTGAAGAACCAGACTACGAAGCCCTGTTTCGATTGCGTCTAGACAACGCCCAAGCTCTTCTCATCACGGCCATGCCTGATATGATGCAAGTCAACGGCATTCGCCCCATCCTCAGGAAGGCAGAAGATCTTTCCCGCAAGAAAAATGGTACTAGCCGCTCAGATTATCCAGATAAAAAACTTCTTAATAAGATAGCGCCCGAGTGTCTCAATCTTTATGACGGCGAGCCTCAAGCATTGGTAGATCTAATATCTAACCCCGGCGGCACGGATGCGTTTTTGTGTGCGACACCTGCGGAACTCGGATATCTTCAACCTCGACTTCAGTTTTATATCAACGGTCGCCCTATAGAGTTTCCTGATCACAGTGACGGGGATCTGATTAAGGATCTAGCTAAGGCGAAAGCATCCAATGCTCAGTCGATTAAGAACATCTTCCGGTCTCGGGGTACCGTTGGCACCGATGTTGGGATAAAGAATTTTTCGTGGAGATCTGAAACCAAGGACAAGGGCGACACTCGGCTAAAAGCTAGCTTGACTCTTTATTTTGGCAGTAGCATAGAGTTATTAAATGATGAATATTTGTCTTTTATATTTGATTCTAATGCTGGGGCTGCTCGCCCTAAGAATAAATCGACGTCAGCTTCGAGTAGCAATGAGGTTACTGCTAAAGACCTAGAGAAATTAAGCGGGCAAATCGCCAGTAGGATGCAAGTCCTTAAGAACCCTAAGACTGATTTTTTTGCTGGAGATAGCCCTTATAGTGGTGACCTAATTGAAGCCGAAGCAAAGGGCGAACGCCGCTCGGCTGCTCCTCCTCAACTTACTTTGCAGGCAGGGTGGGCAGTTCCGGAGGGAGTGGAGAACGAACTAAGTCCAGCTTTTCTATCCGGAGTAAAAAGATCTCAGCGCCTGATAAACTTGAGGATGTATCAGTACCAAGTAGAATTTGGGGAGCAGGGACAACTTCACCTTACTCTAGATTATGTGGGTGGTGTAGATGAATTCCTAGGTCAGCCTGACAAGTCTAATGTTTTTGATTCAGCTATAGATCTAGGGGTCCTTCATAGCCGAGCACACCAAGTCAGTACTGGATTGCGCCTAACTAAGCAGTCGCAAGGGGGCATTACTGATATTGGCGGATACTTCCAGGAAGACGCTTATAAAAAGGTGCCCATAGCGGGGGAGCCCCAGCTAAGAAATATGGCTTGGCCTTCCGGATATATTTACAGACAAGTTTCTGACTCTCGTAATATTACGATGGACGGCCGCACTAAGACTCAAAAGGTCACCCTTTCATTGGGTGGAGTTTTGTACGAAATAAAAACTCTTAAGATAATGAAGGAAGAGTTGGTTGGACGAGGAATCAAAGAGGGCATGGACAAGGTGCTTCGCCAACTAGACCAGTGGATCGATGTAGCCTCGGGTGTAGCATCAGAAGTGAAGTCTAGCCACAGCGATTTAATCTATTCTGGTTTTGTGTCGAATCTCCTTTCGAGCGGTAAGCTTTACTACGCCACGGTAAATTCAGAAACTTTGAATGGATTGGGTCCTGGTTTTCCGGGAAAACAATCAGTAGGAGCTAACCAAGAAAGAGGAAAAATATCTCTAGGTACCAATTATAATTTCGTGAGCGGTATTCCAACAGGGTGGAAGGTTGATGTCCGGGGAGGACAGCCTGCTAGCGTTTCGGGTGCTCGTAGTGCGGAGAGAAGATTTAAAAATGCAGTCAACCATACATCAGCCAGCGGTGGTGATACAGCAGGAGCAGCCTATTTAGATCCTACCACTCCAGGCTTTTGCCCTGAACCTGGAGTTGATGAGAAAAGTACAGTATTGTATTATATGAAGCTTGGAGACATTTTAGATTTAGTTTTGTGTGGACTAAAAGATCGTCCATATGCTCCTAATATAGAATATATTTTGGGTAGTTTCTATCCTTACCTGTACCGTATCCCCGGCACGAAACCTAGTGATATTTACTCCCTCAAAGATATTCCTATTTCAATGGATTATTTTGGTGACTGGTTTATGAGGAGCTTCCTCACCAAGCGCACAATCCCGAAGGTATCCTTTCAGAGGTTTATGAAGGAGTTAATGTCGGGGCTCGTCGCTAATCTGTTTAACCGAGTATTGCGCCCGTCGGAAAGTAAAAACTTTGGAATGATGGTATTCGATAGTACGAGTATCGCCTCTCCTATAAATATACCTACGGCTTCCACTCGAAGCCCATCACTCGGAAGGCTCATTGGTACAAATGACCTTAAGTCCTTGACCTCTCAGAAGGGCGATCAAAGCTGGTCCCGACTGGGGCAACGTGAATATTTTTTGATGTATGTAAAGCAGTTGAATCCCGAGCTAGTAGGTAATCGACAGCAAGATTTAGCCCGAGGCATATATCATCTAACACTGGGTGCAGACAGGGGACTGGTCAAGCGTTTCAATTTCAGCCAATTGGATATTCCATATTACAAAGAGATGATGATCGAGCAAGGAAACTTTGCTCAAGGAGTTTTCCTGGCTCAAAATGTAGAGATAACTATGGTAGGTAATACTCTATTTACAAATGGACAAACTGTATTTGTAAATGCTGATTTTGGACTCGGGGCCGCTGCTACCAAGCTGGGAATCGGTGGGTACTATACCGTAACGAGGGTAGAAAGTTATATTGAAAGTGGTAAATTTGAAACAAGAATCCGATGCAACTTCATCAAGCGTAAAGCGGGGTAGGAATCAATAATGGCACAACCAAAAGCATTTACACCGGAGGAGTTTGATCTCTATACCTATGCATCTAATTCTACCGGCACTCGGTTTACTTTTTCTGAGAGACAAGTGTTTAGAGATTTGTTATTTGATTCCTATGGTATTACTAATTATTTTAATTTCTGGGGTGAGGACCGCTTTTACGGACGGGCCAGTGTTGCCGGAAATCCTATTAGAGTAAGTGAGGGATTTCTAAAACAATTAAGGTATGCTGAGGGTGAGTCTCTTTTTGCAGTTAATTTTGTGGCTGATGCCTGGCGAGATTTTAGTGAACGAATTCGTCGCTTGATACAGGAAGGTATTCTTTATCCGGATGGTCCTTATGCAGAACCTGTCGCTACCAAAGCCTGGTCAAGTCCCTTGGCAGCATACCATGAATATATGCTAGATACCATATATCCAGCGTTCACCCGTGATTTTTTAAGTTTTAGTCGAGGAAATAAGGTTAAAAACGTTCAGGACTTTTTAAATTATTTCGGACAGTTTTGCGAGAAAACCGCTGCGTTTGCGGGACCCGTAACATTTAGTGGTTTTATGGAAAGTATTTACTGTTCGCCTCTCAATACCGGACTTGTAATTGAGATCAGCAGTGATTCACACGCCGATGACTTTGAGAAAGAGAAGTCTTTTTTCTATGATTATAACTTTTCTTTGGTGGCGCAAATAGCTACCGAGTATGGGTTTGCTATTGACAAGAACGCCCCCTGGCGGTTCTGTGCTGACCTATCCTCGCCTGCTATGGTAGAGTATATGGTGGGAGTTGATGATCTAAGTCGCCTTCCTTCCCGAGGCCCTGCTAATATGTATATTGGAGATTGCGACGAGCCGGTGTATGTAGATCCTAGTATTCCGGAGCCTTACGGTTATTCCAAGATTCCCGGGCTGGAGCATGTCTTACGACATGCGGGAAGGTACGAAGCATTCGAGCCTCTTGCTCAGAGTTTATACTATACACAAGATAAAATAGCAAACGTTGTTTTTAAGGCAGCCTTCCAAGAAACTTGGGCATCGGATATGGAGATCCTTAAGTATTATCTTATTGGATTTTATAATGTTTTTGTTGAGGGTTCTCCATATATCTTTGAGTATAACGCTGACCGCCGCCCTTGTGCCATTCACCGCAATACGGTCCACTTACGTCAGGGGGTAGACCCTAAGCAGTTTTCACTAGAAGTGGGAGAGTTTGGTCCGCAGTGGTCTCTTTCGTGTTATTATTATTTGCGTCTTTTAGAGAAAGATTATAAAAAAACACCCCCAGAGAAAAATAAAGATATCCAATCCATTTTAACTCGGTATCACTTCACAGAGGGAACGGAACATGTTAAGTTTTTAACAGCACTTAAATATATGCAAGATCGTTATATTGGACCCGTGGTAGAAAATAGAATGTTTACAAGCTCCAACAACGAGGGTATACTAGGATCATCACCTGAAAGAAGTTACTAATAGGTTGTAATATGATATTTCAAACTTTAGACGACAAGTCTGAGTGCATCGGAATTTATGCCGACGGGAAGCTAATATTTTCTCCGGATGATTTCCCGGCCTCCCTGTCAGGGACGTGGAACTGTTCAAGTTATCTACGGGGACTAGACGTAGAATATGCCTCCCTTTATCTTGAAGGAACACCTCTTAGAGAAGTTCTACCTGAGTATCTTCTAGATGATTGGGAAGACGTTTCCAGACAGATTGGTGCCTTTCGACGCTCGCTCAAAATATCCCAGGTTAATATGTCCGAGAACTGTTTCTATGATTTAGTTCCAGATAGATTTCTTATTGAAATGTGTGAGATTAAGAATAAGATTACGGACTATGTTTTTACTACATACCCTCGTCCTTCACGGTATAAGTTTAATCACCACCTTGCACTCTTGTTGGAAGATATTTCAAATCAGAAAGTCAACATAGACTACAAAGTTCTTAATTCTCTAAACAAGGTCCCTAAACTAACTGGGAACATTGAGCGCATTAAAAAGAGTGCTCCCCGGGTTACCTATAATCAGTTTGGAAGTAGGACGGGCCGCCTCACTACCAAGCCGGATACATTTCCTATACTTACTTTACCACAATCCCTACGTCAATCCATCGTTCCTGTAAATGATTTATATTTAGAATTAGATTTCAATGGCGCAGAGATTCGGACTTTGTTAGGGATGCTAGGACACAAACAGCCAGCCGAGGATGTACACCAGTTCCACTTAGAGACAATTTTCCAGAACCTGTCTCACCGTGGCGATGCTAAAACTGCTTTTTTTGCGTGGCTTTATGGTTCCAAGACAGCAGTGAGTCTTAGCCAGGCAGAAAAATTATCATCCTTCTATCAAAAAGATACGCTGCTGCAAAAATACTGGGTAGACGGAAATATTATTACCCCCTATGGAAAAACCATTCCAGATGTTAGTAGACATCATGCGTTAAATTATTTAGTTCAATCTACGGCGGCCGAATTACTTTTGAAGCAAGCTCTAAAAATTAGTGAACTGTTGCGCTTTCACAATTCTACATCACATATTGCTTTTCTGGTTCACGACTCTATCGTATTGGATTTGAAAGAAGCAGATCTAGAACTTATCGAACCAATATCTTACCTGTTTGGTTCTACTAATTTTGGGGACTTTAAGATAAATGCCAAAAAAGGAAAAAACCTAGGAGAGCTTTATGACTTATAAGCAGACTGAAAAGAACAAGATTAGGATGATCGGCGTTGGCGATTTGGGAGCGGCGGTCGCAGACCAACTCCAAGAATACCCAGAGTATCGGACTTATAAAGTAGTTGCCGAGGCTAACCAAAATAACACTTTCAGTTTAGGATCTTATGATTCTATGCAAGAATACGAAACTAACTTTCCAGAGAGGGAGTTAGGACTCTACCTAGACAGCCTAGAGCACAGCCAGCAGGTTTTAATTGTTGCCGAAGGAGGTTCTCCTATCACTGGGTGCCTTTTGAGACTGATGGAACTTCTTCGCCACTGTCAAATAACTCTTTTATATATTAAGCCTAGTAGTTCATTGCGGTCTCTTCGCACTCTACAAAATACTCGGCTATCTTTTGGGGCTCTTCAAGAGTATGCCCGCAGCGGGATGTTGGAGAGGATGATATTTATTGACCGGGCCTTGGTTGAGGATATGGTAGGGGACGTCCCAATAAACCTTTACGATCAACGTGTTGTGGAAATTATATCTTATACACTTGGGATGTTGTATTATTTTGAGAATACCGAGCCCATTGTAACAACACTCTCGGAGCGCCCAGTGGGCTGCCGCCTGGCCACTTTGGGTATTTCCTCAATTACAGAAGATCCCCCTACAATGTCTCTATTGTATGACTTGGAATCCCCACGTCTTTCAGAGTTCTTTTATGGTATCCCCGAGGAAGAAATATCTACTAATTCTTCTTTGATGAGGCAGATTAATGATCACCGAGATTTTGTATGCTCTCCTTACCCACAAGATTTCTCTTTTTCTTATGCTGTGGTCCCTGTAATACACGAGAATTCTTATTTGTTAGGACTTTTTTATACTTCTAACCCCGAGACTCTAAACCTTCAGACCTAAATAGAATTTTGCAACCTATTTAGAAAGAGAACGAATAGCTTTTAGAATTTTCGGGGAGCCAACACAGATGGAAAGCAAACGGGGAGTTTTATTAGCCTCTTTTATTAATACTTCAACTGAAGAAGAGACCATAAAAGAAGTAGAGTTTATAGTTAATAATTTAGAATTAACTAATAAATATATTTTCTTATTTCGAAATGAGGCTGAGCCCGCTAAACAGGTTTTAACTTATAATTGTGTACCCAAGAAGAATGGCTCCTATCATCCTCATCTTTATACAATTAGGGTTCACCGAAAAAAGCTTACTAATACTCTTTACACAATTAATGCGCTTAATCTAGCTGTAGCCGATCAACATGATGGAAAGACGGGCAAACAATACAAGCTCGATTGGGAAGTATATAGAAACAAGATGCTTTTGTCTCAAGGAAAAAACCTTCAAGTACATCCTCTTGAAGTTGTAAAGATTTTTGAAATAGAAGACCCTCCCGAAGAAAATTAGCTTTACACCCTCTCCTGATGTGGTATAGTAGATCACGGTCAACTAACCAGTAAAGGAGAAATACAATGGGTATTGACTTGAGCAAGATGAGAGCAAAGCACGCTGCTCTTACTAACCGAGGCGGCGACTCCTCCGAAAACTTTTGGAAGCCAGACGAGGGCACGCACCAGTTGCGACTAGTATGCCCGCCAAACGGCGATCCATTCTTTGAGGCGTATTACCATTACGGCATGGGTGCCGAAGGTAAGACTA
>UEXM01001840.1_pt1 | contig 16397 bp, 30 predicted proteins | sample 1796661 | NCBI WGS metagenome assembly UEXM01 (sample SAMEA4772469, study PRJEB27181) | metagenome | reverse complement strand
TTGAAGTGCCTCAGTGCTTCCGACAAGTGAGGCATACCTTCGTATGCACCCCATTCTGATGTCGAAGCACTTGAACCAAACCTAGCAACTGCGCCCGCCTTTCTTATCCATTCTTCTCTCTTTACTTCGTATAATGTATCTTCCATATTCATTCCTCCAGTTCGTATTCTTTGATTACTCTGTAATCCACAATGTCCACAATGTCTGTGTCTTCTGCCTTGCACAAAGCATCAAACGGGCTTGTACCCTGTACAACATATATGTGCGTTACTTCCATTTCGTATTCTTTCTCTGTCATGTTCATTCCTCCTCGTTTGGTACGAACACAGGTCCGTCACTCGACTGTACCCATATTCCATCCTCTTCCTCTTCGTTATAGTACGCCTTGATCGCGTCTACATGGTCAAGGAAATTGACCCTTTTCTCAATCTCGATTGTCATTCTGTCAAGGTGTGCTATCAGCCTGTAATCCACTTTAATGTCCTCCTTGAGTCGTAACTCGCACTCATAAAAGTCAATCATGTCCTGATGGTCATGGAATTGCAACACGGTGGTGCGAAATATCTGACCATCATTGTGAGCAATCGTGCCATACTTCTCAGCCACTGTGCAAACCTCTCGCATGTGCCTCAGTGTTTCTCCTTCATCCCAGCCAAGCCCTGCATTACGGTCATTCGCACTGAGGGTTTGCCATTGTCTATCTATCTCGTTTCTTTCTGCTGTTGTTATATTCATTCAATCCACTCCTCGTATATCCATTCGTCTGTCTCTATTCTAATCTTCAATTCACTCATGTTCATTCCTCCGTGTCTAGTAGTGCTTCACGCATACTTATGATTTGGTCGTGGTGCTTTTGGCATACCTTGAAGTCAGGTAGTGCCGGTTCTTTGTGGCATATGTCGCATAGTGTTGTCATGTTCATTCACCATTTATTGTTTTCATTGCGTCTGCATAAGCCTGTTCTAATTGAACAGTGCTCATAAACATATACGCTTCCATATTTGCGTCTGTCAACCCCTGCTCTAGCCCTCGCCTTTTGCTTTCCATATGATAAGCCATGATTATCGTTCTTGCAAGTGCTTCTTCCCATACTCCTTCTTTCAATTGTCCCATTTTATTCATTCCTCCATATTGTGCCTTGTAGTGCGAAGCCCAGTGCCCCGTGTCGCTCATTTGTTTTTCTGTTGAACTGTGATTTGTGAACGGTCATGACATGGATTTTCTTCACCTTGTCAGAAACCCAGTCCCACAGGAAATAATTGTAGGAGAGGTTCATGATCGCGTCTGCGGCTGGTTTGCTTACGATGATGAAGATTTCTTCATTGTCTTTACCAATGCGCTTGGGTATTGCCCCTTCGTGGAAAGGGTTGGTTTCTATTGTTGGCTCGGTAACCCTGATTGCCCATATAGGGGTATCATGTGAACCTAGTGTTCTCCAAACGCTTTCATCCATTTGTGCTCTCACGACTAAGCCTTCGGGTTCGATACTCGCTACCTCTTGCTTGTCTTCATCACATATGTCTATGCTGTGCGGTGTTAGATTGTATACCTTCTTCATGCTCAAGCCTCCAAGATGTCGTTGAATGCCTCTGTGTATTCTACCTTGATTGCCATGTCTTCCACATCTTCAAGTGTGATAAAGCCGCTGGTTTCTGTCACGCACACTGTGTACCCAAGCGATTCGATTCTACCAATCGCTTTGTTGAGTCTGTTCTGTCCGTTGTGGCCCCTGATTACGGGCTTCTCTGCTGTTCCTTCTATCTCGATAATTTCTCTCATCTGTTTCACTTCCATTTGTTTCTTGTATTCTGTTTCGTTCAATCGTATTACTCCGAATGTGTCCATGTGGTATAATTCGGGGTGTCTGCTCATATTGTATTCCATTTCTGCGCTGTTCATTCTTCCTCACCTTGTATTATTACGAACATCTCATCATCTGCGAAGTCGCATTCTTCGTTTGAACATCGGTATTCGATGTCATGCTCTATGTTCCACCAGCCTTGCACTGTGTGTTCGTCGCAAACAGGGCATTGGTATAGTGTACCTTCGTGTTGGTATACACCCTCTACAAAAGTTCCGACAGTGCCTACTCGCTTGAGTGTGACTTTTGGGTATTCCTTGCGCCGTGTGTACCAGCCTTCGTCTTCAGTGTATGTTTTGTAATCGTATATGTGTGCGTATGGTATCTTCATTGTTCATTCCTCCTTTGTTGTTTGAAGTATTCAATGTCGTATATCAAACCAACTATGCACTCTTGCATTCTGCGACTGCTGGTATCAAACTCTTTCAATTCATCTGTAGTTAGGTAGTCGGATGCTGTGTTATGAAGCCTCCTTCCCCAGCCAAGCCACTCTTCATATTTCTCCCTGCAACTCGCCATTCAATCATCTCCTCTTGGTCGCAAGAGCCGCAATGCGGCTTTCACTATATCTTCATCTAGGGCATAGCATTGTAATTCCACAGCCTCTTCCAGTGCTGCAATCACGAAGTCGCTCTCATCCCAATGATTGTCCTTGTATGTAGACCAATCTATCTCACCTGTGTGATTCTTAGGGTTGAATGGGTCATTCCCCTCCACAGCCTTGCGCCTTGGCTTAGGACTTGGTTGTGCCTTGCGCCTTGGCTTAGGACTTGGCTTGGGGTCATTGCGAGCCAAGTAGTCTGCCTCAAGTATGTAGTAATGGCTGCCCTCATCGAAGTAGTGCGCCAATCCTTCATCGTCTATGTATTTGCCAGCGCCCATACTACCTAACCCGCCACAGAAAATAGTCATTGGTAACTCATACGGCTCCATAATTCGACCATTACGCCTGTAAATAGGCAGGTAGTTCTCCTTATCGCTACCACCGAAGGTCTCGGTTCCTTCTTGTACCCAATGTCTCAACTTAGGCCGCTCGATAGCATCCATTACCATGTTTTCCAACACTTCGACTTTTTCTTCCCATTCATTCCACTGGATATTAAGGGCATTCCAATCGGGTAACTTCACCTTCTGAACCCCCAGCATCCGTCGCACGGGTTTTCTGCTGTGCATTTGTTCCCTTCCATCTTGCATACCCATAGAAGTTCAGGCAATTGGCCTGACTCCCATAGTATGAACTGCTCATTTGTCATTGCATGTATTCCTATCTGCATTGTTCTCATCTCTTGCGTACTTAATCGTCCTTCTAACACGGGACGGGTTGGCGGTTTTCTTACCAATCCAACCCGTTCCCACTATCACTACTGTAATCTGCCTCATGTGATCGCCTGCGTGTATCAGATAGCAGCCAATTGAACCGCCGTCACATCAGGGTGCTCAGGCTGTTCTGACAGGTTTGCTTTTCGCCAGTTGAAGTGGTTCCATACCTGTTGCCTGTATGTTCTAGCAGCAGCGCAGTTGTGAACCCACTTGCCTGAAGAATCCTTCTCATACAGTTTGTCCTGCTTCATCTTACTGCCATTGAACTCGGCCTGTGTCATCTTCTTGCGCTTGAATGTACTTGCATCAGTCGCTTTCAATTCCCCTGTCTCACGGTCTACTGTCAGTGCAGGTCTTGTGGTAGCAGTCGTACCCTTTACCTTTGCAGTAAGTGGGTTGTACCCTTTACCGCCCTTGTAAGCAACAGATGAATCTCTACGCTCATTTGTACGCTTACGGCTCTCTTCGTCATGTTCAGCCTTACGAAGTTTCGCTTGGTGTCTAGCCGTCGAGGCTATCCTTCGCTCCGCTTCGTTGTCTGCTTGTGTCTGTACTCCCTGCTTTCTAGCCGCTTGTGCTGTAAGTAGGTCGCCTATTGTCATTACATTGCTCATATGTATCTCTCCTGTTTTCCTTGCCCTTCAGTGGGCGGGAATGTGATTCACACTATATATCGTGTGTACTGTATTTTGCCATCTGTGCCGATGACATGGAATGCACCATCAGTGCCATCACTGATAGTGTGTCCGTCTTCAGCGGCAATTGCCCATAGTTGAGCAATCGCTTCGTCTACATGCATTTCTTTACTGGTGGCTATGATTGTGCCAGCCAAGTCTTTTCGTACTATTCGTATCATCATGTGTGTTTCCTGCTTGGGAATGTGATGTGTGATTCAAGGGAATAGGCCACGGCGAACCATCTCGCCAAGTGACATTGTGCCCTCGTATAGTTTTGCTTTTTGTGCAGGTGTCAAGTGACTAATGTCATGAGCGACTACCACTTCACAGCGTGTGTCTCCTTTCTTGCAGCAACCGCATTCGCAAGGTTGTTTGCGACGGTTAGCGGCTGCTCGCATCTTTGCTAACTTCTTCTCGTTTGGCATGTTGTGTTTTCCTCCTTGGAATGTGATATGCGATCGTGTGCTCGCATAGGGAATAGGATGGCGTGGGGTACTCACCCTCACGCCAAGGGTTGAATCAGTGCCCTCTGCCTGCGGGCTTCAAGTCGTCACTTGATTCGCACTTAGTCATCGAGTCGCTATGCTCTCATGTGTGCTTTGGCAGGGTTTGATGAGCAAGAGGACACAGGGCTGGCTACCTGTGCGCTACTTGCTTCACCCCCTAAACGCTGTACTGCGCTCGACGAGTACATGAAATACATCGTGTACACTAGTCGTGTATTCGTAGTTTGGTGTACAGTACATACACTACATACCCTACAGAAATAAGAGATATATTATCTAGGGCTAGTGTGTATATGTATTCGTAACCAACACGCTTTCGTTTACATGACTAGTGTCGTCGTTGTATTCCATGTATTTGAAGCAGCCCCAGCACACGCAGTGCTACGGTTTGCCTCTTAGGAATAGGATGAGAGCCGCATGTGTACTAACGCATTAAAGCCACACACGGTGGTGCTGACGCTAGTGAATGATGGGATGGTGGGTGTTAATACACACACGGCTCGGTGACAGGGAATGCACTTTTTTTCAGCGCTCGTTGCATCTAACTCCGCCGCACTTGCAGCGTGTGTTCTTCTGTTCTGTACTGGCTGGCCCGCATGGTGGTTGGTCTTGCGGGTACTCTCTGTCGAATATGTTAGACATGCTCAGCGGAAGCGCAGACAGGATTGGTTACCTGCCTGCTGACCTCCTTCTGATGTTCGCACACGATCGTGTGTGCTGGTTGCTGCTAAGTGCAGCGACTCCGTTTGGTTAAGCGGCGGGTACCACGCTCGTTTGTTGTTCACTCAGAGGGCTTCTCTCTGCGTATACGGCTCCGTAGAGCCTGACCTCATCATGAGGACTTCAGGTTGCACCAGCGGGGGTGCGGGGTTCAATTCAACCAAGCAACTTGGCGACAAGTTCTGCCTTGGTCAAGCGCATTAGTTGCTTGTCCGTAGACACACTTTGCGTCACGGTTGTCTTGGTTGCGGTTGGTGCCTTGGTAGCGTTTGGCTCACCGAGTGTGGTGTCCATTATGCCTGCAGCAAGTGCTTGCTTCACGCTCATTCCGGCTGGCGCTAGGCCTGCCTTCTTGTACGCTGGCAACTTTACTTTGCTCAGGTAGCGGAAACCTGCAGGTGCATACGCATCTGTCTTGGCTGCCGCCTTGTTCGCTACGGTTACGACTGCCTGTGTTGCAGTCTCCGCTGGTTGTGCTACCATAGCGACGACTGTCGCTACGATTTGGGTTATTTGCTCCGGGGTTATCATCGTTCTTCACGCTCCATAGCGCCCCATGCACAGAGGACACACAGGCGTGTGTGCGTGTGTACCATACAGTACACACAGTGCATACATACCTGTGTGGGCCCCCACGCAGGGGACACCGACATACAAGTATCACGGGCACTTATATATGGACAGACTTATCACCGGAGGAATGGGACTTATCCCCCGACTTATCCCATTCTAACCACATACGGCGCTTGAAAAAAATTTCGGCAAAACCGTTTTTAGTACACCAAAACTCCCGCTAACTATTTGTGTCTTGGTTCGTTGGGGTTAGTTGATGCGCCCTTTCGATCATGCTTGGCGACTTTTGAAAAGTTATACATCAGGTGAGCCTAACAAAGGTTCGATTTATCCTCTTGCTCACAGTAGGCAGGGTTCTTACGCACCTATGGAAACACAATATGTTGACAACCAGTTACAGCCAAGGCCCAAGACTTTTGAAAACCGCCAGTTCAATGTAATGAACATCGATGATGAGGACACTAGGGGTCGAGTAAGAGATACTTACCAAGAATTAGAACCTGCGAATCATAGTACTGGTCAAGATATGAGCGATCGACAATCCATAAGTGAAAAAGGGTCACGAGAAGAGGATCCCGATGATTACGATCACAGGCCGAAAATCGATGGGATGCGTGTAAATGAGAATCCAAATTATCCTTCGCTTTCCTATGATGACATGAGTGCCACCTTGAGGTACCCTTATCCAAAGGATGCTAACAACCCCGGCGATTTTGCAGGCGGATATTAAGGACAGTGATACCCATGCAACCATTTGAGCAGGCTTGGACTCTTTTGAAAGAAATGACTTTGCAAGAGCAGTCTATGCAAAACTCTCCTGAGTTATATGTTGGTGGCAACACTAGGCCAACTGAAGCAGGTATGGATTACAAGTACGGGTTACCTAAGCCTTTCGACGAAGGGAGTTTGGCGGCGGCTAGTTTACCCAAAGGTACTCCCGGTCAACAACATATGTTTAATCAATTAAACGCAAAGGATGCTGATTACGAAAGAAGACTTGCTGCTGCCTATGCCTACCAGCGAGAGCACGGCTTGCCTCCTAGAAACCCCTCATTAAACCTACCTATGGACGACTATGATGGTGAGGTAATTTTTGAAGAGTGATACCCATGCAGCCTTTCGATCATGCTTGGACTTTGCTAAAGAATGAATCGGTTTGTAGAAATTGTCAAAGTTCTACCCCTGCTGAACAGTTAAGTTCTAGGAGCATGTGTGCTGAATGTGAACATGAAATGTCCGGTAACGCAGAAGGCTATTTGGAATACTAAGGTGATACCCATGCAGCCTTTCGACGCAGCGTGGGCTTTGTTACGATAATCAGCGTTTAGCGAGAGTCTGAACAGAAAAACTTAACTCCTGAACATCCTTGGGAGTCAACATGACACGCTGCACTTTGCTAGACAATTGGTTTGATGACCAGTCAGCGAGGCTAGATCGTGTAGAAAAAGAGACAGGTATTGAATTCATAACGGGTGAAAAGTTATCGGCTAAGCAGATTGCTTGGCGCAAGGTCATGAGTGCCCTGTTTTTCTTTAAGTGAGAATCATGGGTGGGGCTGATGGCGGAGATTTCGATTTATGAAGTTGGCCCCCGTGACGGACTACAGACAATCAAGAAAGTCGTGCCGACTCGCATGAAGCGGGCACTGATTCAGGCACTTAGGGGCGCAGGCTTGCGTTCTATAGAGACTGTGAGTTTTGCTCACCCGCTTTATGTTCCTCAGATGGCAGATGCCGAGAAGGTTTTCGACGGGCAGGGGGCTGCACTCGTTATGAATCAGCGTGGAATGGACCGGGCACTCAAGTCAGGGGTCACTCACTTCAACATAGTGTTCTCGCCATCTGAGGAATTCAACAGGCGCAACCTTGGTTGTGAACTAAAGGAAGCGCTGGCTCGCTACATGGTCATGCTTGAGGGTGTACCGAAGGCTAATGTCAGAGTTTACTTGTCTTGTTTCTTTGGATGCCCTTACGAGGGCGACATGCCGATGGCTAAGCGTGTCAAGGCTATTCAGGCTGCGAAGTTGTTTGGCGATACTGTAGTTTTGTCAGATACTGTCGGGGCTGGCACTCAGCACGAGGTTGAAGTCGGGGCTGGTATTTGTGACAAGATTGGAATTAAGGCTGCGTTACATTTGCATCACCGTGCGGATCGTGAAGAGCAGGCGCTTTCGCTGGTTCGCAGGGGCATTGAGTGTGGTATTACCGAATTCGATGCTAGCATTGCCGGGTTAGGGGGCTGTCCGTTTGTAGAAGGTAGTCCCGGTAACTTGGCAACTGGCTCGCTGGTACGCTACTTGGGCTTCCTTGGTCACGACTGTGGAGTTTCTATAGACGGCCTTGCTAACGCTAAGCGCATAGCGCTGAGTATAGCAGAACCCTTTTCACCCCCAACCCTTTCGGTGTAGTCATGGCGAGTCCTTTTGAACATGCTTGGATGCTGTTGAAGAATGTCATGGACTATGGTGATGTCGCTAATGAATTACCTGAACCAAATCCACTAGATGCGGCACTAGCACAGGCAAGAAACCAAGGCCCTGCGCCGGGTGCTAATCTTGAAGCACTACCACCTGCTGGCCCTGACCCACAAGTTAGTCGTAAGTATATGAAAGATCCAGTACAACAGGGATTAGATAAGTATGGTAGGCCACGCCCGCACCCGGAGCGACCTGAAATCCGACAGGAAATTTTGAATCCTCCACCTCATGAACGAGCAATCAATGATGCCTTGGCGGCTAGACAAACGGGAGAGCATAAGAAAAGAATGGAAAGTGACCTTGAGTACTATCAACAAAACTCAAATTATTAGGTGAAACAAAATGCCTCGCAAACCAAGCCCCGCTTGTAATGCATGTGGGCACCAACCTACTAAGCGACTGTATACGAAATACGACGGTGTGCAGCGTGGCGTTGCTTGGATGTGTCCCAAGTGTCAGCACATCCAGTTAGATAAAGAGACAGCCTTATACATCTGAGTTGTTTCACAATAACTGGCCCGGACACTTACACCTCCGTAATCTTTCTTTACCAAACAAAATGCTCATTTTGTGACTTCCGGTGAAAGGGCCACCTTTATTTTCTAAGTCTGCGTCAGCGTAGCATGGCCGGTTGCGACTGCGGACACTGTGTTGGTATAGGCGCAGCGTTTGATTTCTTGGAAAAGAAGTTATGTCCGGCTGGTAAAGCAGCAGCCAAGCGCAAATTCGATGTCTACCCTTCAGCCTATGCGAATGGCTGGGCAGTACAGTACTGCAAAGGCAAGTTCAAAGGTAAGAAGGGGAAGAAGAAATGACCGACTACGCTTGGTTTGATGACTTGGTTATCAAAAACTTGAACCGATGGTTCAAGGAAAAGTGGGTCGATGTGTCTCGTAAGGACAAGGACGGCAAGCACCCGCCCTGCGGTAGATCGAAAGCCAAGAAATCTAGCAAAGGTTACCCTAAGTGTAGACCTAGTGTCAAGGTTTCTAGTAAAACTCCTAAAACTTCAGGCAAGATGACCGAAGGTCAGAAGCAAGCGGCAACTAAAAGAAAGAGAGCAAAGAAGCAAGGAGTGGGTGGCAAGCCCACCATAGTCAAAATGGTCCGGGTGATTTGATGGAATCTGAGTTTTGTGATTGCTGTGCCCCTTCCGAAATTAGTTTTGAATTCTTGAAGGCTAAGAAGAAGTCTAAGCCGTTCCACGGTTACAATCCAAACAAGCATAGTAAGAAAGGAGGCTTGAATGCTAAAGGTCGTGCTGCTGCGAAGCGCAAGACTGGTGCCAACCTCAAACCTCCAGTCACGACTAAGCCCAGTAAACTCAAGCCCGGCTCTAAGAAAGCCAAGCGCCGCAAATCATTTTGCGCAAGAATGAGTGGAATGAAGGGCGCTACTAGCAAAGGTGGCAAGTTGACACCAAAGGGAGCATCCCTGAAGCGATGGAATTGTTAGTATGAGTTATGTAGAAATTATGGAGCAGGCTTGGCTTTTCCTCAAAGGAAAGGAAGATGCGCCTAACTATAGAAAGGCTACTGGCTCTAAGAAGTGCGGCAACTGTAAGGCTTGGGATTCGTCGAAGACTGACGATCCGATGACTGGTCACTGTGAGTGGTATGATTTTACTTGCCGGGCAGACCATGTGTGTGACGCTTGGGCTGGTGAGTAGATGTCGCCATTTGAGTCTGCTTGGCTTTTGTTGAAGATGCCACTGATGCCCGAAACAGTAAGGGAAGTTTCTCCTAATAAATTTGAAGCCAAATTCTATAATCCTAAAACAGGTAAAACTCACCCTATGCAAGCGCAGCGTCACCCGGATAAATGGGAAAGTCCTGACACTGGTAAAGCAAGAGGGGCGGGGTCAACAACTGTAAATGTCTTATCTCCTGAAAGTAATTTTTCTAATTCCCCTGTCCCGCCCGACACATTAGATTATGGTATGAACGATAATTTATTGGCAGGCACTCATTTTGAGCAAGGTGACTTTAGTGATGGTGTCGTTTTACCAATGCAGGGTAAACCGAACTCACAGTATGCTTGGAATACTGATGTTAAACCTGATAATCAGAGGCAAGGTATGGCTAGTGCCATGTATGATATGGCTAACATGGTGACACCTGAAACAATAATCCCAAGCCCCCGTCAGTCTCCTGAAGGCCAAGGTCTTTGGACTAGTAATAATCCTACAGGTTGGGAAACAACTGTTCAGCAGCCTGTGACGGCACCAAATTATGAGGGGATGTGAATGTCGCCATTTGAGTCTGCTTGGCTTTTGTTGAAAGATTTTTACATGGATGATGATGATGATTCTTCGGGATTCTTTTCAACACCCGGCGACGAGGCCGAAGAAGCATTATATCATTTAAGACAAATACGCTCCCCCTACACAAAAGGCGGCTCTTTCCCACAACTTCAACGAGATGGCTCTTTTGTTGGGGCTAGGGTCGGAAGAGATACAGACGACAGTGATGAATCTGTACAAGATTTAGCAGACACTCTTGCACACGAGCATGTACATAGTTCGATTGAAGGCGAAATGGAAGATTTCGCAACTGAAAAATTTGGCTCGCCTCAATTGATGGCCCCAGCCTTCGGTGAACCGCAGCCGAGGGAACAACCTTCGGGAAGGAGGAGGAATCCTTTTCAAAAACGACCTATCCTTAATCAATCTGAAATTGATGCTGATAAAGAAAGATTAGCATTAAGAGAACAGGCCAAGGCCTATGCTCATGAGTACGGAGCGCATCAAGCAGACCAATCGAGTCAACCCGGTGTAAATTCATATTTATCCGAACGCCCTGATACTGGTGATATGTATAGTCAAATAAGGACAGACCAATTTGGCTATTATCCTTCAATGCAAGAACAGCAGCAAATAGCGAGTATGATGCCACCACCTATTCAGCAGTCCGACACGATACAGGCAGGTGAACCAATGTATATCGCTTGGCAGTTGCTCAAACAACAACCAACACAATGACTTTCAAGTAGGACTCTATAGACTGAGCGTGGCCGACGAGGGTGAGCCAATCCAACCCACCGACTGGTGGGCGAATGTTTTGACGGCAATGAAGTCTGTCAACTTTGAGGATTTACTCAAGATGGAGAGTAACGCAGACAAACATACTTCTTGGACTGACTTGGCGCTTTTGATGGAAGTTGCCGATCACCACCAGTTTTTACAACATGCTTATGAGCAGCGCAAGCGTGGGATGCTACATGTGGAGTTTATCGTCGATACCGACTGAGGCTGCTTGGTCAGTCCTCAAGCGGGACGGCGGCTTAGGCTCACTACCTCCTGAATTGCAAGAGTCTATGCAATCTTTTTACGAGCAGATACCTGACGAGCAGCGTGAGAAAATCGAAATGATTGCTCAGGCTGTAGAGCAGATGGAGCCTGAAAAGAAGCATAAGATTCAGCAGATGATGATGATAACTCTTAATCACAATGCTGATAAGTTGCCTGAGATTTTTAATCAGGCTGACCCTGAAAACATATTTGCTCCCCAACAAAGTGAACCGGGCACATTCAAATTGTCTTTAGTTGGACTGGGACATGAATTTGTTTATGGGAAGCAATCGATTAGAAAGGCAATTCCATTATTAGTTTATGGTATAGGTGCCATATTCGCTGCAGACGGTATTAATCAAAGCCAAGGTGCTAACGCCAGTTTTGTAGGTACTGGTTTACAGGAAGTAGGTTATCAGTTAGGGGTAGCGCCTGAACCTGATTGGGGTAAAGTTACTGATTACGGAGATAGTGGGTTTGGTGGAGATGCGGTATTTCAAGAACCATTCTTAGGCATTGAACTCGGCAGAGTAGAAAATGCCTCTTGGTGGCAAAGCGGACTCGCTGCAGGGATGGGTGCTCTTCAGGGGTTCAGTCCAGTTGGTGGTTCTAAAGTAGCAGCCAAGGCATCTACTAAAGCAAAGGGTAAAGCATCAAGATTTGCTAGTAAGGTTCCACCAAAGTCTCCTACAAAGGGTTTGACTCCAAAAGAAATAGAAGCAAATAATGCCAAGCGGGCTGCAAAAGAGGCTAAGCAGGCACTTTTAGATAAAAAGGCTAAGGATGCACAAGTGGCACATGGTAAGTCATTGACCCCGATGGGTAAAATACAAACAGGTGCAAAGAGAGGTATGCATAGGCTTGCCCAAGCAACAATAGGAGATCCTAGAGCGGCAGGTGCAATTAAAGATATTGGAGCGGCTATACTTGGGGCAGCAGTCCCAACGGGCAATAGACCTAACATTCACGGCACTGCTAGTGCAAACCCGTCTGCTGGTGGCGGGGGTAGTGGTGTCGGTGGAGTAGGTAACCGTGCTAGTATGGGTCAAGGCAATAAACAGATTTGGTCCGGTGCATTGGAACAACAACGGGGCGGCGGTTACGGAACACAAAAGGGTGATAATATGAAAATTGGAGAACAGATTTTGAAAGAAGTAGACATGCGAATACACAAAGCACATTGCGGCACTACGCACAAAGCGGATTGCCCAACATGTGGTAAAGGGGATTGCAAGTGTAAAGACAGTACCAAGAAGGGTAGCAAGAAACCTGCCCACGGTATGGTCATTATAATTGGCTCTAAAGACGCAGGTCCGGGGCCTTCAAAAAATGGTAAACGAGTCAAAAAAGATTGACGCTATCAAAATAGAATCATTTATGTGATACTATTATTTCCCGTGGACATAGAGGGACACATTATGATGAGCAATTCCGCACCCCTGCCTGAACAAGATCAAAGTGAAATACGACTAATGGGGTTAATCCTAATGCAGTCGATGTCCATTGGTTTAGCAGTCGGTATATTCAATGCCAACTTATGGATAGATTTGGATGACCCGTCAGTAAACGGAATTACATATGCTATGGCTGCATTCGCTGTACAGGGTCTTGCATACTATCTTTTCAAAATGTTCTTCCAACAAGGTATGGATGAGAAAGCAAGGCTCGCAACTATGGAGAGGGAGCGCAGAAATCGCTATCGTTCAATGGAAGTCAACTTCGATAGTCGCCGACAGGACATGGAGATGCGTATGCAAGAGGCACAACTTGAAACTGAGTTGAAGTGGATGGAGGAAAACCCCGGTAAGACTCCTCCTTGGGTCCAACAAAGAATGACTCAGCCACCATCTTCTTACGCTGACTTTATGCCAAACACTACTTTTGAAACTAAAGAGCCATTGAGTTTAGGTTTAGACTTTAACCCTGAAGAGAAGCCTAAGAAAGTTCGTGGCGCAGATGGCAAATTCAAAAAGAAGGAGTGATTCTCCTTGGGTCGCATCTTCAAAACTCCTTCTGACGATACAGTAGAAGAGACTTTGAGAATGATGCATACTGCCAACATGGTCGATGTGGCTTATGAAAGAGCATTCGGTTGGCTAAAGGTGGTTGGCTTTTCATTACTATCTGCCTTTGTTATGACTGGTATTGATTTCTATACTGGCTGGAATCTTTGGGAACATACAGGTAATTGGGTGAAAGACACATTACAGAGTTGGTCAGACTCGATTTTTGATTAGGTGATAATATGTCAGCAATGGGTGGCTCTGCACTTGTGGGTGGGATGGTTTTCGCTCGTGAGTTATATCATCACTTCATACCTAGAAAGGTAGGGGTGTATGGTCCACCCATGACTGGTAAGACAACTCTTGACAGATACATGACCACGCCGGGAGAGATGGAAGAGATACCTGAAGATGAGCGTACTAAGCATTTTAGAATTCCCGGCATGAATCGATTCTTACTTCCACGACCTACACGCAAGCGTGTAAGTTGGAAGGGAGACAAGCGTGTAGTATACTCTGCTGACATTGGCGGTGACGAAAGATTTTGGAATCTTTGGATAGATGATATGGTTAATCGTAATGTCGAAGCAGTAATTTTCATGTTTGATGACAGAGCACTAAGAGGTGGCGACGAAGCAATACAGGCTGTTGGTGGATTCAAATACTTAGTTGATGGAATACTTCATCGCCAATATCGTTATCGCAATCTTCGCTCTTGGCTTAGAGGTAAGCGCTATTGTCCTAAAGTAATCATGCTTGTTGCTAATAAAGCCGATAAGTGGTGGGATGAAAATGCAAATGTACTTTGGCAACAACAAAGATTAGGTGAACATAAGATGTTCGATCCGTTTAGGGATGACTTAGTTCGCTTACAAAAGGCGGGCATACCTACTAGGCGAGGCATGATGGCTACAAGGATTGGGTGGAATGTGGAAAACACATTAATTGATATACTTACAATGTAAGGAGGAAATGGAAATGGTAATGAATTTTGGATTTGGTGGCTCAGGTAGAGTGCCTAGAAACGATGCGACTTTAGCAAACATGAGTGATGCGCACTTGATGGCTTTAGGGCAACAAGGTAACGCCAGCCACGCACAATTGCTAGAGATGCAAGGTGCGCAACAAGCAATGGCTGGCGCTGCATCAAAGCAGAATATAGAAGTTCCAAAGGTTAACTTTTATCCGAGTCGTCATGCTGATCCAAGAAAGGCAAGGAAGCAAGACATCAAGCAAGCCCGTCGCTTACTCACACCGACTAAGCGTGGTTTATTTAATCCGCTTAGGTGGATATGGGGGCTGAAGTATAGATACAATCGTCAGACCAGTTTATGTGTAATCGATGGCTGTGATTGTGAAGAGTTAATCAAGTATGATAATCTATATGCTAAGATATGTGATGAAGAAAGCGGCAAGAGTCTTTGGGAATTATACTGGCAGAACCCTGTAACTGGTGCACCGGAAGCATTCGTAGCAAGAGAGCAGGTCACTAATGGTAGGTTGATGAAGGGCACATACTGTCCTGAGCACTTGCACCTATACCACTTGCTCTGTAAGTGGGAATCTGAAGCCGATAAAGATCACAACAAGACTAAGACTGGTATGAGAGAAATGGTTAGGAAGGGAGTCAGTACAATCGCTGTGCCAATTTCGATTATCAAAAAGAAAGACAACACTCCTGAATTACTAAAGAAATACGAGCCGTTCTTTGTTGAATTGGAAAAGGATTCTAAGGCGCAGCCGGGAATTAGTTTGTTGCACTACAAGAATCCCGAAACAGGAATTAACGATGTAACCATGATAGTATTTGACTTGAGATTATTCCAACAGGAGATACTTGCACAGCAACCAACTTTGGCTGATGCGATTACAAATCTTGGAATAATGCAAGCACAAGCAGTAGACAATGGAGTTATCAACTCTGAAGTAGTGGCACAGGTAGAGCAGATGCAATTACCACAACAATAGGTGAAACAAAATGGGACTATTTGGAAACAACAACGCACAGCCACAAGGTGGACAAGCACTTAACTTAGGGGCTAGCAGTAATCCCTTTGCTACTCAAAATGGAATGATGGGACAAGCAAGTCAAAACCCTTTCATGTCAGGTATGGCTGGAGGGATGGGTATGAACCAGCAACAAATGAATCAGATGGGTCAGCAGTCTATGCAACCTCCTTCTGAAGCAGAGATACAAATGGCCCTGATGAAAAGTTTAGCACCCACTGACCGCTTTATCATCAGTCAACAAATGAGTACTTTACTTTCGATGCTAAATGACCTAGTGTCCTTTTCAGTCCTAGAGATTCTAAAAGGTGCAACCTTTGTCATCAATGAAGATGAAGGTACAATGAAACTTGATGTAACATCTCTTCCTTCTAACTTACAGACTATGAGTGCAGAGAATGTTACTGGTCAGTTCAGTGCTATGCAAATGACAAGCCAACAGAACATTCAGCAAGCAGAGATGCAGCAGCAACAAATTATGGCTTTTGCACAGCAGTCCATGATGGGCGGTGCATTGACAGCGGCTATGGCTAACGACGGATTCATGGATAAGGCTGGCGGTGCCGCTGGTAATTTCATGGGTCGAATGATGGGGATGAGATAATATGATACCTAGAGATTCACCAATGATAGGATTTGCAAGTAGCACAATGGCTATATTTGCACCAAAGAAAAGCGTAATCGTAGATATGGTAATGGTTCAATTACTTTCAGTAATTGTGACACTAGGAATAATTATGCTTACTGGCTCAGGGGATTTATCGAGTGACACAATGGCTTACTTAGTCGCTGGTCTTTTCGGTGCCTTCTTCATGCTCGGTAACATCTATTCCCGAATTTCTAATGTCTGACGATTCTACATGTCGCCCCCATTTCTTTAGTGGGCACTCGCTAGATCTTAGTGAGACCTTAACTCTCATCTGACAACCACATTCAGTGCATCGATTACTGGTATGTTCCCAACT
>UEXM01001839.1_pt1 | contig 16404 bp, 7 predicted proteins | sample 1796661 | NCBI WGS metagenome assembly UEXM01 (sample SAMEA4772469, study PRJEB27181) | metagenome | reverse complement strand
CCAGACAAGATGTCATCCTAACAATGTTCGGAGAAATGCTCGAAGTCGTTACCGCAGACAATGGAAGACCACAGTTGACATCGAAACTACCAGACTGTCACTTTAAGAGACACTTAGAATCAAACAGCGTAATAATGTTTTCATTGGTTCCAATACGAAATGCGAATGGAATGAGTGTGATTGGTTGCTTGTCTGTAGAGTGGTGTTCTTGGGTCAAAGCAGATGCCGTTGTAGAAGAAGATATAATTCCAATGGTAAAAGAAAAACGAAGATATATCGAGGCTGAGTTGGCTGCTCAGACTACATAAGTATATGGCAAAGAAAAAAAGATATTCCGACTTAGACCTAGACTTCATCACCCACCCAGTGAGCGGAGACATATCATTCAAATATGATGCAGAAGCGGTGAAGAGGTCTGTACGAAATTTAGTCTTTATGGGGATACACGAAAAACCTTTTCATCCAGAAATTAGGTCAGAAGTTAGAAACTTACTTTTTGAAAATTTTACTCCTATTATTGGTTTCGAAATTGAAAAAGAAATAGAAGATATTTTAAGAGACAATGAACCAAGAGCAAAGGTAGATGAGGTATTGGTCAATCAAAGAGACGACAACAATGCACTAGATGTAACAATTCGTTTTCGAGTAATTGGTATGCCTGATGAAAGAATCGAACTAGAATTGCCTCTAGAGAGGATACGATAATGGCTGACAAATTTAACGCAAAACTTTCTGTTTCGGAATTGGATTTTGATTCAATCAAGGCCAATCTAAAAGCATATCTTTCAACACAAGAACAATTTAAAGATATCAATTTCGAAGGTTCGGGCATCAATATCCTGATGGATTTACTTGCCTATAACACTCACTACCAAGGGTTCTATACAAATATGGTAGCGAACGAAATGTTCTTGGACAGTGCAGTTCGAAGAGATTCTATTGTTTCTTTGGCAAAACATCTTGGATATACTCCGAGGTCAAGAACTGCTCCAACGGCAACTGTAGATGTATACACACCCACAGGTGTATCCTTAACAGACACCATTGATATGGGAACAATTATTAAGGGAACTCAAGGAGCAGAGAGTTATGATTTTTCTGTAATGAATACCACAGGATATACTTTGGATAGTGATGGCGCAACCTATGCACCAGTGACACTGAAACAAGGTAAAATCGAAACTCTTTCTTATATTTTTGACGACAGAACCAATGCAAAATATGTAATTCCTTCTGTTGCAGATACATCAACACTTACTGTTCGCGTTCAAACATCCACAGATGATAACACTGGATATACTGATGCTTGGACTCTTGCTACCGATTTGAACACCGTAGCAAAAACCGACAGAGCATTTCATATTCAAGAAATAGATGATGGTGAATTTGAAGTGTACTTTGGTGATAATATAGTAGGAAAGAAACCAGACAACGGTAACATAATTATTCTACAATATTTAAACACAAAAGGCCCAGAGGGAAATAATATTGGAACATCAGATAAAGAAGGTGGAAGAGTATTTAGTTACGAAGGCTCAGTTGTAAAGGTAAAATCTGCCGCCTCTGGTGGTGCAGATGCAGAGTCAACTAAGTCAATTAAATACTATGCACCAAAAACTTATTCTGCACAAGATAGGTCAGTAACTTCAAAGGATTACGAAGCATTAGTGATTCGTGATTATGCTGACATTGAATCTGTTTATGTTTGGGGTGGAGAAGACAACGACCCACCAGAGTATGGAAAGGTTTTCTTGTCCATCAAGCCACTAAGTGGTCTTACCATTGACGAAACGAAGAAACAAGAAATTATTGAGGACATCATCAAGAAAAGTAACGTGGTGACTGTTCGACCAGAAATTATTGACCCAGATTATTTGTTCCTTATGGTAGAAAGTAAACTTGTCTATGACAAAAGTCTTACTGTACTTGGAAAAGAATCTATTATGGGTTTAGTTAGAGGTTCAATTATTGATTATATCGATAATGATTTAGAAAAGTTTGACAAGGATTTATACTTTTCAAAACTAACAAGATTAATGGATGAAGCAAGTACTTCTTTGGTAGGAAACGACACAACTATTAAACTACAAAGAAGATTCGAACCCAGACTCAACGCAACAGCAAACTACAAAATTGAGTTTGGAAATCCTTTATACCATCCACACGATGGTCATATGGCTGGGGTTGTTCGTAGTACTGGTGTTCGATATAAAGACGATTCGGATACTGTATTTACTGGATATCTCGAAGATGACGGATATGGAAAAATTCAAATGTGGAAGGTTGGATTAAATGGAGTAAAGACTCTCGTCTACTACGGAACTACCGCAGTTGGAACTATAGATTATGATACAGGCACAATAGAGTTAAACAATTTTAGACCTATTGGATTTATTCGTGATGCTAACATCAAAATCAATGCACAATTAGATGAGAAAAATGTATTTGCGTCTAGAAGTAGAATACTAACCATTGATAAAAATGACCCAGATGCCATTGTTCTTTCCATTCAAGATAAGCAAAGCACAACAACACGCGGTGGTGGTGGAACACGCGGTAGTGGTAGTGGTGGTGGTGGTGGCGGTTCAATGGGTGGTGGTGGTGGTAGAGGATACTAAGGGGTAACGAATGAGTTTACTATTAATACTCAATTCATCCAGCACATCAGTTGCAACAACACTACCTGATTTACCTAAAAAATCAGATAGCATAGTGTCTGTATCTTCTTTAATTGCAGAACAACTTCCAAATTTTGTTAGACAAGACCATACGAGAATAACTGAATTTCTTGAAGCATATTATGAGTGGATGGAACAAACAAATGGAACCCTATACAGTACATTTGTTCTTCAAGATTACTCTGACATAGACACAAGTCTAAGTTCGTTTATTGGTCACTTTCGAAATCAATACTTAGAAAATTTTCCTGTTGAACTTGCATACGACCAAGCATCAAAAACACCAGTAGATAATAAGAGACTGGTAAAAAGAATTAAAGAATTCTATAGAGCAAAGGGGACAGAAAAAGCCTATAAACTACTCTTTCGAATTCTTCACGATGCAGAGATTATAGATTTCTATTATCCCCAAGTTGATGTAATTAAACCATCCACAGGTAAATGGATTACTGATAAATCAATAAAAGTGTCATTTACGAATGACGAGATTTGGAATATTATAGACAAATCAATAACACAAAAAACAGAAAGTGGAGTTTTTGTAGCAAGTGCTATTGTACGAGATATCAAAAAATACAACACACCGAATGCAAGTGTCGCAGAGTTATACATTGATAATATTAATGGCGAGTTTAGAACAGACAGAGTTACAATTGATGTTGGTGGAGTCACAGCATCCTTCACAGAAAGTGTATATCCAGTAATTAAAGATATAGTGCCTTTCTTAACAAAAGGCCCTACTGGTGCAACACAATCAGGTGCGTATTATGCAGTTGGTGAAAAAATTACAGTATTAACTGGAACTGGTGGAGAGGGAGCAGTCGGAGAAATTGCGGCAGTTAATGGACAGGGTGGAATAGAAAACATTAAAATGTTGAATTCTGGAATTGGCTATCGAACCAACGATACATTTACGTTTCGAATAGACACAGTGTCAGGGACAGGAGCAGGACTTACTGCTACCATTGGAGCAGTCACCCAATATCCTGGCTACTATTTTGGTTCGGACGGACAGCCAAGTTCAAATAAAAAATTATTCGATAACCGATTCTATCAAGATTTTTCATATGAAATCAAAACAAACATAGCACTCGACACATACAAAAAAGAAATATTAAATCTTATCCATCCAGCAGGAACAAAACTCTTCAATCAAATGCTGATGAAAAATGTGCATAGTATAGAAAATAGATGGAAATCAAAAGCAAAAAAATTAGAAACATCTGTTCTTGGACACTACACACCATACACATTTAATACAACACAAAATCTAAGACACAACTCCAACGGCGTTGATTGTTATACCTTTGGATATAATCCCAGCAATCCACTTGCACCTGAAGGTGCAACCCTTGCTACGACACACGGGCATACTGCGGATGGTGCAAGAGCAGGACAATGGTACGGACAAGTTTATAATAACCACGCAGGAAGAACTGCACAAAGTGATGTCTATGTGGCAGGGAATACATTTTCCTTCTTTGGTGGAGGAACTATGGCGGGGTCAATTTCTGGTGGTACTTGGGCAGCAGGTTCAGATACACAAGCAGTAACAGGACCTATGTTCGAAGGAAGTCAAGGTGTGTTTCTAATTACAGGAATTGATGGAGGACCGTCAGGTGCATCTGCGTCATATACTTTCGTGGGAACTGCTGATGCGGGTGCGTTCACTCGCAATGGTTCATATTGGGTCATTTATCCTCATCCAAATATAAGAGGACTAACAGGAGCCACATCAGGATGCAAATTCTCAGGAGTTGCACTGGAAGGCTTCTTCTATATTGATGTGAGTGGTAATACTTCTGGTATAGATACTATAGAACAATACTTTACTATGGGACGAAACATAAATGTTCCATATACAGGTGTATAAAATTAACATATATAATATACTCTACGAGGAAAAAGTATGGCAGTAACAGGCGACAATTCAACATTCAAAGCAAGTTTCAGAAGGCACATAGTTGATTCTATGGTTTCGAAATTTGATTTCAATTCCAAAGATAAATACTTTTTGTTTGTCGGTAAAGTTGATGGTTGGACTGCGGGTGGAACATTTGGTGCTATTGCTGATAATCGGGCTTCAGACCTAGAAGTTACCAGAAACATTGTTGGAATGAAGCACATTGATGCCAACTCCGTATTTCGAATGATTCCTCGATATGACTGGACAGCAAATATAATCTACACTCCGTATAGCGATAGTATAGATATGGCTGGTGCTACTGGTTATGTTATGACTAGTAGATATAATGTATATAAATGTATGTCTAATAATGGACAGGTTGCATCTGCTGTTGAACCGACAGGAACAAAAACATCGGGAATGATTACCACATCGGATGGTTATGTATGGAAATATATGTACACCATTCCAGAACCGTATCGTTACTATATTGATTCACAATATATTCCTGTAAGTAAACTAAGAACAAAAGGTACTTCTCTCGAAACACAAAATCAATGGGCAACTCAGACAAATGCAGTTCGGGGTGGAATTGAAAGTATTCTGATAACACAGGACGGTGGTCAATATTCATCTTCACTTGTACATCCTTCTGGTTTTGAAGGGACAAGCACATTAGTCGGAGCCGCCGCTGGCTCAACACAGATGAATGTTAATGTTAAGCGTTTTGGTTCTGCTGGGTTGAATATTGCAGATGATGGTCTGAATGGACTGTCGATTACCATTACTTCTGGTGATGGAGCAGGACAAAGAAGAGTAATTACTGATTACGTTAATGCAACTGGTCTTATTAGTTTTGATAAACCTCTTCTTAAACCAGTCCCAATTGACAGTGTTTATGAAATAGGACCTACAGTAAATATTTACGGAGATGGAGTATCTGCCGAAGCATTTGTTAAACTATTCGATTATGATGTAGATAACCCCACACGCAAAACTATAAAAGAAATAGTTATCACAAATACAGGTAAAGATTATACATTTGCTAATCTTGAATTTTCTCCCGACTCGATATCGGCGACTCAGGCAACACCAACAAGGGCGAATGCTGTAATCTCTCCTCGCGGTGGTCACGGTTCCGACGCGGCAAGCGAATTAAATGCGACAACCTTATTGTTAGTTACTAATATAGACCAAGATGAAGATAGTAAATTCTTCTTGGAAAATGATGTTCGTCAATATGGAATTATCAAGAATCCCATACTCAATGATTTTGGTGCAAACAATCTAGACGTAAATGGATATCCATATCGAATTGCAGGTTCTACTTCCATATTAAACACTTATCTTGAAGTTGCCGCAGGAAGTACTAGTACCTTTTTGTCAGAAAGACAATATACAATTGGCAATTACATTATAGGAAAAGACTCAAAGGCAACTGCAAAGATTCAAGGATGGGGTCCTGCAACGGACAGAAATAGAGGACTTCTTACTATCAGTGATGTGCAGGGGCGATTCGTCGCACCAATTGACTCTACGGGAACAGGAGAGTTTATTACAGAGTTCAGTCAATCGGGAGAGAACTGGGAATTTGATTCCGTCAAAAATAAAGCAACAGTTTCTGCCTTTGATGAAATTTACCAAAACACCACACCTTCTTTCAGATGTACAACTATTCTAGGTGTGTCCGAAGCATACGCAAATCTAACAGCAAATTCGTATGTGATAGACAAAGGAGTAACTGGTGCCAGTGCGGCTGGCTGCACTGGTTGTCCAACTGCAACTGTATTGTCTTGGACACCAAATAAAGGAAGAACAGGTGGTGAGTTGGTTCTTGTTGATGTGAAGGGAACATTCAATACTGGAGATTTCGTAGGAAGTTCTTCCTCCGCCTCCTCAACAACTGTTATAAATAGAATATCTCCGCCTGACGTATACCCAAATAGTGGAGAGGTAATTTATGCACAAAATATGCTACCCATTGAAAAGAATCCAGAACAAAGGGAACAGTATCAGGTAATACTGAAATTCTAAAGGTTGAATAAATGACACTAGACAAATCAAAGTTTAATATTGCACCATACTATGACGATTTTGACGAGACAAAAAAGTTTCTTCAAATCTTGTTCAAGCCTGGTTATTCTATTCAAGCAAGAGAACTGACGCAACTCCAAACTATTCTGAGTAATCAGATTGGTAGAATGGCTGACCACATCTTCGAGAACGGAGATGTGATTCAAGGTGCAGGTATTACTGAGAGGAAAGTCAAGTTTCTTCGTCTAGCCAATGATGCTGGTACAGATTCTGCTACCATTGACATCAACAACTTAATCGGATATGATTTATACTACGACCACACAGTCCTCAGTACAAATGTAAGTGGAACAGACGCAGAAGCAGGAACCACTACCAAAGTTCTTGGTAGAGTAGTTCACGCGGAAGAAGCAACAGGAGATGACCCACACAAAGTTATCTTCTTAGAAATTACCAAAGATAGTAAAGATGAGGCTGATGTTTTTGCAACTGCACAAAGCAATATCAAATGCTCAAATCCCAACATTGATGTCACACTCACAGTTAAGAAAAACGGTCGTGCCGATGCAACAGATGCGTCATCCGTCACAACTCCTGCATCACACGGAGATGCAATTCTTATCTCGATTGAAAAAGGATTGTTCTATGTAGATGGGTACTTCGTAATGAACGACCCACAAACAATTGCAGTATCGGAATTAGACTCCAACAACTTCAGAAAATTCTTCATCACAGACAGAACGGTTTCTGTTGGATTTAGTATCAATCGAAAAACAGATACAGTAAATAGCGATGTTACTCTTCGTGACCCGTCTCAAGGTTCATATAACTACAATGCTCCAGGCGGAGACAGATTTGTAATTGAACTGCTCATCAAGCAAATTCCATATATTTTTGACGAGCAAGGTTATCGAACAGACTTCGATACAGACAACTACTTTGAGTGGGCAAGAATCATTAAAGGTGAAACCTTTAAGAAACTTAAGTATCCTGAATATGCTCAACTTGAAGAGACGCTTGCTCGAAGAACCTATGATGAATCTGGACACTACACCGTACAGCCTTTCGGTTTCGCACCAGAAAAATACGACGATGTATTTGACCCCAATGTAACAGAAAGAACCGACCACTATAATTATTGTGCCTGTGGTATCGAAGCGGGCAAAGCATACGTTCGTGGTTACGAATTTGAACTTCAAAATACAGAGCATCTTGTTGGCAGAAAAGCAAGAACAGAAAAAGTTGTAAACGACTCTGTTATTGACATTGATTGTGGAAACTACGTTCTTGTAGAACATAACTTCGACGGAATGACTCCACTTTTCACTCTTAATGGTGCATTCCAAGACAATACAATGAACCTTGTCGGAGGGTCACCTGAGCCAACATACAAGAAGGTAAATCTTTCTTTTCAAGGCGCAAATGGTGAGCAAATTCCAATCGGTTGTGCAAGAATTACACAGATTGCACTCCACTCTATCAATCAAGGACCAACATCGGTTGGTAGTCTTTATAGAATCTACTTAAGTGAAATTGCTTTCGGTGAAGATGCTGGTTTGGCTGCAAGTGCAAACCTACTCACGATGAAAGATGTTAAGAATATTAGCGACCCACTCACAGGGAAAAAAATATTCACACTTCATATTCCAGCAGGACAAGAAACAAATGATGGCGTTGAGATGCCAGGCTCACAACAGTTAATTTATCAAATACCAGGCGGCGGAGCAATCAAAGAAATCACAGGACTGGACTACCACGTTCAGAGAGACTTTGAACTTTCGTTTACCGACTCAGACGCAAACGGAATCTGGAGAGCAACCGCAACTTCACCATCCTCCAATGCTGAATTCTTAGGTTCAAATGGAGCGACCACTGTAGACGGTATGTCTGTATTGGATGACTTGGTAAATACACAAGAGTATATGGTTTCGATTGATGGATATCTTTTCGATATGAGTCCAAACTCAACTGGTGATTTTGGTGGGAACGGAATTAATGTCGATAGTGGTAACCAAGGGATTACTGTTCTTGTAAATAAACCATCTACACAAACTTGGTCGGGAACAAAGAAAGGTCACCTTGTAACAACTGTAAGAATTAATGCGGATAACGAAGTAAAGGGGCAAGCCTCAACTACCATTCGAAAGAAAGTTCTCAAGCGAAAAACTGTTACCATTACAAACAACTCAAATGCTGATGCATCCACAACAATGTGGAATTCAAAAATTGAAAATGGTTTTGGAATTAATCTAGGTTACCCCGATGTTCTTCGCGTTGAACGGGTTGAAGAAATTGGAACTGGAACAAATCGCACAAAGGACTTTGGTTTCTATAATGGGCAATCAGACTCGTTGTATGACCACGCTTACATCAATCTGTCCCCTTCATATGTCGGCGGTACTGCTGGACAAGCAGGTGCTTGGGATACAGATGGAGCAGGATTTAGAGTTACATTCCTATACTTCGACCAACAACTTTTCGGAGAAGGTAGCGACCATAGTGATTACTCGAATCTTAAATATCCACTCGTCGCAAACTCATATGTACACGGTGACCACGAAGTTGACGAAATCGAAAACGGAGAAGGCATCACACAAGCATTTGGTTCACAAACTACGGGAACAAAAAATGGTACTATTGAACCGATTCCTGCTGCCCAGTCTACCTTCGCACTGATTCCTCCTTACCTTAGTCGAAAGGGCGAAGGCGGTATAAACTTAAATGATGCGATTGACTTCCGACCAATTAAAGTTGGCAAATGGGACGAAAACCATCCAGAGTTTGGAGAGATAAGAGGAACTTGGACACCTGTAGATGGAAGACTTTTCTATGCAGACTTCGTTAAGTATCTGTCGAGAGTTGACAAACTTATCCTAACAAGAGAACGAGAATTCAAACTTCTCACTGGCATTCCAGGCGAAGACCCACAACCACCTTCGCACGATTCAGAAAATGAAATGGCACTGTTTAATGTTCTTTGGCCTGCATTCACATATAGTTGTGACGATGTAAACGCACAGTTAATCGATAATCAGCGTTATACAATGGCAGACATTGGTGACTTGGATGACCGCATCACTGCACTCGAAGAAACTTCACAAGCAACAGATATTGAACAAGAAGCCAAGACTGAAGCAACACAGTTTGGAAATAAATTCACAAATGTAATACAGACTGACAACTTTGTAAATATCACTAAATCAGATATCTTGGCAGATGAATACAATGTGACAATTAATCCCGTAGAAGGATTCATTCGTCCCTCTGAATCTGAAATGAATCTTAACTTGTTTGAGCATAATACACTGGCTACTGACTCTGGTATTACTCAATCTTCAGATAATCTATGGCACCTCACCCCAAGTGCAAATCCAGTTTCCACTGTAAGTAACTTGACAGGTAATGCCGCACTCTATCCAAACCCATTCTCGAAGTCCAACTGGATGGGTGATTTGAGAATGTCTCCATCTGGAGATGATTGGTTTGCTATGCACAAGACAAGCAGGCGAGTGAAACAAACCAAAACATATTGGGTCACTCAAAAGGTTCCTGGCAGTGCAGTAGGATATCCAGGCCACCCACTTCCGAACTATCACTCGGCTGGTAAATATCTTCAGAAGTTCATTACTGGACCAGAGGCTTATGGTGCGGTAGGTGCTTCGCATCTCTGGGATAGAGACGGATACATTGCAAGTATTGGTGGTGTCAATAGTACCAGATATAAGTCTGAAAAAGATGCTTGGGTTCGTAGTGTAATGTCAACGAAATTCCCATTCGATAAATTCCAAAAAGACCCGAAGGGTTACAAGAGATGTAACTACAATTATGGTTGTGTATTCAAATGGAAGCGTGAAGCGTCATACAAAGACACAACTAAGAAGATTAAGAAAACGCAAACGACTTGGAAGACTATTCATAGTAGCAAGAAGGAAAGAGTTCGTCCAAAGGAAATTACTCTTACCGCTACTTATATGAAACCCAATACAAGATTCTGGGTATTCATTGATGGAAAGAGAGCAACAGAAAATTCTCAGTCGGCATCTGGTTATATTGTGTCAGGTTCAAGCACAATGCGTACTGACGCAAAGGGAAATGCATCTGTTAAGATTCAGATTCCAAAAGAAAATCCATATCACGAAGGTGATATACTAATTCGTCTCTCGGACAACAAGCAAAATCTTGCTTCACTTACAACAACTGCCGCAGAAGCGATGTTCGTTGTTGGTGGTGTTGGTAACCAGTCTTTCGCAAACATCAAAACTACTCGACCAATCAGAGCAAAGAGAGATACCGTAACCAAAGAAAGAGTAGTACAAGATGCTGCCTCCTTTACGAAGGGTCAAAATCTTAGCGGAGTTGCAGATTACTTCGACCCCCTTGCACAAATTTTCGAAATTGATGCAGACAAGTATGGTGGTGGTATCTTTGCAACAAGTGTAGATTTGTTCTTCCGTGAAATTGACGGCGACCAACTTGACGACAATAATACTGGTGACCCACTGCCATTCAGTGTTGAACTTCGTCCGTTGTTGAATGACCAACCTCACCCAACAACTGCAATTCCTCTGTCCTTCACTACGAAAGACAGCGGTATGGTTGCAAACAAGACAGGACCAGATACATCGAAGAATAGTAGATTTACTTTCTCTTCGCCAATCTATCTCAACTCTGGTAGGTATGCATTAGTATGCAAAACAAACAGTCAGAATTATGCTCTATGGGGAACTCAATACGGTTCCGCAGGAGTGAGTAGTGACGGAACAGCAACTCTCAGTGATGTAGAAAGACAACCATACGTTGGAGGAACATATCTTCCGCAGAATAATGGTTCACGATTCTTAGACAAAAATCAATCAATTATGTTTAGGTTGAATCGTGCTACATTCCCAACAGGAACTACGCCTAGATTGGTGCTTGAAGGGGCAACAGCAGACGCTCTCAACCAACACGGATTTACGGTTGGTAGTCCAGACTTCCACGAAGCAGTTATTCTTTCACAAGATATGACTTTCCCTAGCACTGAACTGAAGTACTATCTCAATAGTGATGACCCAACAGAAGGAAGAGTTGAAGGTCAACCATTCTTGGACATTGAACTTAGAAGAAGAAATACTTTCGACCTAGAGAATCAAACTGACCAAGCACAAAGACCATTAATTGAAGCAACTCTTTCTACAACAAATGAAAATATCACACCTGTTGTTGATATGGATAGATTGAGTGTTGTTCTTCGCCGACTACAGTTCTCAAACAGCACCGAAAACGAACATATGCCAAAACCACCAAGAGTATATGAAACTCCTGTTGCTCGGTATATTGGAAAAGTTGTGAACTGTGGACACGAAGCAAATGTTGTAAGAGTTTCGTTCGAAGCAATAAGAAAAAGCGGAACCAACTATAAAGTGTACACACGATGCACCACTTCTGATGATACTTCTATCGTTGATAAAGAATGGAAACAGATGTCAGAGGAACTTACAAATGCGGCGATGCCTGCTGATGTAGATGAGTTCTACTCACAGAGATTCTACTATACAAAACCAGTAGGATTCACTGATTTCCAAATCAAGATTGTCCTGACTGGTGACCCAACTGAATCAAAATGGTCATCGATATCAAAACTCAAATCGTTCGCACTTTATGACCCAGAACTCGACACCACTGCTGGTGGAGTTGGTCAAACATATTCCGATGCTAACCAACCAACTGAAGAAGAAACAGGCGGTGAAGGGTGAGATATATTAGAATAGAAGGCGAAGACCATCTCTATAGAGATAAAGATTCTGAAGCAATAATAAATACAAATAGTAATGAATATGAAGAGTTTAAACAGAAGGCGTTGGAAAAAAAAGAGATAAATAACCTGAAGGATGAAGTTTCAGAACTGAAATCTCTTATCAAAGAACTGATTAAGAAGGACTAATAAATGGCAAGTAGTCTCCACTATGTAACACCACTACAACTTTCGGACACATTCAATGAATGGTTTCTGAGAAGTAATAGTCTTATCGATGTTGTCAATAAGATTAACGTATATAATGTAGAAAACGGCTGGGGGTTATCACGATACCGAGGTATTGATGGTACTACTGTCCTTCGTCTCAACATCGGTCAAGGTCAAAATGAATATGATGGCACAGCAGTTGCAGGCGATTACACATATGGACTTCGATTTATTGATGATACTTCTGGTGTCGGTTCTACTAATCCAGACGTATCTGCACAACGAAAAATTCTAACTTTAGACTTTTTGAACCTTCCACAAGGTACAGGTGGTAGTGGTGGATTGGGTAATATTATTAACGGGGAAGATGTGTATGCGGTCGCTTCTTCTGTTGGCGGAACGGGAGCAATCACAAAAGTTAAAGCGGGAAATATGCTCCCATATGGAATTAGTGGCGACCACAGATTCTATGGAAATGTGTACTTCGATGGTAATAACACTGTTATCAATTCAACAGAAGTAAATATTGATGACCTTCATCTAAACCTAGCAACCAGTAATACTGGTGACAGTGGAATTGCCTATCTAAACGATGCAAATCTAGACGGTGCTGGTATTATTATTAAAGGTTCGTCTGGAGACAAAGAATTCATCTATGATTACTATGATGCAGGAAGCACTGCATTTAGTTCTTTCAAGCCAAATATTGACTTGCAGATTTCAACATCATCAAGAATTCTATCAGAAGACAAAACTCTTGACCTAATGGCAATTGTTGATGATAACTTTGATGTTGCATTATCTCAACTTAATGACACAACAAATATCTGGAAGATTCGCAAGAATAATCTTTCAGATGGACAAGGAAGATTAATTTTCTTCCACGAAAATACCGTATCAAGTGTAACTCAAGATGCAATGTCCCTGACTAAAGCAGGAACAATCCAACTTGGTAATGCCGCACTAGACGGTGGATTTACTTCTGGTGGTGTGTATTATGATTCCACCTTCTCATACTTACCAAAATCATATGGTATTCCAACCACAGGTATGAGTGGTGATGTTGCACTTCATTACAAGTGGACAAACAGAAAACTAGTACACCAAACAGCACACGGATTTACTGCGGGAGATGCTCTTAGATTTTTCCCGTATGGTACAACTTATGATAGAGCGTGGAACGCATCCAAAGAATCAGCAGAAGTTGTTGCTATTGTAGAAAGTGATAACGGAGGAAGTGCAGACTCCTTCGTTGCAGTTTACAATGGACTTGTTGATTTGACTGAATGGAATGTAAACGCAAGAGGTGTTGTTCACGGTTGGTCAGCCGGCGATGGAACAACTATGTCAGCAGGACAAGTGTATTTCCTGAGTAATGATGGAGCATCGGGCGGATGGACTGCTGATGAACCAACCACAACTGGTCTTATTAGGAAACCAGTTCTTCTTGCGGTAGGAGAAACAAAAGCACTCTTTATAAATTATCTTGGAAACGAAGTTTCAACTGCCGATATTTCCGCATCAGCAACTGGTGCATATGTGTTCTCTTCGGAAGATGATGGATATCTTGTTAGTACAAACGTAATACCAAATCAAGGGTTTAAGAATAAGATTATTAATGGTGATTTCTCTTTCTGGCAAAGAGCAGAGGATGGAACTGTAAATGGTTCACATACCAAGGGAGCGATTGACTGGGACGGAACAACGGGTACTAGATTCGTAAACGACAGCACCACTCATCAATATACCGCAGATATGTGGATACTTGACACCAGACTAGGAACAAAAGCAGAAGTTCAAAAGTATGGTCACACTGCTGGAACAGACACAAACACCACAGACTCGTACACCACAGAACCAAAACAGTATGTAAGAGTTCTAAACAACAACGATACAGGTGCCAATAAATCATACTTTATGCAGAGAATTGAAGATGTCAAAACTCTTGCACCGAAAACTGGGACAAACTATGTAACTGTTTCATATTGGTCAAGAGGAGTAAGCGCCGCGACACTTCCCGTTTCGTATGTAACACTCCACCAAGTATTTGATGGTAACAGTGGAGCAAATAATATTATTGGCCAGTCTATCAATAATGCAACTGGTGATTATGGTGGAGGGGCGACATTCTGTTTAGGATACGCCTCAGGAACTACTTTACCACTTGGTGTTACTGTCGGAAGTGGCACAAACTGGGCACAAAACACAAATGTGTTTATCATCAACAATCCAGACACGATGATAGAAACTGCCCAGAAAGGTGTAATAACTGGTTCTCACGACTCTGCATATAGTTGGTTAGAATTACGATTTGAAATTCCTCAAACATTTGGTGTGAGCGGCGGAATAGACATATCTAGAGTTCAACTTGAAGGTGGTGACGATGTAACCGACTTCGAACAAAGGCCATTACAGGTAGAAGAACAACTTGTAAATAGATACTACCAAAGACATACCGTTGGGTTTGATGGATACGCACTCGGAGGCGGAACCTTTGGAACATTTACTGATTGGAAAACTACACCGTATCCATATAGCGGTAGTGGTTTACGAGACGATGAGTCTCTAATAAGTAAATGTACAACCGCACTAAATATAAGAAATGCAAACTGTAATGTTGCGGCTACAAATGACGTTCTACAAGCATACGCAGGTAAAGGTTTCCGAGCAGGAAGAACTGGTGCCGCTATAGGTATGGTAGAAATGCTCGGAACATATCACTTCGACTTCAGCATTCAGGATTCATAAGAGAGGCAATAAATGGCTTATAGTGCATTTTCAGGACTAAACTCAGGTAACGCCGGTATCAAACAAACCGTTCGTCAGACGAACGATTTTGCTGTAGGTGATGTTGTTCGTCTAACCGGCAGCGGAACGTATGCGAAAGCACAAGCAAACAGTTCAGAAAATTCTGAAGTTGTTGGTGTTATTGAGGCTTGCTCTTCTAATCAGTTTACTGTAGTATTCGCAGGCGAAGTTAATCTTTCAGAAGCCGCGGGTGACAGAAAACCAGACGAAGGAAAAACATACTTTCTTTCTGCTTCCTTTGCTGGAGAAGTTGATGTAACTCCTCCACTTTCCACAGGAACAATTAAGAAAACAGTATACATCGGAGCATCAAATAACCGAGCAATCATTGTAAACTACCTCGGACTAAAGAATGGTTTTGAAGGTGGTGACCAAGTTTCGCTTACTGGCGTTTCACCAGTCGGTCAAATTATTCCATACGCAGGTGTAATTACAGAAGATTCACAGATTCCTGATGGATGGTTATTGTGCGATGGTGGAGTATTCAACTCAGCAGAGTATCCTGAACTTGCCACTCTTCTCGGAGAGACATACGGACCTTCTAGCGGTACAACATATACTCTCCCCGACTTGCGTGGTAGAACTCCAATTGGTGTGAACCAAAATAATAATGCAATGGACATTAGTGCTTCGGTTACTACACCAAGAGTTCTTGGTCCTAGTTCAACTCCATATGGCGGCGAAGAACGACACTCACTTAGTACTAACGAATTACCATCTCACGACCACCCAGGCAGTACATATCTACTCTTCAAAGATGAGATGGCAAACGAAGGCAACAATACAGATGCCTCAGTAGTTTATCCAGACATATACTATGGACCTTTTGCCGATGCAACGGCTTCGAATAATGCGGGAAGGTCGGAAGCACTTCCTGACACTTCGTCTTTCGCAAGGATTGACCAATCCGCACCAATCGCAAGTAATGACTGGCCCAGTTGGTCTGTCGGTGGTGACGATAGTGACTATGCTCTGATAAACAATCCTATCTCAGTTTCCCCACAAGGTGGTGGTCAAGAACACAACAATATGCA
>UEXM01001836.1_pt1 | contig 16424 bp, 13 predicted proteins | sample 1796661 | NCBI WGS metagenome assembly UEXM01 (sample SAMEA4772469, study PRJEB27181) | metagenome | reverse complement strand
TTTGCTCTAGCAGTTTCTTGGCTTCTTCCGAAGAAGTCTCCGAGAAGACCTCAGAGAAATCTGGTACCGTCTTCATGATGGTTTCAATCTCTCCTTCTGTCTTTGCTAGGGCACTAGTACGACGGTTGGGTCGTAGCTCAGTGGTCGCATACATCTGACCCGACTTCTTCCCATAATCCAAGCGAATATCTGTGCCGCTGTGAAGGTCTGTCACATCGCCATATTCTGGATCAAGTACAATGTTCAGCAGACGCTCATAAGTTGTCTTACTGAAGCCCCAGATGCGAACACCCTTTTCCTCTTCGCCACGAACGACGACCGGAGCAAAAACTCGCATCTTAGGAAAGAACTTGCGAGCCATTTCCTTAGACTCATCCGTGCCTTCATTCCAAAGCTGATTGCCAAACTCAGCAATCGGATCGGTTTTGCCGAATGTTCGGGGGCTAATGAAAGTCACATTACTGTCTGCCCCAAGACGGTAATGATATAAATAATCACGGAAAGGGTCCCCGTCAAGTGGACATACAATACGAATAGTTTGTGTGCCCTCCTGTGGTTTCCAAAACCGATCATCAGAGCTTCCGCCCTTGCTGTTTAACTTAGCGTATTTGTTACGCATCTTATCCAAGTCAATACCCATGGTATTCTCCTTTACTGGTTAGTTGACCTAGTACTAATATACAGGATTATGGGCAGATGTAAAGTTTTATTTTCTAATCTTGTGCGATTTCTAAAATCTTGTCTAGTTTCAATCGGATAGCCTTGAGGGCTCCTCCGAATGTTAGTAGAACTGAATTTTGATATTCATCCCAATCTAATTTATACTGTTTTCCAGTTTTACCGTCGTGTTGTTTTTCAATAGCTTTATTTAAACCATTGATCGTGTAAAGCGTGTTTGTTTTTTTCTTTCGATGAATTCTGATAGTGAAGTATTTTAATCCTACTCCGGAACCTTGATCTATCTTGGCATTATAAGTGATAATTCTACGATTAGGGTCCATCTCGTCTTCAAAGACAAATATGTATTTATTTGTAAGGTGGTGCTGTGTTAGAATAGACTCAACAACCTCATCTACCACGCTATCATCTTCACCTCGGACAAATGTCGCAAGCAGGACGCCTCTATCTTGTTTGTTACTTTGCAAAAGCTTATTTTCCCCCACTATGCGTTATGAGACTTATGGTCTCCTTTCTTTGCTCTTCCTAATTAGGTTACTGGGGTGTCAATCTTCTCATTTCTTGCCTGACATATGTCTGTATAAGCTTTAATATATTTTTGATTTTCTTCTGACTCTATTGAATAAATTGAGTAATAGCATCTTATATCTTTAGTAGCAGACTTAATTTTCTTGCGAACCTCCCTCAAAAGGGAGCTTTTTTTCATCTCTTCTTGTGTGACCCCGTAGCAATATTCTTTATCTTTTATTTGATCTAAATCATAAAACATAAATTCCTCATCTTCAGAACTAAGAAGACCAAAAGTAGAAATCCTAATTGCAACTGGTAACTCTTTTTTTGTGGTTTTTACTGGCTCTATGTGATCAAAGTAGTTTAACATAGCGAACGTGTTAACAATATTGTGTGCTAAAACTTTGTCGTAGTTCTCCAAAGGAATGTCCCCAAGAAAAGTTTCAACCTTCTCCAAGTCGATTAAAATTATCTGTTCTAAACCGCCAGACCTGGCAATATCCTGGAATGCTCTGAAGGTCAAACTCTCGTTTGCTCGTTCCCGCTCATTGAGCACATTCCTGTCTGGAATTATATATAAGACCCTAACGGATGCCTTTTTCAGGACCTCAAAAATTCTCAACGAGGCACCCGAAATGTGCTCTCCGCCCTCTACAACATATAACACTTCTGAATTCTTAGTAATGCCCTTTAGCTTTTTCTTGACCGCTGTTGCGGGAAAATTATTTTCGTATTCTACCATAGTCTGAAAGCTGCCAAGAATCTCCTCGTCAATATAAAAAGTATTATACTCTTTGTATTGGTCGAATGATTCCATGAGGTTCTTGACCCCTTTTCCAACCCCGACTACGTTATACAAAAGATTTTGCCTCCTTTAGGTCTGCAAAGTTCTTTCCTATGTTTGCGGACACCAAAAACTTGCCAAATCTCGTGTCCCCCATAAGAGAGCCCAACTCATTAAATAGTTCTTTATCTTCAGAACAAAAGTCCAACACAACGGAATCATGAATTATAAATGCTATCTTGGTTTTTCGTCCACGAATAAGATCTCGTATTTTCACAGCCTGCTCAAGAGCTAGATCAGCGGCAGTAGATTGAATCAAGTAGTTTAAGGCATGGTGTTGATCTGATTTAATGTCTCTAGCGAAAGGGGTTCTAATATATTCGCCGTCCCAATGGTCGTTGACCAAGGTGTCTTTATCATAGTTCTTGTTTAGTCTGTTAACATACTTTGCCAACTTTGGAGAGTGACTTCCATATAACCAAGCAAAGAAGGTTTCCTTAGCAGACGGACGATCAAGCTCATTATCGAATACGTTCTCTATATTCCATTGGTGAACATCCTCCTGTGGTTGTTCAAGTCCCAGGAGCCCCAGCAATACTCTAATCTCTGCGCCATTAAAATCAAGCTCCAGAAAAAAATCGTTAGTTGGCTTCAGTATTGACCTATATTCTTTTTTCAAAGTCAGTATTGGAAAAGTAGCCGGTCTAGTCGTCAGTCTCCCAGTAATAGTACCAAACTGATTATAATAAACATAAGGCGCACAACTATTGACCTTCTTCATCAAATTTGCAACTGCCGGGGTTGGCGGTTCCTTCTTTAGACCAGCAATACTAATATTAAGTTTTTGCTCTTTAATCTCTGCAAGCATTTTAGCAACGGAAAACAGATGTTTATAATTCGGGGGCTTGGGGCGAGACTCTATGACATAATCTGAAATCTGATTTTTAACCTCGCAATATTTCTTTAGGAACCAAGGAGGTAAAACATCAAACAAGCAATTTTCTTGTAAGTTTATTTTTGAGATTGCCAACGAGCGGATCAGGGCTGATCTCTTTGTCCTTAGATCCCTCCATTGTTCTTTAAGGTGTTCAGGGCAAGCTTCATCCAAACTTTTGCCAAAAGCGTACAACTCTGCATAGTCAACGCCCCGATACCCCTCCAGAAAAGAAGTGTATGACCAAGTTCTGGTCAAGTCTTGTGGGAATTTATCTAGATCAAATAAAAGTTCGCCATTGTGATAAATGCCGACGCACTCACCCTTATCATCCAGTGTTTGGAAAAGCAATTGTGTTCCTTAATATTTCAATGTTTCTTACTTTACCACAGGTCTTGTGTTTTTTCAAGTAAAGTTTTTCTGGGCTCTTAAAAGTTTGTTCTGCAAATGATAAGTTGCATCATAAAATCCATGAGTGTCCAAGATGTCATATAATAGCCTCATGTCAGATAGCATTTCTCTAGTTGTTGATTTGTTACCCATTTCCATCTTCCTCAACAGAAAGTGAGTCTTAAGATGCCACCGCTGACCAAATGTACCAAGATTACCGAATTCTGTCTCAAAGTTTGTTTCAGTTCTCTCTTTGGCAGTAGGCTTAGTAATATGATCACAATCATAACGCTTAGAATAACCAAAGACATATGGATTAGAAGAGCGAAACGTCTCATACATATCAACAAGGTAGGCTTTTAGATTTGTTATGTCTTGTCTGTATGAATAATCAAAGTAGACCCTCTCTAAAAAGAAATCATCAGGATCTGCATATTGTGCCATTCTTTTCTTCATAACAGGCGAGGCAACGTTAGCAACTAAACGCCAAGGGGCATTTTTGTCTATCATGAACCCGTGCTTTTTAGCAATCTCCATAAAGAAGGAAAAGTTATTATCATTGATGTATTTTTCTAATTTTGGAAAATCATCAGAATACAGATCATTGCCAACTTCAACAACTAACCCAGAGCAATTCACAGAGCAATACTTGCTTTGTATGAATCCACTTCTTGTAATCGGTACATTTTTAGCGATATGTTTTATTAACGGGGAGACTGCCTTAAGAAATCCCTTGAAATCTACAGCCTGATCGTTTTTCTCTTTGATCGCAAGGTATTCATCCGAAATGGAAGGGAAAATTAGATCTTTAAGATGACTATCATACTCAACATTTGCATCGACATATCCTTTGGCGGCAGATAGTTTAGCCCAAGGAGAATCCATAACGACCCTGCCTCTATTAGCATAGTCTCTCATATCTAAAACCAAATCTTCCCAAGCATCAGCAACAAAGTCTAATAGAAAAATAGTCTTATTGTCCTCTGCATATTTTATTTGCCGCAAGTGGTCTGTTCGTGGATGGATGGAAATCATATCAGGTGTAATTCTACCGTATAAACGATCAACTGTCCAGAAGTTAATCATATCTTTTTCTAATAGGTCAACATATTCAGAATATAAAGATCTTCCTTCATGAGAAATCTTTGAGGTAGAATCATTTGAAGTGTATACTGCTATTCTTTCAGGTTTCTTTTGTGACATATGTTATTTACCCTGTGGAAAGTTTGTCCACCTGCAATCTAGAGAGGTTTCAAAACCCGAAGCCGTGATACTGTTTGAGACTTTTGTTACAGTATAATATCCACCCATCTTTAATTCCCTTGCTACTCGCTTACCCATAGCGAAATCTGCATTAATATATATGGTTTGCCCCGTTCTAAACAAGTTGTTTCCTATCATTGCTATGCTCGCATCTTGAGGAAATGCTAAGACACCCAACTCAGATCCACCGTTGGCAGCATTAACAATATTTTGAGTTTGGAGATATTGGTTATCCTGTGCGTTGAACGAAAATGATTTAACCAATCCGTTCTCTGCTCCAAGAACTAAGTGGTATACACCTTTTTGTTTGTCTGCATCAAATTTGCCATTTCCCTCTTTCTTCTCTTGAGAGTATATTATCATATATTCTTTAGCCTCGGGACTGTTAACTAAGTGGTTCCAATCTCTATTGCTTAATCCCTTTATTCCGAATATAGGATCTGACTCTTTAAGAACTGATCCGTTCTTGATGTCTACGGCGGTTGTTAAAAAAGTAGTTTCAAAACTAACGCCACCATCTTCGGGACTACCAAAACACTGGTTGAACGCTGGCTCCAATAAAAAACGCAACAGGTCTTGTATAAAAAGCCTCATAGGATACGCAGTTTTTTGCGGTTTTATCACTCGGTCTAAAAAGAAAACCTGAAAGGCGTTTAAAGAAACAGGGATATCCGAAATGCTAATATACTTTACGCCACCAGCTACAAGTTTTGAAGAAGGCACAGCCACTGTTCCTAAAATTATCTTTTGTGATTCAGATACACCAGATGCTCGTACAACTTCAATCATAGCATCCAAAATATCCCCGAAAAGAACAAACCTAACTGGGAGAGTGCCGTAAGCACCTGGCTTGGTTGCTAAAGGATTTAGCCTTTTATCCAGCTTGACTTTAGTCATAGCCTCGCCCCTCTTTTCACCCGCTTCTGCGTTGACAACTGCCCCAATAGCACTAGTACCAGATTCTTTAACACTCGTGACCTTACGCTTCTTATTTGAACTTGTCCTAGTTGTGAAAGAACCTGGCTTTTCTACAGTTCCCGATTTTTGGTCGATACCAAGCAAGCTCTCCGGGACATTTACAATCTTCACTTTACCATCCCTGGCGTTAGTACCAGTTAGTTTTGTTAGATAATACTCATACTTATCTTTTCTTTGGGAGTCATTCATTAATGTTAGAGCGTGTTTTGTATTAGATATTTGCTCTTTCTTTGTCTTTATTTTATCCTCTGGGGCTTTGTCTTTAGCCTCCAATATTGCTAATTCTTTTTGAAGGATGCGTAAATCTAATTTGACTAAGGCGTCGTCAACTCCAGAGATAGTAGAGTTAAGGGTCTTAGTTGTTGATGGTTCTATCCCTGCTAGCGCACCGAGGGTAGCCAGTTTGCCAGTATCCATTACCTGGGATGTGACATTAGGATTAGTTAATTTTGCAAAAAGCTGTGTTCCTTCACCATAAGACTTTTTTAAAGCCTCAAACGACAAATTTCCAACACCCTTTAAGTTTGCTGTTCTAAGCTTATTTTGTCTCCCAATAACGCTGTTATCAGGAAATATATTGGACTGCGGTCCAGAGAAAGATTCCTCAATTGATGCGGCGTAATCAATAGACAACGTAGCCTCCCCACTTTCGCCAAATGTTAATTTATAATTTGTCATTGACATAAGAAGTACCATCTGGTTTGACTTGACAGACTCGTAAAAGGATTTGTCTCCCATGGGGATAACAGACTGGTCGTTGAATGATGGAATAGCCCAACCAACCACTGCTTTAAGGCGGTTTGATTTAGGACTAAAAACTCCTTTAACATTCTTTTTTTCTCTTACGGATTTACCTTTAGTTTTTCTTTTGCCTTTATAATCTTTCCTTCTTGCCTCAAGGGCTTTCAACTCTTGGTCTAGTTTTTCTTGAATATTTTTTGGCTTCCCTCCACCAGGGGTGTTCTTGACTCCTTGTGGTGAGATTAAAGATACATAAGGACCCTCAGCCAAATCTCTTATTGAAGAGAATTTAATTTCTAAGTTTGCCACAAAACTAATTGCGCCGGGGTGCTTGTTATCAAGTGCAAATGAAAATTGACTTATGCCTGCTCCACGACCTCTTCCGTTCTCTCTAAAAATTACTCCTTCCGAGTCGCTGGAGGTCCCGTCATATTTGTCTAATGTGCCAGGCGGAGCATAATATTCACTAAAATATACAATACTATCTTTTTTGCTTGGATCTTCTGATGGAATGTATAATCTTAGTTGAGGTACAAGATACGCCAATTGAGCAGGACGTGCCTTCAAAAAGTCTTCTGCTAAATTGCCTTTACTCAACAAACTGATTACATCAGCCGCTTTAATTGAATTGTTCACAAGGACAAGCCGCTCTTTAGATGCAGTATCACCCCGTGGAGTCAGGAGATCCATATTATCAATTAGGAAACATTGCTCGTTTATTCGAGCAGCATCAGCCGCAGCTTCTTCGTCTTTTACAACTTTATCTTCATCAGACATTTTTAGGACCTAAATGTGCTTAGTATTACCTCAAGAGGTTTTGGGATAAGAACTTTGTCTCCCAAGGTATAATGACTATCTGTTGGCTTTTGATTAAACCAAGCGATTACCCACCAAAGCCGAGAATCTGAGTAATACTTGTGGGCTAATTTAAAAAGTCTTGAGCCCTTCTTCCACACCTCTGTTTCTATAGATAGTGTTTGTATCTCCTCTGGGGTTGGGTACCTCAATGAAGGGGTTTCAAATTGGTAAATTCTTTCCACCCCTTTGTCTTGGAATACCTCTTCTTTATATCCAGGGTCTTCATTATAAAAAGCGTCACGCAGTTGTAATCTAGATGCCATTTTTCACCTCCTAGCTCGTATATCCCGGTCCACCGGGTCTCATCATTCCGCCGGAGCCTAGTGTTGCATTGTTGCGAGCCTCTTGTACTTGAGTTGGGGCTGATTGATTTTTGTCTTGTGTCTGTTCACCTCGACTGGTATTGCTAGAGTCCTGTGTCCCGTAAGGGTACCCTGATTTGCCGCCTCGGAACTTTTTGTTTTTGTCCCAACCAAGATTATGCTCATGAAGGACAGTAAATTCAAGAGACAACTTAAAGACTTTTGGATATATCTTTGATCCCTCTACATGGAATCCGTCACCTATTTCTGGAGAAGTGGAGACACCAGCAACATAACCCAACAGACCACCGCCTGTTTCCGCATTTGTTATAAGGTTCCCGAATTTAATTCTAAGCAGCGGAGCACTCTTAATAGTAGAGGCTCCTAGATCACCAGTTTCATATTCTGGATAAAGAAACTTCTCTAGGAGTGAGACATTACTAAGATTCCTCTTTGCCTCCATCACACTGTAGGAGGGTAAATCCCACGCTACTGATATGGAACGACGAGTATTTTGATACACAGGCATTGAGTCCATTCTGCCGTAGGCATCAACCGAGGTCCAACTAGAAGCAAAATTGTCCGAGAAGGTGGTCAAGAAAGCAGGAAAACTTATTGTGTTCGAACTGGGAACGTGAGTTATTTCTAACACAAGCCCCTGGTTTATCAAGCTATCAACCGCTGGGTCTGAAAGCAGTTCGCCTGGGGATAGTTTAGTTTTTCTAATGTCTTCTCGTTGCTGCTGAGTTATTCCACCTTTGAGGTCCTCTTCAGACAAAACTATGTTGTCAAGTAAAAAACCGTTTGGATCTTGATTAGCCATTGTCTTAATATCTCCTAGTTAATTCCTGTGGTCACAGACAATTTCTTATCAATGATGTCCATAACTGCCTGCCCAAGTTCTCTTTCATTAAGAATTAGTTTTACCACTGGTGGCTTATTGTTTACGGCAGTGTTAGCAGCGGTAGTATCTTTTTGTGCTTGTTGTAGCTTATTGTTTGGTACGACTTCAGCACCTCGGGGCAAGTTAACCAACTCTGGACCCTTTTCACCGACGATAGCTTGACCGCCCTTAAAATTGTTTGTTCCCTCTGCTAACATAGGGATCTTAGGTACCCCAAATTCTTTTCCGCCGATCAGTGGCACCCAGTCGGGCACAGTAAATGATAATTTTCCAAGAGTTGAATTGAAAATCTTAGCTATCCCATTAAAGGCAAATTTGTAAGCTTTGAACATCGTCATGGGAAGGAAAAGAACTATATCAGCAAGGTTGTCCCAGACGAACATCATTCCCGAAACTATTGTATCCCACAATCCACCTAATCCGCCGAGTTCATCAGATAGCATATAGAATCCAGCAATCAAGGCGGCTACACCGACTACTATTAAACCTATCGGATTTAAAGTCAATGCTAAGTTAAATGCGTATTGAGCGGCAGTCGCAATGCCCGTTGCGATATTATATGCCCCCATTACAGCAACATACAAACCCGCAACTATGCCGATCGCTGTAAATTGAAGAATGTTTAGCGCAAGAGCGGCAGCCATTGATAATAAAGCTGGTCCGACAAAACCAACTATAAGCGCACCGAGAGAATAAACTACCGGCTTGTTCTCAGATATCTTTTGGACTAACGACCCAAAAACGCTCAAGACTGGACTTACAAAATCTAAGATATCGGCAAAGATTGAAATTACGGGCGTAAAGAATGACAACATTTGTTTGCCTATTGCGCCGAGTCTATCCATAAAGGTCATCGTAGTCTCAACAAGTTCATTAAAGTTTTTTTCTGCTTCGGGTAGTTCTTCTTTTGGTCCCATCAGATTTTGCAAGACGCTCACATCCATACCCATTGCCTCAGCAGCAGCCATCCTTTGGAACTTGGTCATGTTTTCAATTGATTGCCCGGTCGCCAAGAAAGAGTCTCTTAACATATCTATTTGTTCTGCTGGCGTCTCTGCCTGTAAAAGAGCCATGGCATCAATGTTGGTACCTAGTTGAGCATTCATTTTGCCAACTGCACTGGCTGCACCATCAAACGTGTTAAACTGTTCTGTTACTGAAAACAAATCGTTCATTTCAACGCCTGTTTCTTTTGCTGTCTTTGCGAGGTCTTTAAATACTTTTTCAGCTTGATCACCAAACTTCGCTAATGTTTCAGCGTTTTGAGCAAACCCCTCAACTAGTGCTTTCCCGTTCATTCCTATTTCTGCACCAAGTTCGATAAGGTCTTCTTGGAAGCCTACTGCTTCCTCTGCCGATCTACCAAGGCTATTCATCAAAAAGTCGTTATTCTTGGCGGCGAGTTCAGCACCAACACCAAACTGACCAAGTGCTATGGAGCTATCTATTAAAGTTTTCTGATTGGCATTTGACATCTGAGTGAAATTCATCATGTTGTTTGCCAAAGAACCGATGGCTGCACTCACATCTTTTTGGTCTTTGCCAAACTTTGCTGCCATAGCAACAGAATCAGTTAACTGGGCATTAAATTGTCCAAAAAGTCCAGTTGCTAACCCTAATTCTTTCCGTGAATCCTGAAGGGCAATAGTTTGGTCTTTGATCGCATCAATAATCTGGGTGGCTAGATTGAGCCTTTTTAGTTCCGCTTCGGCTAGCCTTTCGGCTTCTTCGTTCGTTTTTCTCTGAAGATCAACCTGATCTTGCATGTTTTGAAGCTGCGAGTCGTTTATGCCAGCTTGTTCTCTTTTTAATCTGTTTTGTTCTTCAATCGCCCTAGCTAAATCCTCATTGCCGACAGCTCGAGCATCAGCGGCATCTTTTTCCGCTTGTTCAAATTCTTTATATGCTTCAGTTAAAGCTTTAACTTCCTCGGGTGTTCTTCCAAGGGCTAAAGCCGCAGAGGCAGCCGCTGGGTTGGCACCACTGTCATCACCATTTTCATAAAATACTCTAGGGTAGTAAGCCATCTATCAATCGCCTACTTCAGTGGCCAAGTAATGCCAACTTCTTTTTCAAACCGCTTAATGGCTACATCTAATCTGTGCCTAGATTTATACGTCATTGGGCTGTCTAAACCATACTTCTTAATGGCGTTCATATATCTCTTTTCATGAACCAGTGCATTACTGAATCTCATTACTTGGATCTTGTCACCTCTTACTCTTACCGGGATCTTAGCCCCTTTAAACATTTTCTCTAGTAGATATTGAATCCACGCACCAAATACCTTCATCATATTCTCATTTAGAGTTCCATCCTCTATTGAGTTAAAATCAAATACAAAATTGTCAAAATCTTGCTCGGTCATTTCAAGTCCTCCGGTGTTACACCATTCTTCATAGTAAATAGTCAGATAAGCTAAATATAAAGAAAAGGGAGCATTGCCCCCTTATCAATATTTTTTCCTTGATTTGGATTTAGATTTGGCAGTGGCTTGCTTTTGTGCTTCGCCCTCTTTTTTAATCTGGTCTGCGAGCTTCTTAAGGAACCACCTTCTGAGCTTAACTGGCAAGTTATACGCCTCAAAGAAGCTCCACCCACCATAGTACTTTAATTGGAAAAACTGCTCATAAACGTGCGATATATAATCAGGCGTCAGGCCAAAAAAAGTTAGTTCCAAGAGGCACCCCCTGAGCCTCTGCTACATAATCACAAGAATCACATTCAAAAGAATGTTCTAGTGTTACATTTGGCATAACTTTTTGATACACTTCTCTGATGTATCGTGAATCCCTAGCCGGCATATTATCAATAAACCCATTCACATAGGAAGGCTGGTTGTTGCCATTAACTGATACGATACTTTGCCGAAGCTGATTTGTCAATGCTGCTGATGGTAATTTGTGCTTCCGTCGTTGCTCGTCCATCTTTGCAAGCTTGCGCTCATCATCACCCGTCATCAGTCGGCACTCAACACTTACTTTGGTTGCTGGTGCTGTTAGGACAAACGTGTTCGAAGCAGTAGCTTCAACCCCTTCGGGTAGCTCAGACCCTTGAACCTTCTTCACCTCATCAATATTGAATGATGAATCGGATGTAGCGCCGCAACTGGGGCACTGAACTTTTGTGTCGTATTCCTCACCGTACCCTGTTACTCTTGTAGCAATGAGGACAGCATTTTTATCTCCGATCAAGAGATCCTTAGCTTTTATTCTTTTGTCCACAATAACGCTATCAATTAAACGATCTAAGACAATGCCCTTCTTCAGGAGCGCACGAGAAGTTAGAATATCTTCTTCTTTTGCCGTCATAAAACGAATCTCAAGTGTGTCTTCACCATCAAGTGGGTGCCCAGGAGGGTAAAACTTACCTTGAGACGGCAATTCTACAAACTCTGTAGGTGTGGACCATGACATTTGACCCCCAGATACAATTGGAGCAGCAGAATCAGCCTGTATTGGCTCATTCTGCTCTTCCAACGAATTTGGGTTAGTTCGGTTGCTATTTCTAGCCATATTAAAAACCTTTCAGCTATGTTTCATTAACTATAGCTTATTTTTGTAGCTTTGTTAAGCTTTATTTAGTTGCCGCCCATTCCAGCGACAGGCTCACCGAATACACTCATCTCTGCCCAGTCGTATTTGATAGTGACTGAGAGTTCTGTAGCTTCATCGGAGGTATAGTCAAGCGTGTCTCCAAAAGAAACTGCGCTAATCCAAGCGTTCTTCAAAGACCACTCTTCTACCGCTCTGCCATCTGCATCAATCTGAGCAATTGTCACAGCGCCGCCGATTGCTGCTAGAGCTTTAGCTTTACTGGTTGTAACAATAGAGTTTGGCTGATCAGGGTATTGGTATCCCGAAGCCCGCACAGTGTCAAGTAGAGTCTTAGCTAGGTCAGGAGCCAATGGGTCTGCCAGCGTGGCTGTGATCTCACCGTTCCATACAACTCTTCCTGGGAATTTGAATGTATGATTAAGGTAAGTGTGCTCAATCGTGTTAATTTCAACACTTGGCTTAGTGACAGTCTTAACTACCCAGACTGGAATTCCACCAATATAAAGGAAGAACCTATACCCTCTTTTTGGGTCGGAGCTTGCGTCGCCCCAGAAAATGCCTTCACCTTGATTTGCCATCTTTTTTATTTTCTCCTGTTATAAGTAGTTCTTCTCAGAAACTTTAGTCGTCAAAAGACGCCCCTGTATTGGTGATCACAAAATCAATAGCAAAGAACTCAACGGAGCGGGTTGGCTTCAAGAGAATCTTAGCGTACATAATATTTCGGTCAATCAAATCTGGGGTTGTCGTAGACTCGTCAAGAATCAAGCGGAAGTCCGATAAACCAAACCGTGATTTCACACTTCGGAGTATTGGCTCTGCTTGTCCCTTGAAACGATTCCAAGTAGATTGTTGATTTTGGTCAAAGAGCATCCGACCTGCAATACGGCTGATTTCTTTCTTCAAGAAAATCATGAGTCGGCGAACATTAACTCGGTCAAGAGCAGAAGGTGTCACCTGAAGTGTCTTCTGTCCAAAGATCACAATACCCTCTGCTGGGAATTGTGCGATTGGGTTAATATTTGCCTCGTAAAGCTTGTCACGCTCCGCAGAGTTGAGGCGGCGGGACACATCAAGAACAGGTAGACCACCTGCGCCTTCAGATAGCCCACCCCGTTGGAAGCCGGCAGGGGCGAACCAAGGAGCCTTAACTCTGTCGTTGAATGAGTAAGCGCCCAAAGCAGCGATGCTTGGTGGTGCCCACAAACTTTGGTTTGTAATCGTGTCAACGATTCGGACCCAAGGGTAGTACGCTGCACCATAGCTGCTGTTAATGCCCCTATCTTTCAAGGAGTTAACAGCCGAATCAACAGTAGCGGCACTACGAGTTGCAAGTGAGTCAGCGTTCTCTGCTGATGCCGTGTATACACTCTCAAGATCAATGATCGCCAAAGAATCGCCACGCTCTTCACAAATATCAAGCATCTTATTGGTTACTGTTGTATTAGTAATGCCTGGCAGTGTTAACAAGTTATACTCTACAACTTCTGGATCACGAACAATGTCTAGTGCTCGCATCATAGAATGTAGAGCATAATTATTTGTTTCTGTTTTGCCAGATGTAAGAGAGTTACGGAAAGGTTCCCGCTCCTGAATATCTAGTCCATCAAACCCGCCGTGAAGACAGGTCGTGAACTTATTGAATCCAGCATCAAGAACAGCTTGATAAACAGCGTTACCCGTTCCGACAGCGGCTGCTGTGCTTGCTGGCAATGCCTTACCTGCTGTAAAGCTGGCACCGGCTACACGCTGACCACGAGCATATTTTGCGTCATTTGGTACATTAGCGATTGGCGATACATCATCAAGTGAAAAGACATAAGGGACAAGGAAATGTTGAGAATCTTCCTTAAGCCAATTTGCGTCAGCGCCGCCGAAGGCAGCGCAAGCTTGTGTTACATCAATAACGCCAGCGGGAGCTAAGGAATCATTACCTGCGCCTCTAGCTGGAACACGGAGGACATCAACAATAGCTTCGTTAAATTTAATGTCGCTAGTAGATCTACCAGTATACATTCCAAAGTAAGCCTTGTTAGGAGCTAACCCTGCACCCTGAGAGGCGCTAAGGACTAAGGGAACCTCCGGGAATCTAATTGCAACGTGGTGAGTTGCGCTACTGCATAGAATCTTACCAGCAGCACTTCCTCCGCCAGAGTGTCCGACGAAATTGGTCATATCGTCTGTGTTACCACCATCTACCATTGAGAAGACTCCATCATTGTCGTCAGCGTCAGTGGTAGAGTCACCGTAAATATTAAGTCCATTGTCTGAATCTTTAATTGTGACGTCTCTGTACTTGATGTGACCGAAGAAGCCGAAGGGCAAGTAAGCAGCATCAGCAGTGCCTCTATCTACGTCTTCGTTCATAACCACACGAATTACATCAGACTTATTAAGGTAATTGCCGTAGAAACGAAGCCTTTTCTCAGTAGAATCATACTCTGAGAACTTATCGCCAATTTGCCGGGCAATGTAGTTTGGAGAAGCAGGGTTTAAGTTACAGTTGCTATATCTTTCCAAAACAATCGGAGCAGCATCTGTATCGTTAATCTTTCTAACTAATACCGTGAAGGTGCCGTAGCGATCAAAGTCGCTAGTGGGCGCTTTAATATCAACAATAGATATTTTAATATCATTCTGAAGTGCGCCAGCATCTCTAGCCTCAATGCGGAATAGTTTCTGTTGGCTCTCCGGCTTATAAGCAGAAGTATTAGTTGTTAAATCCTGTGCGATAAACCAACCTGTAGTTGCCTTTCTTGATCCGAACAATCTATCGTTTTGCTCAATGTCCGCACCGGCATTGTTTTGCATCGGCATAATAGCGCCGAAAAGAGGAGCGCCAGAATAATCCGTGCCGGCGGTTCTCAAGAACTCGCTCTTGTGCCCATGAAGATGATGCTCATAGGTTTCACCTAGAAAGTAATGTTCTATAGCAGAACTACCAGTAGCCGAAGTGGTAATTGATGAGTTCATGAGAGTTGGATTAGTGTTTAATACCTTGCGAATAAACTTATCACTAGTTCTGTCAAAGTTAAATCGGAATTGTGTTGCATCAGTTCCCGCAGGGTCGGATGCTCCAGACTTAAAGTTCAAGATGAAATCACCATCAGTCTGGGACATAATCAATCTACAACCCATAGGGGTTGATACGCCTGAGTTTCCGACGTGAGATCCAGACAAGTTAAATGTTCCTGATTTAACGTAGAGAACGGCAGCCAAGGTGCCTGAGAGCACTGTACCTGTCGAAGCAGATGGCCAAACAAACAAACCGTATGCGCCGCCGTTGCCCTCTGTAGTATCAATAGAGCCAATTTTAAAGCCGGCTGCGGCGGTGGCGTGACCGTCTGCAACATCTGGATGATGTTCGCCCTGGAGGCGGACAAAGTTAACTGTTGGGCTGTTTTTTAACCAAGCCTGTGCAGCATATGCAGCATACGTTGGGGCAGTTAAATTACCATCTCTCCAGACATCTTCTGCTGCTCCGCCGGCTGCTGGTTCACCAAAGATAGTAACGAACTCTGAGAATGAGCTAACCGAAATTGGCTTCATCGCAGGTCCCTTTCTTGCACGACCTACAATCATAGGTCCTACTGGGACTGATTCTCTTGGCAATTGTGAATTATCGATCTCATCGATAAAAACGCCTGGGGATACAAACTTGAACTTCTTATCAGACATTTATGGGTTTCTCCTCTTTAAAAGCTAATAGCTCTTATAAACTCCATACGAGTTTATTCTTAGTAAATAGTATGTCTTACAATCAAACGCCATCCGTTTTACTCAACCAGCTTATTCTTCTTATCAACAATCTGGAAAACATCTGGGTTGCTGCTACTCAGTGACTTTGCATAGTGATCTAGCTCATCTTGCAAGACCACTCTTTCTCTTTGAAATTTCACTTCTGCTGCGCTCTCTCTAACGACGACAAAAGGTTGTTCTTGATTTTTGTCTTGTCCTATGATATACCCTAAAACCCGTATTGTTAAGTTGGTAGTAAACTTTCTTTCATCTTCGCCCAGAGAACCAGCGTTGTTGGATTGGGAGAAATCGTTTTGAATGAAAGCCTCATATTTATTTCCTTCGTGCTCTGCCCTAAAGGAATTATGGGCTCCAGTCCGAGCAAGGAAAGGTGCAGTTATTTCATTCATCTGCTGCACATATTCTGTTGTTATAGCAATTTCATAATTTACATCAACATAAATTGGCTGAGGTATTGAAATGGTCTGGTAAACAATCTTGTCGTTTTCTCTTGGGAAAGTTTGCCTATTAATATCTGTCTTGGTAGATGACTTTCTTATGGAGTCGGCGTTTGATCGGTCTCTTGTCTTCAACTGTTGAACTCGGCGGGCAATTTGGATTGATCCACCCTTTTCGTCATTGATGCCCATTATTGATGCAGCATATATTCCCCTTGATGAAGGATCTTTGGTGACGGAGCTTCTCTCTACCGAGATCATTGGATAAATTAGTGTTGTATTGTTATCTCTAAGGTTTACATTATCTTTTATCATGTGTGCCCGCTCTT
>UEXM01001833.1_pt1 | contig 16450 bp, 37 predicted proteins | sample 1796661 | NCBI WGS metagenome assembly UEXM01 (sample SAMEA4772469, study PRJEB27181) | metagenome | reverse complement strand
TAAATCGTATCTACCCGCTATAATTAAATTCGAGTTTGTGTCTAACGGGTTATTAATAGTTAAAGCTCCTGCTGCTGTAAATATATTATTGTTTAAAGTTAAGTTTCCTTCAATATCCACATTACCACTGCCGTCAAAAGATTGCATTACGGCATTATTATGTTTAAATTCTATATGATCTGGCGTTGCTTCTCTGTAAAATATTCCATAAGTTGTTGCGTTAGCAAGTATAACCATAGGTACAGTAGCACCAGAAACATAATTAATCCCAAAACCTGTTGTGCTTGATGTAAATCCTGTGACAGAAAATGCTCCAGTATAACTACCAGACATAGTTAACGTTCCGGTTGAAGTAATTGTTCCGCCAGTTAATCCGTTGCCAGTTGCTACTGAAGTTACTCCACTTACAGTTGATGAGGGAGCGTAAAACCCATCAGTAACACCTGTTCTAAATTGAGCTGGTGTTACATATCTTAAATATGCATCGTTGCTTGCTGTAATTCTTGTGATTGATCCTGTGTGATTACCAGATATTGAGTTTATCCAGCCAAAATTGACATAACCATTAGCTTCAGTTCTTACTATTTGATTAGCGACATTATTAGTACCTGTAGTGTTTATGGCTAGACCATTAAACGTAGCGCCTTGTACATTTCCAGATACCGTTAAAGTTCCGGATATAGTTTGTCCACTAAGAAATTTTATCGCCATGTAAGTAAATTAAAAACTAACTTACAGATATAAGAACTCTAGCGGCATTAGTAGCAAGTGCTGTTGTTGTAGATAATGTTACTACTGTTGTGCTTGTTCGTACTACGTCACAAATAACTGTATCAAATGTTGAAGTGTCATAAACTTGGACAATTACATCTCTAGTTCCTAACGCATGAGTTACAGCGTATGAAGTTGCACTGCCGTCTCCAATGTTAGCTGCATAATTTAACCCTGTTCCAACACATGCTTCAACTGCTGTACAGAAGTTTGTTATTTGTGTAGATGGGATAGCTATATCTGCTGCTGCAATACCTGTTATTATTCCTTTTCCGTCTGCTGTTATTTGTAATGATTTTGTTACTGCCCCATAAGTTCCATTTACTCCTGATTGAGAATCTAAAGCTACCGCACCACTTGCGTTAACTGTTAAACCTCCTGAAGTTGGAAAACTTGCAAGACCCACTGTTGTAGCTGTAGCTAAATCAGTATCTGATTGTACAATTACAAAATCTCCTTCAACTGAAGCTCCTGCCGCTGCTGCGGTATTACATATAACTTGATCCCCTACCGTAAGTGGAGTTGCTGCATTTCCAAAGAAATCACCTGCTGTTGTACATACATAAAAATCTCCAACCGCTATCGCTACTCTTGCAGCTCCCGTTGTTAAATTGTCAGTTCCACCATCAATAACACCTGTTGTTGCATTAAACCCTCCTTTTATTTGTAGAGATCCTACAACCGCATTGTCAACGTATTGTTTTGTTGCTGCATCAGCGTTTGCTGTTGGTGCAGCTAATCCAGTAATTTTATTATTACCCATTGCTAAATCAGCACTAGGAGTTCCTAATAAGTTAATAGGAATTTCATTACCGGCTTTTCTTTTTTGAGCCGTTCCGTCTAATACAATAAACTCATCAGCCGCAACCCATGTCTCAGTCATGTCTGGTAAGTCTTCTAACTGAAGATTATAAGCAACTGTATCAGTTGCGCTAACTACAGCGTTTAAACCTACATTATGAGTAAAAGTTATTGTGTTACCATTAACAATTGATTGAGTAGTTGTTCCGTCAGTTATGTCAAACCCTGTAATAGGTTCTGTACTTGCGGTAACAGCTGTTATTTGTCCTTTTTTATTGTACGAAATACTAGCTGGATAAGCAACACTTCCGGCTGCTGCACTAGGTGCATTATCATCCATTGTAATTTCAACCTGTCTAGTTGCTCCAGCTGTTGTGGTTATAAATCCTGTTTCGCCTAATATTGATGCTGATTGTCCATCTCCAATTGTTTGATCCGCTCCAGAATCTCCTTTTAAAATCCAGGTCACCATTCCTGAGCTTACTGTTTTCCATCCAGTTGATGTGTTATATTTTAATACATCATTCGTAGTATCAAATATCATTTGACCTACTCCTGACACTGTAGGATCACTAGCTTGATTATCAACCTTAAAGGTTTTTAGCTGGTTGTTGTTAAGTGCTATACTTGATAAATACGATATTGCCATAATTTTTTATTTATTAATTAAATGACGCTTCCCCTGTAAATGGTAAAGAAAACGTTAATGTAGCTTGGTTTAAACTGTTGAATGCTATTTGCGTTTCTACTTGTGCATTAGCATTGTTTGTGTCAAATATTGTAACTGACGGATATTTATTCAAATTATGATTTATAACATAAACACTTGCGCTTCCGTCTAAAGTGTACAAAAAATTCGCATCATTTGCTCCAGCGTACGTTAGCAAAGATATGAAATAATCTTTGTTTGCAATTAAGCCATTGTTACCTCCCTTGTATGCTACAACTATGTCATAGTAATTAGGATTAGTTGCGTTTTGCACTGAAGAAACCCATGAAAAAACTGCCCATCTAGACACATCATCACACTGTGTAATTAATACCTCAGAACCTCCTAAAGGATTAGCATAAAAAGAAGATATATCAATACCTAAATTTGTTATTTCAAATTTACTTAAAGTAAATCCTGTTATTGTGTTGTATGCTACTGTTGGTGCTGATGTTGCTCCGTCTGCTCCAAAAAAACATCCATCTGTTCTTGGAATCGTATTTGTATATTTAAATCTTAACGCTTGTTGTTGAGTAGCAACTCTATTCATGTATTCCGCAACGGAATCAATTGTAAAGTTTTTAGTTGCGTAGTTACTATCAGCGTCCGATCCAATCCAATAATCTGATCCAACTAAGTGTGTGTCTAATGGATATGTACTTATTCTTGCCATAGTAGTAATTTATTATTTACAAAGATAATCAAAAGAAATTATCCTTTTTTTACTTTTTCAATCGACCTTCCTCCGAAATACGCACCAATCACTGTAATTAAAACTAACTGCAAAAGATCTGTCCATTTTTCTTCAACATCAAATGTTATAAACCCGCTATCAATAAACACCATAATAACTGTAGATACCACTAAGAATATTAATGTAAGAGGACGTACTGATTTAGTCAGCCAGTTTCCGTGTTGCAAATCCGCCTTCCATCTTTCTGTTACATTTTTTTGCATATCCGCTTCAGCCTCAATAAACACCTTGTCCATTTCTTGCTTTAACTGAGCTCTTTCTTCTTTTGAAAAAGTATGTTTATCTATAATCCCTGATATTTTACCGGCAATGTCTGCGCCAGCTCCTCCAAATAATTTTGCTAATATTTTTCCCATAACCTATTGTTTTATTTTAACCTTTGTTCTGTTTACATCTATTCTAGATATAGATTTAGATTCGTAACGAGAAGGTGAGCTAATATTAATTGGATTAGGATTTTCTCTTGGAATAAATTTATTATTATTATTCCAGTCTCTATTTGTTTTATTGTTGTTTATTTTGATTTTACCTCTCAGCCTATTAGCCGCCATTGTTAGTTTTTTTTCTTTATAAGCTTGTATCATAGCAGCATGACCTTCTTTATTTCTTTGACTAATTCTTCTTCCTTTCATTACAGCTACATAACGAGGTTGTTCGTACATATAATATCTGGGTGTTTGATAGTGATAATTAAAATAAGGATAACCAAAAGCCCAATCATACCAGAACCTGCTTCGGTTCCAATACATATCAAAAGAATTAAATGGATTCCAAAATCTAGCAAAAGATGCTGACGAATAAAAAGAGAACGGTTGATTCATAGCAAACTGAGCATAATTCCATCTAAAAGTAAAGTCAGTTCTTAGTTTCCAGTTTAATCTTGTGTAAGATAATGTATCTATTTTAACGGATGGAGGAACATCTAACCATACGCCTGAAGAGGGTGGTGGTGGATTTTTATATACTCCACAACTCACAATAAGCGCTAAAATAAATATTAGTTTTTTCATTTATCTGTAATGTCTATATAAACTGTTTTACCTTTATCTCTAACAGCTTTTAAAACTCTATTTCTGTTTTTTTCTTTATCAACATAACTGACATGAACCCAATCAGGATTTTCTTCATTTCCGAATTCGTAGATAAGTTGATCAAAGTCTAATTTTTCTTTTATAAAATCAAACATCTCTTTGTTTGTTTTATGTCCGTAGATGTCATCCAGATCCATTGCGTTTCCTTGGCAATGCTGTGATCTGCTACTTCCCCCAATCGCTTTATTGAGAGCTTCTGATCTATACATGCTGTTTATTTTTATTGGGCCACCAACATATTCTCTAAGTGGTTCAAAAATTTTTTCAGCAAGCTGTTTCATGTTAGCTAATGCATTTCCATTAGGGGTATTAGCTAAACCAAGTCTTAAGGCAGTTATAGATTTTGTTGCCTCTTTTTCTGATATATGTTTACTAATCATAAGTAGTTTATTTTAATTTCTTCCACTTATGAACCGTATATCCAATGGACAATACTAACAATATAATTTTTAAAGTTATTTCTATTTCCGTTAGCGACAATGCAAATGCCGTAGTATTAATTGTGTATAGTTTCCAGTCTTCCATTATTAACGATTTCATAAGTTACTTCTAAGTTAGTTAGCGCTGAATTTGTTTGCACATACTCAGGGCATGGTACTGTTTTGTCTACCATATTGCAAGACAGTTATTTCTAACAGCTGCATCGGTGCCAGTAGAAAAAATCTGTAAACATTGTACAGGTAAATATTCTCCTACCTTGAAATTTGAAAACGTTACATCGTTTCCAGATATGGTTTTTACTTTAATATCTACATAAGACTTTGCTAAATCCATTGTTCCTTCGCTGCTTCCAACATATATTAAGCATCCTTCTGAAGAATTAATTCTTTGAGATCCATGTGGGCCTCCTAAGAATACAATATAATCTTCTGGTGATGTAAAAATATCAGCGCTGATTGATAATATAGTGCTGCTGTCTATTGCTGTAACAAATGCTGATGTGTTATCAGTTGTGTTGTAAACAATATCATTGACCTCAACATTACTAAAATCTGCTCCAACATCAACTAATTTATCAGAAGTTGTTGCTGTAGTTGCGCCAGTTAATTGTGGTAAGTCAGGTGAAGGAATAGGAAGCGAGTCGCTTGCTATAGGGTTTAATACTAGACCGGTATTAACGGTAATTTTAGGGTACGCCATGTTTTTAATTTAGAGGGTTAAAAATTCTCTTTTTTATTCTTACTTATTGTCGTATGGAAAAACTCTATTTAAAGTATCCTTACGTTGTTGACAACCGCATGGTTTTCCAGTAACTGCCGCTACTTTCTCCACAACTGCTTTAATTCCGGTTGCCGTTGTGATTTTTTCGATCGTGTCTCCAAGACCTTTTGATTTGCTCATTATTTTAATTTATTGATTTAATTTCTATGCGATCCGTCACAGTTTCCATTAGGATCCTGAGTGTTTCCGCACTGACAAGGTTTTGCTTTATTTTTCATTGTCTTCTATTTTATCTTCTAAAAGGCTTTCAATATACTTGTTTCTTTCGTCAATTCTTTTTTGTACTTCAGAATTTCTAGAAACATAGTCTACTTGTTGAACGCTTTTGGGTTTCTTAACTACCGTAACTTTTTTTTTCTTTGCCATTAACTTAAATGTTTATGAGTTTTCCAACTTGAAGAGTGTCTGTATGACATTCCTGAGTCTCCCCCATAGGCGTGACCAAACTTTTTTTTTGACATAGCTTTTGATTCGTCTCTACGATCTTTAAAAGATTGAGACTTCTTTCCGTGCTTTGCACCTAATGATTCATCTAGTCTTGAGTTATATCCTTGTTTTTTCATAATAGTAATTATTTATAACAAATATAATAAATATTTATTATTTATCTTCTAGACTTAGCTCCAACACATTTCCATCGTTTTCTTGATAGATTATTTGGACTATTTGGATCGTTTCTTTTTTTCTTAGACAAACGTCTTTTGATGCCTAAACTCCTTGCACAATAACTGTCTCCTTTTGAAGTTCCAGGTCTTACTCTGGGGCCGCCACCTTTAGCTTTACCAGCTTGACCGTAACTTACTTTTTTCCCAGAAGCTGTAATTTTAACTCTAGCTTTTCCTTTTCTAGGTTTTGCCATTATTTTTTTATAGTTTTAACTTTTCCGTTATGAGTACGAGCATACTTATGTGTTTTAGTTTCTCTAATTAAAGTTCCACTATAGGTTTTACCTCCCCATTTCCAACTTACTTTTTTTGCCATAATTTATTAATTTGAAGTTGCTCTACGGCGACTTGATTCTAACATTACTACATTAACTCTGTTTTGTATTTCTTCAACAGGAACCTCAATCTTAAAACTAAGTCCCGCTTTCCATTGTCCTCTAGGCTTACCGTTTTTATCCAGTAAAAAAATTATAGGTACAGAAGTTATTTGAGCTCGCAAGGATGGAGCTTGATCTTCTAAAAGTGCGTATTGAATTTTACAATTCTTTACACCTCTTAAATTATAATTATTACTTTGATTCCATTTAGCATTAACATGCATCAAAGTTAAGTCTTGTGCATTTAAAAAACACATAAAAAACACATAAAAAACACATATTAAATTTTTCATCTTTTAAATACTTTATTTTCTAAATCTCTAATAGACTCTTTGTTTTCTTCAATGTCTTCTTTTAAATTTTTTGTTGCGTTGTCAATTTGAATTACGTTATTTCTAATCAACTCGTCTTTTAGTTGGAATTCCATTTTTTGGACAAACTCATCACCACTGAAACTATCAATCTTATTATGCAAGTCTTGCATGTCTTCTTGAAGAGAAAACCACATACCAGCTAGAGATACAGTTCCTGCTACAATCATCCCAATAGTTTTTAAATCTAACTGCACATTTGTGTCTTCTGATATTTTTGTTGCCATATTTTTATCTGTTTCGGCCTTGGCCTCTGTATTTATTTTTATATCCGTTCTGTCCTCTTGAAGCATTCTTAGAATGAACTCCAGGACGTTTACTTGATTTTGAAATGTAATTAGAGGTAATAATTTTAGCCATTAATATTGAGACTTGACTTTCTTACCTGTTTTTTTTGCGTGTTTTTTAGCTGCTGCTTTTCCTTTTTTAGTGTAGCTAAAATTTTTGTTTCCTACTCTTGGCATTATTTATTTTTTGTTAATGTTATTTTTTTCTTTCCGGTCATTAAATCTTTTCCATCTTTCAATCCTTGAGAAATAGTATTACGAGTCTGCTGATAACCTTTAGTAAGTTTTTTAGATACTTTTTCTTTTAACGCTTGACTTTTTTTTCTTTTACAAGATTTTATTGCAGCTTTTTGTTCAGCGGTTGCTTTACTTAAAGAACCGTCTTTTCCCATTACACTTACTCGACACCTTTCACTCATAATTTTTTATTTAGTATTTTTACAAATATACAAATTTATTAAAATGAAATCTAAGGGCGTATACAAAAGGAAACCTACCACAAGAAGGACTCCCACACATGACTATTTAAAGTATTGGAGAGTTATAAGATATTGGGTTAAGGCTAAATATGGTTTAACAACTCCAGATCTAGAGATGTTATTGTTTTTATATAGCGAACAAATGTTTAATAAAACTCAATTCAAGAGATTTGAAGAGGTAATGAGCTGGGATATTAAAAGATTTAGCCGTTTATTAAGAGACGATTGGATACATGTGTGGAGAAAACGCCAGGGTAATCAAGCAACGCTCTATGAATTAACATATAAAGCTAAAAGAATAATAACATTAGTCTATAAAAAATTAAATGGCGAAGAAATTGCAGAAACTGCGCACGCTAACCCGTTATTTCGCAACGATGCTTCGTATATGGACAAGGTTTACCGCAATAGTATTGTCGATATGAATGATTTTATAAAACAACAACGACATCTCTCTCAAGAATAATCGTATAAGGCATATCATTGATAAGCATGCTGTGTCCTGCGTTTTTATCGTAGTATATTAAGTCGTTCTCGTTAATAACACTAACGTCGCTACCAGTTTTTACTACTTCTCCTTTACGATACCTAAATCCTTCTACATCTGTAGCAGATAATAACAACCCAGATTTTGTTTTATGCTCTTCCTCTATCGTGTTTATGATAATATATTTTCCAATTGGCTTCATTAGTATTGTTGTAGTTTAGGTACTCGATTATACGTTATGTTAGGTTTCTGGCGGTGATCTAAATTCCATTTATTTATAAAATGTCCTTCCAAATCAATAATTGTGTAGCCTTGTGACGCTAATAATTTTATAGCTTTTATTTGTTCCTGAGCTTTATCAGGTAATGTTTCTGATTTAAATAGCTCTTGCATGTGTGACTATTGCATTAGTTGATAATATAGTGGTTGCTACTGATACTGCATTTATCAGAGCGTTCTTAGTAACTTTTAAAGGATCTATAATCCCCATCTTGTACATATCACCTATAACTTCGTTTTTAACATCGTATCCTACATTTTTTTCATTAAAGTTTATAAGCTTTATAATTTGTTTATGATCTTTCCCTGAATTTATAATGATTTGTTGTAATGGAACTTGAATTGCACTTGTAATAATATCTAATGCAGTATTTTTATTATTACTATCATCATCATTAAATGTGTTTAATAGGGATGCGTGTGCCATATACAAAGCTAATCCTCCTCCAGTTATTATGCCTTCTTGTAAGGCACTGCGCACAGCGCATACCGAGTCATCGACTCGGTCGAATTTTTCTTTTTGTTCTACATCACTGTTAGCTCCAACGTAAATACAACCAATTGCCCCGGCTAAACTAGCTATACGCTCATTGATAAAGTCTTTGTCTGCTTTAAATGCTGTAGCCTCCTGCTGAATCTTTAACTCATCTATACGTTTAGTAGTCTCCTCACTAATTGTTGCCTGGTTTTTAATTAAAACACTTGTGTTCTTCCCAACTATTATCTTGTCTACATGCCCTAGGTCGTCAAGATTCAATAAACCAAGGTCATCACCAGTCTTCTCAGAATAATATTTCGCTCCAACCGCAAAGGCTATGTCTTGCATTAGCTCATGACTCTTGTATCCAAATTGTGGTGGAACAATATTACACAGCTTCAAGTTGTTTCTAACAACATTAGCGGCTAGTGTGTTTATTACATTGGCTGCACATGGTGCAATAATTAATAATTTCTTGTTTTGCTGTATAATTGGTTTTAATATGTTCTCTATTTGCAGAATATTATTTATCTCCTGGTCACAGACCAGTACCATCACATCCTCAAGTATACACTCATCCTTACGTTGGTTGTTTAAAAATAAGTTAGAAGTGTAACCACGGTCAATCTTAATCCCATTAGTCACCTCGGCATACGTCTCATGGTTCATACTCTTCTCAACTGTCACAATCCCATTCACACCAACCTTGTTATAAGCTTCAGCTATGATTGATCCAATCTCTTTGTCGTTGTTAGCAGATATTGTAGCTACGTCTAGTAGCCTGGACTTAGTAATCTTCTTAGAGTTTTTTTCAAGAATGTTTATTATATCTTTAGTGTAATTGTTTATATGCTTTATAACCTCAGTAACATTATGTTCTTTGGTTAAGTGCTTTTCTCCCTCATTAACAATAGCCTCTGTCAGAACGATAGCTGTAGTTGTACCGTCACCAGCAGACTGAGCCGTACGACTGGCCGCATCCTTCATCATCTGTATTGCTAAGTTCTCAATAGGATCGTCTAAGAAGATTGAGTTAGCTACAGTTACCCCATCCTTAGTCACGGTTATACCGGCAATATGATCAGGAGACTCTATAAGAACGGTACGGCCTCTAGGGCCTAAGGTGCTCTTGACTGCTTTAGAGATTTTAGTAATACCTGAAATAAGTTTAGAACGACCTTCGTTATCAAACGTTAAGTCTTTTGGGATATATGATTGTTTCATTAAAATTAAATTTGATTTAACACAAAGATAGTAAATAAATTAGTTTTTTTATAATGTCGGAAATGTCGATTTTTTTGTTTATATACAGACTATAGTGTTTTTTACTTTTTACTTTTTTTTACTATAGTATAATAGGTTTTTTTTCGACATTATCGACATTAGTAATAAATATAGTAGTTAAAGTATTGATAATCAAATTATTAGTTTATGTCGATTTTAAAATATTTTCGACATGATTATGTCGATTATCGACATTTTGTAAAGTAAACGTTACATATTTAAAAACTAATTTACTATGCACGCATAATATATTTTTATTTTTGGATTTTTAATAATGAAAAGTTGTCATAAAAAAAGAGCTCAATTAAGAGCCCTTTTCCAATCAACAATCAAAATAGAACGAATCTATACGGTTAGTATTTCAACTGATTAAATATTCCTTTGCGATTCTCAGCAACCTGTATACCTTCAGCGATACTATTAATTTTTCTATCATTATCAACAGCTCTTTTCATATTAGCTGCTCTTTGAATTCCAGTCATTCCATCAGGACGATCATTGATTAGTCTACCATCCTTGATGAATAAACCGTCGACGTAATTATCTTTTGACATAACTTTTTTATTTAATGTAAATATAGTGAAAATATATTTGTGTGTTCAGATATATAGAGGTTTAGGGTTCCCCACCATTATACGCACACCTCACCCAAAACAGAAACCGATTTTTTTTTACCGGCCAAAATTTTTTTACTTTTTTTTTACTGGATTTTTTTGGCTTTTGTCTACAGGTGTAGCATGGCTCCTCTAGATCAGGATGCAACTGCCTAGTGTGGTTTATCGTACCTCATAACACACTACAATTGTATGTTATTATACCTTCGTTACCTTCCCTTAACAAGGGCCAATATAAAACTTGAGATTAAAAGAATTTAACAGGGACAGAGAGCCTTCCCTTAATACCAGTGCGACACCAGACCGACCAGAGAAAACATCATCAACATTGAGTTACATAACACGCTGATTAACAGAGGTAATAACATATTGTTATATCTGTAACAAGTAGTGATATTAGAAACAAAAGCTTTTTTTATACATTATGTTAAATCGCATTCCCCTCAAGAGTTTTTTTATTACATTATATTGTCGTATATTGTCGAGTATTAGCAATAAGTTCATTGACATACTGAAATTATAAGAGAGTTAAAGCACTGACTATCAACACATTAACGCCCGTTAATTAAAGCTTTACTTCAAGTTTAATCACTTAACTCGCTAAGAATGTTAATCTTACCTCTTCGAGACTCAATCCTATTCTTATAATTTCTCCATCAGTACACCTGAAACTAAGGATAAAATACTACTTACCACTTATTTATTAAGTTGGGTGCTATCTCGATAACCAAGAGTTTAACCATCTGTAGATGGGGCGAAAAAGCAAGAGTCTTAGACTAAAATGTACGACAAACTATCACTACCAGAGTGTCTGGATTACTAAAAAATTAGAAGCAATATCTATAGTGATAACTAACATTTAATCCTTTAAAATTACAATTATGAGCAAACAATTAGACAACGACCAGAGAATCAGAAAAGGTCACAAAGATGTAAAAGACTTAGGTGTCATGGCATCAACAATCCTAGCTATAGAGTTAGCACACATCTTCGAGCAAAGAGTAAAAGCTATCAAAGATGTTGACAACAAAACACGAGTGAATCCATTCGTATCAAACCAAGCAGTTATCGAAGTGCTTGAGACATTTATTAATCCTATAATTAAAAACCTTTAAAATTATGATATTAGAAGCAATCAAATCTAAGAATCAAAGCAAGGTTAACCGAGCATTAAACTGGTTAATCAAGTACAACACTGCCAACGACATGCGTAACGATGCCGATGGTGATGGTAACGAGAAAATGTACAACAAGTACGACAAGGTCTGCGAAAAGACATTTGACAAGTATTTAGATGCCATGTGGCACCTACCTAAGTACGAACAAAAACAAATTGAAAAATCTAAATTTTATTAATATGAACAAACAAAACAATTCAAACGGACAACTAATTCACAACTTTATGTTATTTACTGCAAACTATCCTTACCTATTCATTGAGCATTGTTGGAAAGGTAAAGGTACATTGATGACTCATTTGAGAGATAAGTTTCATTCCTCAAAAGGAGTTACTGATTTCTGGTTCATGCTTGATAGCGAGAACAGAGATATACTTGCTGATTACATCTCTGAATGGGCACATAATAAAATGAGTTTAGGTGGTACGACTCTAATTGATGTTTTTTATGAGGATTATAAGACCTCAACTAAGTTGTCTTGGAACGAAGTTAAAAACTGCGTAGCATCTTCGTACCAGAAAGAATTCTACTATGATTTATGTTACAGCAACTAATAGATTAACTGATGAGGATTCAATATCCGAAACTGGTCGCAAGGCCAGTCTTAATCATAAAAAAACAATTAAATATGAAAAAATTTCAAATCATTTCAATCAGTGTAATCTCTGTCTTTGTGATGGGGTGTGCCTACAGGATTTTATTCTTAATTATGCCTGTTGTAACCAACTTAAAAGAAGCATTAGTTGTTGCTCTGTTTGTTGGCTTTATTACCTTTTGTGCATTGACACTATGTTACCTTGTAAAATCTATAATCGTTGAAACCTTTAAAAAATAATTATGACTGAAAAAATCTACACAATCAAAAACAATGTCATCATCAATAACTACGATGATGCAAGAGAATTCGTATCAGAAAAATTTGTTCTTCACTTTGGTAAATTAGACCAATTTGGTAGAGCACAATGGAAACTATTTGCAGTTAAAAACAATCCTTATGTGGTTGGTAAAATGTATGCTGAAGGATCAATTAACTTTATTACGAACTGGGCACATGTAACAGACTGCGATGACCTAGAGGTGTTCATTAGTCCTGACATTGAGCATGGTGGAATTGATGAACTGCTAGTTCAGATGATTGAAAAAAGAGATGTTGAAGAATATCTTTTTAATGAGCCCCAAATCGAGTATGAAGGCGAACTCCAGTTCTAAACTACGGCAGGGAAACCTGCCCTGTCTACCGGTGTGTGCCGGTACTGATGAGTTCAAAAGAACGAAACAGGAAGTTTAATTTAATAACAAACAAATGAGTAAAGAATTTAAATCAGGTGACTTAGTAACCTTCCAGAACTCTGGTAAATACGAGGTCGTTAAGCGAGATGCTAAACGATACACCATTTACACGATTATTGACATCGATAGAGGTCAAGGATGGTGTGAACTAACTCAAACCTACAAAGGGGTTAAAAATCCTTCTGGATGGTCAAGAGGTCAAAACTATGGCTATGATCAAGAGATCACAACACATAGATCTAACTTAAAATTAATAACAGGGAAACTACCCTTCTAAACAAATTAACATGGGACAATATTTTATTACGATTAACAAAACAAAGAAAGAGTACATCGACACTTATACGTTTGGCGATGGTGCTAAATTCCTAGAGTTCATGTCTAGTGACATGGGAATGAAAGAAGCTACAATGATGCTACTAACTAATGCAGGCGATAAAACAATGATTAAAGACTTCACTGGTCAAGGTACCGATGATGTTCTTTATATGGGACACTGGGCAAGTGATTCAATTGAAGTTCTTGGAGATTATGCTGAAGAAGGAAATTTATGGGAAGAGATTCAAGATGAAAAGACTAAATGGAAGAATATTAGTGTTCCAGTGTACAAAGCTTTGTTTGAACACAATGCATGGTTTAAAGAAAAGATGGATGAAAGGCTAAGAAACCATCCTCAATCCTATTTATATTCAGACCAGAAAAAAGTTTTAGCTGAAATATTTCCAGAAGCGATGATGGAAGGTAAGCTAAGAGAAAAAATTGCTCTAGAAAAAAACCTAGAATACAATAACTTTAAGTCATCTATTAGTGATGAAAAAATGGAAATAGTAAATCAGCAGTTAACAGGAATAATGGATTTACTAAAAGAAGAACAAAATAACTTTTTAAATAACAATAATATATGATGGATAACTACACTGCCACAGGCATTGCTGAAGGATGGATTCCATGCAACGATGAAGATAGAGTAATCGAAGCATGGCAACATCTTCATGACACTGGACTAGCTTACACACTACAAGGTTGGTTTGGAAGGACTGCTACAAGTTTATTACAAGCAGGAATAATTATAAATAATAAATTATAAAATTATGGCTTTTAGAAAAAAACAAACATTAGATTACGCAATTGAATGTCTGGATATTGCATATTCAGACATATTAAAAGTGGTCAAAAAACCAGAAGACCGAGAAATTATTAATTTAATTAAACCAATCCTTGATAAGATTGATGAACTACAAAACGAAATTGAAGAACTATATGATTGATATTAATAATAATTACAAAGTAACTTTATATTATGGTGGGGAGTCACCTGATGAAGTTATCTGGACTTCAGGACTTGATGAAGCCAGAGCTCTTTGCGATAGAGCCGAGCATGCTGTCATTGAATACAGAGGCAGAATAATCGAGTAAAGGAACGCATGGTGCAAGGCCAGTTCGATTCTGGCCGTTCCACGACATAAGTCACATAATTAAATTAAATAACAAATGAGTAAAAAACTATCTACTTGGGAAACGCAAGTAAAAAAAGATGGAGGTCTGACTTCACATTGGGAAAAGAAGATTTCTAAATCATTGGTAGGTAAGAAAATCACAAAAGTTCAATACCTATCTAACGATGAAACAGGTGAAAACTATTGGAGCAATAGACCTGTAGCAATTCAACTTGATAATAAGTATTGGTTAATTCCAATGTCTGATGATGAAGGTAATAATGGTGGCAGTATGGCAGTTTCTTTTATGAAGGGACTTACAACTATACCTACATTACAAATTAACGATAAATACTTAGAATCATGAACGTAAAAGAATTAATTAAACAACTTGAAAATCTTCCACAAGATTTACCTATTAGAGTTATAAATACTGAAAAAAATGTTAAAGCATTTGAAAATGAATGGGTATATGAATTAGAATGTTCAAAAAAAGGGGAATCGGGTTTTGAATATTGTGGTGAAGTTAGATTACTAACCACAGAGTAAAGAGTCACATGGTGTAACAGGAGGTTCGATTCCTCCTGACTCACGACAATAATGTCACATAATTAAATTAAATACTATGAGTATAAACAAAAGCTTTAGTAAAGAAACTGCTAACACTCTTTACGAGCAAAAAGATGCTGAAATATCAGCATTAAGAACAGAGTTAGCTTCAGTCAACACTAAATTTAATAGTGTTTTAGTGGAACTTGAATGGTGGAGTCATTATGGCGAGCATGTAAATTTTAACAGGCCTAATGTCGATTATAACGCATGTAACTATGCAGATAAAATCCAAAAAGACAATGCCTAATCATGTACGCAATTCAATATCTGTCGAAGAAGAGTACATAGATATACTTAAAAAGATTTCTAAAACTGGTTTGTTAGAGTATATCAGACCAATGCCAAAGTCACTTGATGTTGCTGATGTTTCAGACTCTTGTATAAAGAAAGCTAGAGAATGGAAATCAGATAACATTGAAAGTCAAATTAGACAAAAAAAACTATGCGACTTTAATGAGAAGTTTCATGGCCACAGAACATGGTACAACTGGAGAATAGATCACTGGGGAACAAAGTGGACTGACTATGAAACAGAGTATAAAGAATATGACTCTGGTGCATCTTACACATTTTCAACGGCATGGGCTCCACCGAGCACAGAAATAATGATGCAATTAGCTAAAATTATTCCTGATTTAGACTTTATTTGGGAAGAGGAACAAGGATTTGGTGAACACATTATTTATAAAGATGGTGTTATTGTCCATCATCAAGAATGGGATATTCCTGATTTTTTAGAAATTGAAGAACTAGATGATGTGTATTATCTTTCAGAGCCATACAACTATATAGGTGAAATATTTCCGGCAGGTTATTATGCTGAATACGATATTCATTCTTATCTAGGCGAGACTCTTGCAGAAGCAAAAGCTACACAAAAAGAATTCAAAGCTTTACTAGGTTTTGAGAAACAATAGGCCATGAAAAAGAAAAGACAATATAGAAGTAATCAGGGCCGTAGTCCAAAAAGAGAAAACGAGACATTTAAGTTATTAAAATTTACATGTATAATTCTTTTATGTCTTGTTTTATTATTAACCTTAACAAATATATTATTATGAATTACAGAAAAGACAACATAGAATTAATAGGAAAAAATTTAGAATTAGAAGGTCAAATTATAGAACTAAAAAAAGTTTTGGTAATATGTGCAAGTGAAAGAGATTTTTTTAAAAGTAAGTTTGCACAATGTAATGAATGGGGTGGAAGTGAAGAGTATTTGACTGGAAAAGTTTCATTAAAGAAACTAAATCCAGTGCTTGGAAT
>UEXM01001830.1_pt1 | contig 16493 bp, 35 predicted proteins | sample 1796661 | NCBI WGS metagenome assembly UEXM01 (sample SAMEA4772469, study PRJEB27181) | metagenome | reverse complement strand
CCAGAGGTGTTGTTAAATGAGTGAACTTAAAATTAGATTAGAAACCGAAGAGTGGATTTACTGGGAATATCTGGAGGCATGACTATGGACTGGAAACCTGATAAGTATTATCTTATGAAAGAATGGGGTATTAACCCTTACGACCCTCCAGACACTCTAAACGGTTTGGATAAGATGCCACAGAAAGAAGTTAAAAGGTTATACGAGGCAATAGCAGAGAACACAGAATTACCGATGGTTTGGAACAGGGCACACTACATACTGGAACTGATGGGTGCTATTTATTTTCATAACAATCTTTATTTTGAAAACACTATTGATGGATTAAGTGAGTTCGCTGAGTGGGTAGAGAAGTATAACCAAACTTCTCGGCTGTTAAATTGGTCGCCATCAAACTTTGTTGAGTTGATGAGAAAACAAGGATTCTTTTTAGCACATATGAAATACGGAGTGGAATAGTTATGACAGAATGGATTCAATATGGAGGACCCTGCAAAAGACAGTGCAGCGTAGACAAAGAAACTTTAGTGTGCTCGGCGTGTAAAATGTATTTTGGGAAGGTGGAATAAATGGGAACCAGATGTATCACAGTAGTAGAAGATGAAGAAGGAAATGAACTTTGCCGAATCTTTAGGCAGTTTGATGGTTATCCATCAGTTCATGGTGGTGAGTTAATTACCTATTTAACTCGTGGAAGAGTTAAAGAACAAATTGCTATGGGTGACGAAAAAAGTTTTCTCGGTATGGGTGATGTAGCATCGAGTTTAGTTGCTTACTTGAAAAGTTATCGTAAAGATGATACGGACCCAACTTCCTCAAAAACATGGAGGCCACCCACTTCAGCAGGAAATAGAATACAAATCATCCCTATTGGCACGAAAGATATTGGCGAGCAATTTATTTACACTGTGACTTATCAAGGTGACAATCAGTTTCCTGAATTGAGAGTCGTAGATTTGAGTGATGGTAAAGCGACCACACTGTTAAGTTAATAAGGGTGATTTGACATAGGTAGACTATGGACAACCATATTTGGATTTATGAAACGAAGAAAGAGGCTTTAGACGGTGCTTTGACTTGGCTGAAGGGTAACGATATTGATGATGTGGTTTCACCAAACCGATTGGTGCAAACATTGATTCCTAATTCTATTCACGAAGCCGACCTTGGCGAGAAGTGCTACATGGTAATGACTTTGGGTGAAGAAGCAATTGCTAAATTGCATGGCATTCAAAAGATTCACCGAGTTGAGGTAGCCGCACAATTGGAAACCTTGCGACTCAAGACTGAAGCAATTATGGACAAGAATCCATGGACTAAGGAGTTGGACGAATGACCCCTTTAGCAGATTCTTTTATTCGTGTTCGCATGAAGAAAAATCCAGACGGAACTAAAACTATAATTAGCAAAGAAGTTATTGTTCGAGATGAGGAAGAATGAAAATCACCAATGCTTTAGGACTTTTTGATGGAATGTCTTGCGGGCAAATTGCTCTGGAAAGAGCAGGAATTGAATACGAGAATTATTACGCTTCCGAGATTGATAAATGGGCTATTGAGATTACTCAAAAGAATTATCCAGATACAATCCAAGTGGGAGATATTTGCGAGTTGTCAAGTAAGGACTTGCCTACCATTGAATTGTTAATCGGCGGTAGTCCCTGTCAAGGTTTTAGTTTGGCAGGAAAACAGTTGAACTTTGATGATGAAAGAAGCAAGTTATTCTTTGAGTTTCTTAGACTAAAAGATGAGTTAAATCCTAAGTATTGGTTATTGGAAAATGTCAAGATGAGAAAAGATATTCAAGATGAGATTTCAAAGTTAATTGGAGTAGAACCAATTGAGATTAACTCGGCATTGGTGTCGGGGCAAAATAGACGCAGGTTATATTGGACTAACATTCCTAATGTGAAACAACCAGATGACCTAAAGATTTCGGCTCACTCCTTGTTGGATGACAAAAGTTATCAAGTAGCCACTACTCGAAAAGGAAAAGCAGGAGGTCCAAGACAAATAGTAAAACCTCCTACCGATAAGTTTGGTTGCATTACGGCCAGTTATGTGAGTGGTGCTAATGGAGATGGTAGACCAGCCAAGACAAAGTTTTTTGGAGACTATGCACCGGGACGAGTTGAGAAACTTAGCCCCAGAGAAGCAGAGCGATTACAAACTTTGCCAGAAGATTATACCGCAGGAGTTAGTAATACTCAAAGATACAAGATGATTGGAAATGGTTGGACAGTAGATGTTATCGCTCACATCTTTAGAAATATAGAGTGATAGACATGGGACTGATTGAGAGATTCAAAACTTGGTGGAATCAAGATTCTATAAGAATTGCTGGCACTGGTGGAATGACTCTCAAAGAACTTAAGCAACATCGAAAGAAAAGTTTGGCAACCATTTGTGAGAACTGCAAGGCTCCACATTCTTTGCGGCTGACTTCCGAAGATACTTTAACTTGTAATCTTTGTGGACACGAACAAAAGGTGAGATAAACATGGGAAGAAAATGCAGTGTTTGTAATATAGAAGGACATACTGCGAGGAACTGTCCTGCCAGCGAAGATGAACGCCGTCGGGCAAAACTCCCTGCACCAACTAAGATTCATATCACGATAGACAAGAAACTTTGTGGGGCTGAACCTGAAGACTGGCCTCCTCAGTGGTTGGAAGATGAGATGGCTCAAACTTTACCTGTATGCGAGGAGTGTGCGGTTCTATATCAAGAACTAACAGGAAGAACTATTGTGTGGCCAAGAGTGCCATTGGAAAATAATTCCAATTCAGAGGCTTAAACTTTGGGTCGTAAATCAGATAGTAAGCGTGGTGGGCGTTAGTAGTTTCTGAAGGTAATAGACATCGTTCTAACATCCAAGATTCCACAGCATAAAGTTTAGCATATTCTGTCCAGATTTGAAACTCTTCCCTTTCTACGGGTTTTAATTTACTCTCTTGATAAACTTGGTATCCTTTTTTGGACTTGGTGCGAACTATTTCAGAAATCACAACTTCTTGAGTATTGATAGGTTGAATCAAATAAGATTTAGATGTGGAAGCATCGTAAAAAACATAGACCTTTAGCGGGCTAAAACTTTCTTCAATGTCGGTGACAATACCGCCGGGACTAATGGGGTAAGTAGCGACGCTATAAGCAGGATTGAAGGCATTGAAAAAACTTTGATTATACCATGGAAAGCCTGTGTGCATATCTTGGTTATCTTTTTGATGAGGAAACCACATTAGTTAATCACCTCTTTGGGAAATCGACTCCAGTTGATAGTCTGGGTGAATTGATGCTTACATAGCAAACAGTATTCTAAGAGGGTTGGAGTGCCAATTTGAGTATCAAAATGTTGAAGTGTCATCAACTGTTCAGTAGTTAAATTATCACCTGCCATGAGTTTATCCATTAAATCTTGAACATCCACTCTTGATTGTTTCGGCCATTCCCGATTACAACGAGCACATACATCCTTAATGCCATCAGCCATACTTAATGATTAGGTAATCGTCTACTTAAAGTTTATGTAGGTGCTACAACCTATGAGATACATGAAGTGGTTAGAAGACCCAGCCGTCAAAGGTGCTATCTCGGAGTTTTCTAAAAATCGAGAAGTGAAACTTACGGTTCACAGGTCCTTAGATAAATCTGAGGATTTCGGGTTTCGACAACAAAGATTTCGCAAATCTGATTCGGTCGAAGAAGTTCTGAAAACTTTAGGTTGGCCTGACCGTGATGTGAGTTTATTCGTCGGCACCAATAATATGAATTGGACTATGACAAGATTACCACCTTCCTTACGAACCAGAGGAGTAACAGGTTTTAACAAAGAAGCCATAGCAGAATACCGAGAGTTTTGGAAGCAGACTTTAACTCGTGAGGGTTGTAAAGATTTACAGATTGACTTTGATACTATCTGGAATGGAAAAGATTTAGTCTGGGATATTGATTTGCCAGAACATCCGGGTGCGGCTTTTGGAGTAGCCAATGAAATCGCAAAGTTTTTAGAAGTCACGCATGACCTCCATCCGCAGATTGTTTTTTCAGGGTCCAAAGGTTTTCACATATGGTTGCACGCCGAAGAAGCAAAAGTTTTAGCGCAGAAAGTTAGTCCTCACTTCGAGACAACTTACGAAAACCAAAATGATGCCTTACGATACCAAAGTAAGATTTATCGCACGGTAGTTGAGGCTATGTTTGATGAAGCCACGACTGGAACCAGCATTAACTATTTGGATTTAGCACCTGTGCAAAGACAAGGTGTGATTCGTTGTCCATATAGTATTCATCCTAAGACTGGACAAGTGGTTTGGCCTTTAGATGCTGAAGAAAGAGCAGCGTTAGAGAACTTAGTAAAAGAAAACTTTCAAGTAACTCTCTGGGAGATAATAACTACTATTCATCCATGGACTAAAACTAATGAAATCCAGCGAGAAGATTTTCCTGAAATGGGTATTCACCCTTTCCGAGAGGTTTGGCAGCGTGGTTTTCCGATGTGGAATCTTTAAGTAGTCGTAATGGTGTATGATAACTATGAGTGTTCCTGCTGTTAGTCAAGATGAGATTATGAAAGCACTAATGAGAGAAAAAGCCTTGCTGCAAGCATCTACTATTTCTGCACCTCCGCCAATTACGGCAGAAGAGATTGTGGCCGATATGCAAGCACAGGCAAATCCGGGTCAGGGAAGTCAGAAAATCGCTGGTAATCGAGATATGGGAAAACCTAAAGCCACAGGTAGTGGAATAGACCACATAGACCTTGAAAGTTTCTTTGATGTGCCGGGACTAAAACAAATGCTCAAAAACGATAAGAAGTGATTGTATGCAGTTTTACGAATTAAGTAGTTTATTTGCTATTAAAGATGGAAGGGTCTCTGCGGCAGATTTAACTCCTCTGATTGAGGCCAGTGATTTCTTGATTGCCAATAGTAGTTCAACCTCAACTGCTGAGGCGTGGGTAGACTCAGGTGATGCCGCCATAGGTCGTGAAATAGCCGAGAATCTTTTGAAGAATGTTTCTCCGACCCTGTTAGGTGCTTCTGCCTATCCAATAAGTTTTCCTGCTAAAGTAGATAGTGGTTGGTGCGTCCTAAGTTTAGATAAAGCAGAAATGGATTGTTCGCTAACTTTTTTCTCCACAGAATCCACACATCGTATTGCCTCTGTTCGGGCGTTCTTAAACCACATAGCGGATGAAGATTATATGGCGGCTTTATTCAGTATAGAAAAAATAGCGAGGCGGGACGCTTCCGAGGGACCAATTCCCTTCTCGGCATTATTAGATGCTGATTTAGGAGATTTTAGTGTGGATGGCACTTGGTTTGATGGTGATGACGATTGGGGTTACACTGATTGGTCTACCCTTTTTGATAGTTGGGGTTATAAACATCATCAGTCATGGTGTATTCGTATGGAAGATTTTCAGAAGCAGTTGCTTAACTGGTCTAAAACAACTCTTGATGAATTATTGGCTTTTATTAACGCTAAGGTTTAAGTAAGTGATACAGCATAGCAAACCTATGGGTGTTAAAGAATATACCGACCGATTGGCTATTTGTAAGGCTTGCCCTAAAATGGCTAAGAAATTAACAGGTAGTTATTGTCAGTTGTGTGGTTGTATTATTAAACTTAAAGCCATGAAAGAAAATGAAACTTGTCCATTAGGCAAGTGGTGATTTAGATGTGGCAAGTAGAAGTGGGCGAAGCCATTACAGGTTCAACATTTTACGAAGCCAAAGTAGAGAAACCGGGTTATGTTCACACTTGGGGAAGAGGTGGAAAAAGTTTTGTTCCTTCGGCGGTGTTTTGTCCCCAGTGTAGTAAGTTACGAGAGCACAATCACAAGTCAGGAAAAGTAGAACTCAAGAGAAATACTACTGAAGACGATTTTTGTTGGAACATTGTTTATGATGAAACTTTTTCATTTGGCATTTGTGGAAGTTGCGGCTGGGAACTTAGAAACAAAACTGAAGATACTGAAGTTGAAAGTTCACGAGCCGTAGGAGAAGACCACGCCATTGAGCAAGAATGGATTGGTGAAGCCGAATACGAGGCAGGGTATTTTTGGTTAAGTCCTGAAGACTACCAATCCTTGTTTCAAGTGGTAATCAAGGCTCATCGTAACAAACTTAATTTGAGTCCTGCGGTATTAGTTGCAGAATCAGGTTACTTGCTTAACAATAAAACTTTCCTACAAGTTGCTAAAGATAAACAATACAAAGAGGAAGAAGGAAGAATCGGGATACCCCGACAGTGCTGGCAAAGTCTTTAAGTATCAGCATGACGCATGAGTTATTGGTGTCTCTGTGGTAAGCAAGGAAGAAAAAGAACTTATTGAACTACGAAAGTCGTGGGCAGATACTCCAATTCTTAACTTTTGGCATGATACTAATGATGCCCCAGATGCTTTCTTCGACCAACTTTTAGCAGCAGTTCGTGGTGATGACGAGGAAGAAGAAAAGTTATCAAGAACTACTACTCGAACTACTGGTGCCTCTAAGAAAGCCAAGTCATCTTATGGTGGATTCAGTGTTAAGTCGCCAGAAGTTAAGTTCCCGATTACGGCTAAGAAATGGGGAAACTTTTGGGAAGTTCTAACTGCTATGAAAAAGAATCGTGGCACGGAAAACATTCCTACCAAAGCGCAGCGCAGAGCAGGCGTGGATTGTCTAAACTTTACAGTCAGTAAGGGTCTGGATATTAAGATGGGTAAGAAAAGATTAGGAACTACGGCTTTTGAAACAGGACCCTTCAACACAGTGATAACTTATGAAATGGTAGACCGTCAATGTAACTCTTGTAAGAATAAGTGGACAGTAGATGTTAAATGGAAAGATACTAAACAAGGTAAAACTTGTCCAGAGTGTCGCAAGCCAGATGATTTCAAAGATATTAAAGGTCCTTATGCTGTAAATGCCAATACTTTATTATTCCCAGTTAGTTTAACTTCCGACGGTCAAACAATTGCTTTTATGATGTTACAAGGTGCTGAAGCCAAAACTTTTGCTGACTTGAAACCGGGAGACCGTATTTGTGTTCGTGGATTTATCAAAGGACAATGGTATGATATTACTGAACCTAACGGTGCTGGATTAGATAGAATGCGACCGAGTAGTTGGGTTTTCAAAACTGCCTTGGCTAAAGGCGGATTAGGAGTTGTGCCATTGATAACATTGGGCGGCAAACGCTTTGATGGTTATATCAAGTCTGCATAGATTTATATGGTTGAAAAGTCCTATAAGTATTATGGACTCTTACTGGACACCTGAAAACTTTAACAAGTTTCTTCAGAGTATGCCGATTGAAGAGTTTGAGTTATCTGAAGGAAGTTCAACTTTAGAAGAAAGCGTCAGAGAGTTTGCTCGTGGAACTTTACGAGATTGGAAAACTTGCGACTTGTATCCAATTGTGGGATACTACCCAGAACTTATGAGTCAGCCTGAATTGATTGGTGTGGCTGCGGTAGGAACTCCTCGTAGTTACAAAGTTTCATCGGTGACCTTGTATGCTATTGAAGACCACTTGCCAGATAAACTTATTGATTGGATAGATACAGTTATGGAAGTTGGAGATGGTTTAGATTGTGTCTGCGAAATTATGTTAGCCTACCATCGAGCCGTGATTCCTGTTAATGGTGAAACTTTATGGGATTATGAGAATCTATTTAGTGAAGTGCTCAAAGGAAATCGCAGCACTAATCATTTGAAACTTAAGCAGTGGAATAAAATGCCACCAATTAGAACTTCAACCACACTTCTCCATACCAATACCATTGTGTCTTCAGATGTAGAATACACTAAAAGTTTTAGGGAGGAGTGGGCATGAGTTGGGAGTTATACGAGGCTCCTAAAAAAGACTATCAAGGTAGCAGGTTTCTAACCTTAGTGGCTTTGAGTGTCCTTGTTATTTTGGCTTTGATAACAATAGCAGCATAAACTTTATATCAGTGGTATAACCTATACTAACTGGAAGTGAGGCTGAATGAACGAAAAAGAAATGAAAGCGTGGACTGTGATAATGAATAACAATGTTCAACGAGCAGGTAGCGATTTTTGGAAAGTAAAAAGCAGTGTGGGTGACAAAATATATTCAGTGATTCGGTGGGGTAGTAACGATTTGCGTTGCGACTGTCCGGGTTTCCGTCACTACTCACGATGCAAGCATATTGATGCGGTGCGAAAAATGCTGGATATAGCAAAACATAATGGGTGAACATAATGGGTGAAAAGAAATGGATTCCTGCGGTAGTGGGTATGTTAGAACAGCGAGCATTGAGAAGCGTAGATATTGAGCGTGACCTGTGTATGAGATTTCGTCATGCACCATCGGCACGAAGTATTACGGCAGCACTAAACGGCGACCGTCGTTTTATTAAATTAGGACAAGCACACAATTCTTCACTCTTCAAAAGAAAAAGCCATAAAGTTGCTATCTGGGGATTGCGTGGTGCTACTTATTCAGAGGTGAGTCCATATGAGCGAATCTGAAACTTATGTTATTTTGATTGAGTTTGAAGATGGTCGTCGAGATGTTAGCGATTTAATTTTCCGAAGTAAGGCTGAGGCGGAATCACATGGTTCAAACTTGGAGGCTACTTCCGAAGTTTTGTGGACTTCTATTCGTAGAACTAATTTAGTGAAGTGAAACTATGAAAGTTGATAAAGGCTCTTGTGGCAATCCTGATTGCGATAGACCTATTGATAGAACTTTTCAAAGGTTGAATCAAACCCAAACTTATTATTGTAGCCTTTATTGTAATCGTTATACCACAGAAGGACTAAATAAATGTTTAGCCAGTGATTCTAAATATCATAAGAATATCTATAAGTTTCCGATTATTGAATCGCATTGTGAAAATTGTGGTGATGTCGTAGAACTAAAATGGCAACACAATAAATCTAACAAACATTATTGCACTAAATCTTGTATGAGTGCTGGGAAGAAAAAGTTACCTAAACGCCGAGGACCCTTATTGATGAATATCTTAAGACTTCTTCGTGACAATGGAAAAGTTTGGTGGGATGCGAATGCAGTAGCCAAAGTTATTAACGATAAACAATCAGTTTATACGGTGAGTGGACGAGCCATTGGAAACCATATGAAGTATTTGGCGGCCAAAGGTTTAGTCCAAGTTCAAGATAATCGAAGTCGTCCTAATGAATACCGATTCAACACCATGTATCGCCAGCAACCTTTAATCCCACTTTTAACCCAAACACTTAAATAGGGGAGTCTCGTATTTAAGAGAGTGAAAGTAACGGGGAATAAGAAGTGGTGGAACTACTGGCGACACTATAAACGCAAGAGTGGTGCGGTAGCCTATGCTAAGAAACATCGAGGTCTGTGGGTCATTATTGAATGCAACCCAGAGATTTTGACAAAGGATGAAATCGAGGATTTGGGAGTTTGGATAGTAGGTCGTGCCGATGAATACTTATTCTTTCAAGCCAAGCATGGCACGGATTTTGAAAAATACTATCCTGCTGTGGAATACTGGAAAGACGGAGAACTCTTGAGCACTGTCTAAGAGGTATTTAACACAGACCCCCAACTTCATAAGGGTCTTGTGGTCTATAACTGATATGAAGAAAGTAATTTTTACGGTGATAATGATGTTGATGAGTGCGGGATGTTTAAGTGCAGATGCCATAAGTAATACTTCACCAACACCTGAACCTGTGAGAGTTGATACTCAATGGCAAAATGATAGTCACCAGTATTGGGGCGTTAATCCAATGAGTATGGCCAATACTACGGTGATTATGTTTAACCAAACGGGAGATGTTAATATCACTTTGAATCTAACGGCCTTCTTTCACGAGCCTTTAGCGTGGGAACAAGGTTTTGTGAACTATACCATAACTTATCAGAATGAAAGTTGGAGTGTAGTGGAAAATAAGTCCCAAACTAATCATACTTACAACATATCAAATGTGAGTGGCAACCTGACAATCGAAATTAAAAGCAACGGGTCGGATAATCCCCTTGATAATTATCCCGGTGATTACTTCATAGCCGAAACCTACATTGAGATGTGGAATAAGGAGTAAAGTTAATAAAGGATGAACCATATAGAGGAAGTGAGAAAGATGAGTGAATTACATAAAAACCCCGAAGATGACCCATGCGAAGAGTGTGGCTCCAAAGAATGGAAGAGAGATGAAGCAAGAGGAGAAACATGGTGTGTGCTATGTGGTTGCCTTAAGAGTCAGTTTGAAATTGATTACGGCAAGGATTGGAGAGTATTCTCCGACGGCGAAGGTTCAGACCAAGAACGCACCGGTATGCCTTCTACCAATTTGCTTCACGATAAAGGTTTGACGACTGATATTGGATGGCAGAACAAAGATTACGCTGGCGGTGCCATTAGTGGTGAATCAGCCAAGCGTATGAATCGTCTACGCCGTCAGCACGCTCGAACACGAGTTCGCAACAGCACCGAGAGAAATCTGGTGTTGGCATTGGGCGAACTTGACCGATTGGCAGGTCGTATGGGTTTGCCTCATTCAGTTCGTGAAGAAGCGGCTTATATCTACCGAAAAGCAGTAGAAGCAAAACTTGTGCGAGGTCGTAGTATTGAGGGCATGGTGGCAGCGTGTATCTTTACGGCTTGCCGTCGTAGCGGAAACGCACGAACACTTGATGAAGTTGGAGCATACAGCAAAACCGGGCGTAAAGAAATTGGTCGCACTTACCGAGCCTTGTGTAAAGCCTTGAAGATTCATGTTCCTCCGACGCTACCAACCGAATATGTTCCTCGATTCTGCACCGACCTACATTTGCCTGTGGCTGTGCAAAGTCGTGCCTTGAAGTTATTGGAAGGCACACAACGACATGAGGCTATGGCTGGTCGTGGACCCACTGGTATTGCTGCGGCAAGTATTTACTTGGCAGGTATTCTGGAAAACAACCGCCGCACACAGCGAGAAGTTGCTGATGTGGCTGGAGTCACCGAAGTAACCATTCGTAATCGTTTCAAAGAAATGTGTGGTGTGTTGGGTTTGAACCCAGATAGTCCATGCGACCCTGTTAGCGAATAGTTAAATATCAAAAGGACCAAGTGAATACTAATGATTCTTAACTGGCCGAAAGGTTTTGGCACTTTCCAAGCCATTATGGTAGGGAGTATGGAAGAGGGACAACCTGATTTGATACTAAGCGATAAGCATTTAACGACTTGGGTTCAAGCCGCAGGTGATAACTTTGGAACAGAAGTCAAGGAGAATCCATTGATTGCTGTGGCTACTGGCGAGATTCTGCTGGATAGGATGCTGAGAGATAATGATGATGGCGTAGAAAAACTACGAGATAGTCTTTTGGAATTACGAGAACAAACCGATTCATTGGGTGCATATGTTTTCTATGTAGATTTACGAGAACTTTGGCCTCTGTTGATGATGAATAAATCTTGGGCGGTGGCCTTAGAAATGGGTGTGATTTCAATGGATGGAGATGGCACAAACTTTTTCGTTGAAACTGCTGTGGAAAATCTGAAACCTACTAAGATTACGGAAGTTATTATGGATTCAATAAAACAATCCAGAGAATCTGATGAATAAGAACCTTTAAGTGGTTGTATCAATATAATTAACTTATGACTTGGCTACTTTGGGTGTTAGCACTTGGATGGGTGGCAACATTAGCAGGTATTTGGAAATGTTTTGAACGCATTCATGCGTTACAAATGAACCTCAAAGACCAAGAAATTGAAAAAGCGGTAGCGCAAGAAGCGGCCAAAGTTTTGGCAGATGGGCAAAACCGGTTTGATACCGAGAAACTGCAATTAGCCTCAATGATTCAGGATAAGCAAGAACTCATCAAAACTCTTCAAGCCGAAGTTAAGCACCAAAAAGGCCGAGCGCAATCAGCACATAGTAGCAAAGGACAAATCTTAGAAAAGTGGACTCCTTTTTTGACCCACGAACAAATTGAACCACAATGGAAACCAGAAGATTGGAGTTTCATGGGCAATCCTTTAGATTATGTGGTCTGGGAGTGGTATCAAGACAAAGAAGAAAACATGAGTCAAGGTAAAATAGTTTTGCTGGATGTTAAAGCCGCTAAATCACAATTGACGACTAAACAACGACGCATTCGAGATTTAATCAAGGCTGGAAAAGTTGAGTGGCGAGAAATTAGGTTGGAGTGATTTAGATTAGATGGAAGAAAATAAAAGCAGCATGGAAAACATTTCCTTTGGACTTGAAAGTAATTCCTTTTATTCATTTGAAATTAAGAGGTAAAAAGAAAGAGTATGCTCAACGGCATTTGACGGATGTTTGCGCTCACTGTCCCCAGTCTCGAAAATTAACCAGAGATGCAAACGGTAATGGCACTTGTTGGTGGTTTGAAAATTGGAATGACGAGAATTATGACATTCCTGCCGACTTCGGAGTGGTTAATTTGCTTCGCTTTTATTCTGGTTCAGATACTAAGTTAGATAGTTATGCCGATGAAGAAGAATAAACTATAAGTAGTTGAAACCCTCTATTATTCTTATGGAAGATGGATACGCTGGCTGTGCAGTGGGCATTTATACGGCTGCTAAACCCAAAGAAGTAGTGTTTTGTAATCTAAGTTTGACTGAAACGGCTGCTAAAACTTTAAGCAATATGGCTGCCCAACAATATGAAGATAACTGGTATTTGTATATCACCATTGTCGGTGGCGGATGTTCGGGTTACTTGTATGATGTCCAGATATTAGACAAGCACCCACCAGATATGACGCAAGTTATTGTGTCCAGAGATATTGAGATAGTTATCAATGTTGATGATTCTACACTTTTGAATGAAATAGAAATTGATTGGGATGATAGTTTAATGGGTGGCGGTCTAAAGTTTCGCAATCCTAATGCTACCAAGACTTGCTCTTGCGGTATATCTTTTAAGTGATTGGTATGTGGTTGATGATAGCAGCAATCATAGGAGTGATTGTGTTGAGTATGCTCATGTTTGAGTTACTACATCGTTATGTGATTTATTGTATTAAAGATTATACCAGATACATGAGAGTCAAGAATGTAGTCATCTATAATACGAATGAGCAGCCAACTAAGGCGCATCGAGCCTATGGAAGAACTATGGCAGGAGAAGCAAAAGTTTGGGACGAGCGAGACTTATGGTGGACCTGTTTCAAAAGAAAAATACGAGACAGGTTTAAGAAAGTTTCAAAACCCAAAGTTAAGTAGTCGTTTGCGTCCTTAAAAATAATGTTCGTAGTAGTTTTTCTTCTTTATTTACTTTTGATTGCTGGTGGTGGTTACTGGTTAGAACGAATCAGTCATTGGTTTTGGAAAGAGTAATTTCAGTAACTTCATAAGGGTGATTCACCTATGGTAGAGTAAGACCACCGAGAAACGGTATGGAGATGATGATATGGTAAATATAGAAATTGAATGTGAAGATGGATACGATGCAAAGCGATTTGAACGAGGCGATACACTTAGGTATTACATGAAGGGTCCTGCGGCGGTATCAAACCCCAAAGGCGAAATCGGTATGTTTGACCTCAAAGGCCGTTATGCTGGAAAGTTTAAGAGTGCCGAAGGTGCTAAAGTTCAATTTAACTTGGTAAGCAAAGCCGAGCACGCTAAAATTACTTTGATTTCTCCAACAGGTGAAAAGATTTACATTGGCGACCGTAATGCGGGAGTTATGTCTACTCAACAGCGTATCACGCTGGGTATGTGTTTGAACAACGCTACTTCTTTGATTGCAGCACAAACTGATGCCGAGAATCAACCACAAAACATGGTTCAACAAATCTTTGATTTGACAGATGAACTCTACGCTGAATACAACCAGCGTTACAATTCTTGAAGTGATGGCCGATGATGACCTATCGAAGACCCACTGGACCGCCGTGTCCTTTGTGTCGTAAAGATATGGTCTTGGCTCCCACGAGGATTGAAATGAAAGAGGTTTGGTATTGTCCTGCTTGCGGCTTTATGGATATTGATGATGGAGGTCAAAACTATGAGTGATATTCATTGGGAGATGCGAGAGTGGCGAAAACATTTGAAAGAGTCTCGATTGGCAGAAGAAGCGGAGGAATCTCCATGAAAGAAATAAACACAGTGCTATGCGCTAATCGCCACGATGTTATCTGGAATGATGCTAAAGTAACTGATTCAGTTTGGTCGGATACCTTAGAATCAAAACATTTGCACGACCACGAGTGGTTAGAGGGTGCGGCGTTAGGATGGTTGAATACTTTGCCAGCCCGAAAGGTTCAGATAAATCTGTTTGTAACTGGGCTATCACAAGCCCTTACTGCTTTTTTGAAGATGTATGATTTGGTGTATATGCACCGCCCAGAGCCGCCGAGTTTGAACCTAATGTTTTGGAATCCAGATGTTAATTCCTACTCGGAATCTCTTTGGAGTAATTAACCTTAAGTAGTCGTTAGTTTTAAGTAGGTTTGATAACCTATGCCTACTATGTTGGAATCTTGGTGTCAAGTAAATAACTTGATTCTTTCAGAAGGTCTTATTCAAAATGAAGAAGCCGTGAGTATGGAAACTGCCCAAAAGGTGGTTTGTTATGCTTTGAGATGGCGACATCGAATCTGTAAAACTTGCGGATGCGAGTTTGATATAAGTCAGCGAGGGTTTTTGTATTCTTGTGGAAGTTGTAGTCCAGTAGCGTAGTGCAGTTTTAAGTAGGTCATACAGTATAGTAATACTATGAGTGTGGCTTGGCGCAATTGCCCCTTGAAAAAAACACCTGATGATGCTAAGGTCAAAAACAAGAATCAAGGCTTCTGTCAAACTTGCCATACTTTGAAACCTATTGTGAATGGAACTTATACCTTGTGTTCTTCTTGTCGAGGCAAATATGCCTACTATGGTGAAACTTGTGATGTGCCCTCGTGTGGCAAAGTTTCTGATGGCAGCACGGGATTCCAAGTAAAAGAAAATAAAGTTCTGTGTAATGGTTGTTACACCTCATGGAAAAGTTACAACAAGAATGCTTGCTGGGATGAGTTTGTTGAAATCCGAACTGCTTGGTTAGCACGACCTCAAACTTTTCAGAAACTTCCAGAGCACATTAAAAGAATTGAGAAACCTTTAGAATATCGAATCACAGCAGAATGTCAAAACTGTAAGAAACAATCCCCAGTAGAAAATTGTGAATATCAACTTTGTGGAAGTTGTGTGAGCCGATTACAATACTATGGTGAAACTTGTTGGTGTTGTTCACGAAAGAATGATGATGGCACACAAGAGATGTTTTTTGACACGAGTGAAAGTGTATTCGCTTGTAAGAAATGTTTGCACAAAAAGAATCGCTACAACACAACTTACTGGGTCCTCAAGAATCAGATTAGAAAGATACATAACTGTCAGGTTTGTAATCGAGAAGTTAAACACGATAAAGAAGGCTATGAAACCAACGGCGTGGCTTGTATAGACCACGACCACGACACAGGAAAGATTAGAGGAGTTCTTTGTCATCGGTGCAACAAATTAGAAGGGGCGATTGCTAAGTATGATTGTCCCGAAGAGTGGCTCAAAAACTTATTGGCTTACTTGGTAGACCCACCCTTAACTAAACCCGGCATACAGTGATAATCATGTTAAGAGTCTTAAGTTTGTTTGATGGTATTTCTTGTGGGCAAGTGGCCTTAGAGAAATTAGGAATTGAGTATGAGTATTATGCCAGCGAAATAGATGCTAAGGCCATTCAAATCACGCAATCCAGATTTCCTAAAACTATTCAAATAGGAGACATTACTAAACTTACAGATAAGTTTTTGTTAGGATTAGGTAAGTTTGATATTGTGATGGGCGGAAGTCCGTGTCAGGGTTTTAGCCCCGCAGGATTAAGAAAAGGTTTTGATGACCCTCGTAGCCAATTGTTTTTTGCTATGGATAGAATCTTAAAACTTTTGAAACCTAAGTATTGGTTACTTGAAAACGCCAACATGAATAAAGATTTCAAAAAGATTATCTCGGAAGCCTTAGACTGTGAACCTTACAAAATCAACGCAGCATCAGTTTCTACTCAAAATCGAGTGCGAAACTATTGGACTAACATTCCGATTAAGTTTCCACTACCCGATAAGAAATTAACTTTAGATAGTATTATCGGACCCTACGAAGGTATTTGGGTTTATCCCAGAGGATTTAACAAAGGCGGCATTCAAGGCTACAAGAATAAATGTCCTTGCATAACCACAAGTTCTTGGGAACATAATTTCAAGATAGCCAATCCAGATAAAACTTTACGCAAGTTCACACCAGAGGATTGTGAACAAGTTCAAGGATTGCCCATAGGATATACCAAAGAACTTTCTAACTCGCAGCGAATTAAGAAAATAGGAAACGGATGGTCGGTGCCAGTCATTGATTATATCTTTTCTTTTATGGTTTAATCTCTCGCAGGCTACGCAACACTCGCTCAAGTCGTCGCCTTGCGACATTGGAACAACCTTTTCCCGTCGCCAGCGACTTCCCATATCCGGGGAGGGAGAATCCCTATTTCGGGT
>UEXM01001829.1_pt1 | contig 16501 bp, 3 predicted proteins | sample 1796661 | NCBI WGS metagenome assembly UEXM01 (sample SAMEA4772469, study PRJEB27181) | metagenome | reverse complement strand
TATAATACAAGAAATTAATTTCATAATATTTCTATCACAAAACATTAAAGACATTGTTTTTTATACTCTTTTTGATGGTACAGTAGATCAACTTAGTCGAGTTACAAATTTCATAATATCTGGTAATCCGATTAATATTTATGAAATAATATTTTTTGATACATCAATCAAAGAAGGTAAAATTAATATAGGATCAGAATTTACTATCGATTGGGGTGATGGATTGTCAGAACAAATTAATCCATTTTTGTATGATTCTGTTTCGCATATTTATCCATTGGAAAATAATGATTACACAATTACATATACTAGAAAAAATAAATGGGGCGAGGTCGAAATAAAAAAAACAATTTCAATACCTTTTAATCTGTCTAGTGTTGAGGATGAAACTACATATGAGAATGAACCATTCATTATAAGTGGATATACAAGTTCAAAACTTAATGAATTAAAACTATATGGTCAGATAAAATATGAGACTTTGAGACCAATAATAAAAAAAGGTGAGTTTTATGGTCAAATAACTGAAATGAATAATCAATATACTGCCTATACAGTAAATCAAATAGAATATTTTGATTATTCAGACGGTACTACAATTTTCTTTGTTGAGAGTTACGGACTAAATGAGGGTAATCAAGTACATTCGGGCACCACAAAAGAAGAAGTTCTTTTAGGAATTGTTGATTCTCCAGAAATACAATCAGAAGTATTTATTGATAGAGGTAAATTGTCAGGATTAGAAAGTTTACAAAGACTGGGAGAAATAGACAATATTGGTGATTTACAAAACTATGGGTATAAATATTTTAAAATTAATAATCAATAATTATGGCACTAGGAAGTTATGGGACACAAAGACCGGCAGATGTTTTACCTTCAGATGTTGAAGTAATGTTAAATTACTCACCAAGTAGAGATGTAAGTAATGACACTCTACTAAAAAAATTAAACGCTCAAGATGTATTAACACCTCTATATCATAATAGTAATACAGGTGGAAACCCTAATGTTGAAGTGATTGGTGGTTTGTATAATCTTAAATTACCTTCATCGGAATTTAACAAAATAGGTATATATACTCTCTACATCAAACCTGTAGAAATTAGAACAACAATAAGAGATTGCGGTGTTTTATCTGCCCTTCCAAATGTCAAAGGAATAATTTTAGATATTACCCAAGTCCCGTCTGAATTCAGAAGTAGGTTTACAAATAATGGATTGGTAGGGTATCGAGTAGAATATCTTAATAATGATGGGAGTAAGACTAACAACTTTTTCAGGATTATTACTTCTTCTTTTTTCTGTGAACCAGTAGTTGCTAATTTGGCTAATACAACACAAAAAAGTATTAGGTATAGATATGTTGATAATGGTAGTGACTTGATATTTTTGACTCTTTCACCGTCAAGTGCTCCATCAAATAAACCAAACGATACTCCATTTATTGGTAATCCAGATCAAAACATTATTGTTACTAACACATTTTTTAATCCAGTTTCTATAGATATTCAATTAGCTGAACATGACATTGATACATTAGCACTTGCCTTGTATGGTAATCAAACTAAGAGTATTGAAGATGGAATTTATACAATTTATGACAACCAACTGAACATATATAAACAGTATAATTTATTCGAAATAAGAGATGAATTTAATAATTTATTATATGAAGTACGTCAAGATAGGAATGATAATATAGACTTCAGTAAAAACTTCACTAGCATCATTGAATAATGGCTGATAATAAGTTCAGATATCCACCAGCACCGCCTAATGGGGGTGACACCTTTTCGAAGAATCTAGTTGGTTTGCAAATAACTGATGGTGGAGGACTTACTCAAGGTAATTTTGATATTGGTAGTGGTGTTACTGAAAAGAGTAATAGAAACTTTGATATCGGGGTATTTTCCGATCCTATAACTCTAAGTTCTTTGCAAGTTAGTTCTGTAAATGAGGCTAGAGAAATCGCCTCTAAAAAATTTAACGTATATCCAAACTATGATCTGACTAGGGTTACTAATTACGCCCTTTATGGTTCACTTAGAAAAAGATTATCTGCGTCAGTAACTAAAATAATTAATAATTTTCCAGCGGCATTACAGGTAAATTTTATTTCCAATAATTATACGACTGGTAATACTGCATATGATATTTCATATGATATTAATAATAATGTCACGGAACTAAAGATTGATGCTAATAGGTTGAAAAACCCCTTTGGAATAGATTATTCAAAAAACTCTAGTCGAAATATTTCATTGAATCCAATGGATGTGAGCGAAGTTAGAGATTTAACTAATAATTTTAGTAAATATTCATTATATGTTGATAATGAGTTTAATAGTGAATTCAATCTTGTTGACTTCGAACCCTCTGAGTTTGTAAGTGGGGGTACAATTACATTATTTGTTGATGGTAATCCATTTTTAACAGATACAACAACAACAAAGACATTAGTAATTAAACCTAGTAATTTAGAAACTGAGAAGATATTTGATCAAAGTTTCGATGAAGTGGAAAAGTTTATACTTAATACACAAGTAGTACCGAAATATACCTCAGAATTCCAAGTAATTGAGGAAGATGTTAGTGGAAGATATTTCAAGACCAATAAAAGGGCGACATGGCCACTAGATGGTGAATGGAATCTAGATATTGTTACAAATAACTATGAAGAATATTTAGAAAAATTAAATAGTATTGGTGAAAGCCTTGATGAATTCAAAACAGATTTGATATCTAGATTTTTAACTACCGGTGCGTTTAAAGATTTCGATACTGATGATCAAAAAATGGAAAAAGTTTTACAACTTTATGGTAGAAGTTTTGATGAAATAAAAAAATTCATAGACGCTTTAGCACATATCAACTCGGTTAACTATAATGTTCAAGATGATATACCCTCTCAGCTATTGAAAAATTTATCAATGACATTGGGTTGGAACGCAGACATATCACCAATAAGTAATTCAGATTTCTTAGAATCAGTTTTTAATACAAAAGAAGGGTCGATATATAGTGGATTATCAAAAGATAAAAGTCCATCTGAATTAAATTATCAATATTATAGAAATTTAATTTTAAATTCCGCATATCTTTTCAAGTCAAAAGGTACTCATAGGTCTTTAGAATATTTACTTAGATTCATAGGTGCGCCAAAGGCATTGATAGAATTTAATGAGACAGTTTACTTAGCGGATGGCCCAATCAATATTAATAATTTTAATCAAGAATTTAATTCATTTTCAGGGGGATCCAAGATTATTACAGATACAGTATTAGACCCGAACGATGTATTTAGTTTTGAAGGTATTCAATATACAGGATTTACAACACAGAGTAGAGTGGTTAATGTAACCGCCACACTTGAAGATTTCCCAGTTGATGAATTAGGATATCCTAAAAGCCCTAAACAAACAGAAGAATATTTCTTCGAACAAGGTGCGGGATGGTTTCAACAAACACCTGATCACAGGGCATTAGAAGTTTTAGATGTTGGTAATTCTACATTTACTGGACAAAATTCTAATGTTCAAACAACCTTAGAGTCATTTACATACGGTGAAAAATATCTTTCTAGATACAAATATTTCCCAGAGATGAATCTTGGATTCGGTATTACAAAAACGATCGATAATCAAAAATCATGGGCTTACGACGAAACAGGACTAAGAAAAAATACTAATCAAGGATTTAATTCATACTATCAAGTTTCGGATGAAAGACTTGTAATAAATGCAAAAAACATAGAAGTATTTTTGAATATGGGACAAGGACTTGTCTATGATGTTTGGGATATGTCAAGAAAATTTAATTATCCAATACCGTCTTCAGGGTTAACCACAGAATTATTAAATACTACTGGTACTGATAGGACTATAATTGACCCAAAACCACAAGAAAAAACATTTTTTGAATTTGCACAAACCTTCTACAGGAATTTAATCGACGTAAAAAAACGTCAAACATCGTATTACACATATCCGTCTTTGCAACAAGTTTATTGGGATTACCTACAATCGGAGGAAAATATTAATATTCCATCCAATAAATACACTTACCAAAAGATGATTGATTTTACAAATGGTTTGGGTAGTTATTGGACAAAATTACTAGAACAAGTAGTACCTGCAACAACTCTTTGGACTGGTGGTCAAAAACTTGAAAATAGTGTTTTTCACAGACAAAAGGTAGTTTGGAGAAAACAAAGAGGGTGTGAAATTGTGCCGATCCCTTGTATACCTTGTACTCTGACCGGACAAATATTCGGATATGATTGTGTCACAAAAGAATTGAGTTGTGATATAACAACTAGTTTATCATCAATATTAAATTCGACGTTACAAAATTTATTAGATAGTAATAATTTAACCACGTCGAATTGTGACTTAAATTCTTTGACGAGTAACTGGTATGTTATGTTCAAATTAGATGATAATGTGATATTAGAAGAAAATTTTTATTCAGGTAATGGAAGTAATGATTTCCCTACACAAGATGAATGGTATAATTCAGTATTAGGAAATTTAAATATTTTTACGACCTACGGCCTTGTTTATACAGTGAATGGAAATGTAATTAATATTCAGAATGCAGGGTGTGATACACTATTTGAAGAAGAATCACTTTCCATAAACACGAAGGTAGATATTTCGATTAATTGCCAGACATAAAATCTACACTTAATAAATATTTTTATCAGTATTTATAACAAATGGCTAATACTGCAAAATTAAGATTTAAAACGCTGGTACAAGACTCAGGATTTAATAATCCTGGGTTATTATTAAGCGGGTCTAGTGGTGTCGCAACAAGTAATACTCTTGGTGGTGCTCAAGTAGGTGATACTATACAAATAAGGGGGTTAGATACAACAGGTATTCCTGTTGGTTCAGTAATAGATGGTCTTGAATTTCATAATGTATTAGGTACTACAGATCGAGGTATCTTTGTAAGATTCTTGATTGGTTTTACAAGTAATCCGACTAATTTAATTAAATTAGAGAGAATATCGGGCGCAACACAGAACGTTACTATAGGTGGTCCGACTGAGTTGTTTGGGATAACTGGATTAACAGGATCATTATTAGATCAATTAAATTATAAATTTTTAGTAACATCTAACACAGGTACAGGTAACCTAAATATAACAGGTAGTACTGTATCTGGTTCTGAGCTACCATCTGTTGTAGTTTATTATACGGATCCCCCGACACCAACACCTACAGTAACGACATCTCCAACTGATACGCCTAAACCAACTAATACTGCGACCGTAACACCTTCACCACAAAAAACATCGACACCAAACCCAACACCAACAGTTACTCCAGATCCAACTAGTACTCCTGCTTATTATAACTTAATACCTTGTTGTTCATCAGATACTAGTGAATATTATAGAATATCTCAATCTAGTTGGGCTCAAAGTCCTATAGGTACATGGCAAATAAAAAATGATTACAATTTACCCACCGGTTGTTATACATTTTCAGAACTTACCCCAGTTGAAGATCCATTAGGTAGTTTTGACTTTACAGGTGACGCAGTAGGGCCAATTTTTCTAGGTTGTAATGATGACAATCTTTGTGTATGTCCTACGAATACTCCTACTCCTACTGTGACAAATACGCCAACAATTACTCCAAGTAATCCAGTCACACCAACCCCAACATCGACCCCTTTACCACCTTTTGCGACACCAACTCAGTCAGAAGATCCTAAAAGAAAAAATCCTTATCCTAAACGGTCAACCCAGTATTTTATTTCAAATAATTGTGATGCTACAGTGCAAGATCCAATTATTAAAGTATTCGCAACTAAAGAAGAAGGGGAAAACTTAATTGATAAAGTAGTTACGTATGTTGATGATTTAGGTCATTCTTTTAGTTCTATTATCATTAATAGAGCTGGTTTACTTACGGATGATCAAATATCGGATGCTAAATTTGCACAAACAGTTCATGATGATTGTGATGACGCTATTGAGTTCATTGAGTATTATGATGGGGACATATCTAATATGTCATTCAGAGTTAATACTTGTGCAGCAAAACCGCAGGAAGCTTTATTGAGTATTACGTTGACTAATACTAACTCACTTTATCCTTATACTCATTTCAAAGTAGGTAGTACTTGTTACTCATTCAACATGTTCTATAAAGATAGTGGTGGGTTAGTAGTTGAAGAGAAGTTTTCTTCATGTAGTGAATGTGAATTCGATGGAACACAAACACCAACACCTACTCAAACAAGTACACCAACATCAAGTCCTACATATACGCCTACATCCACAGTTACAAACACTATAGATACTACACCAACGGTTACGCCAACACAAGAGTCAACAACTTATGTTGCTACAAATTGTTGTAATGATAATATAGATATAAATGTTCAGGGTCCTGTTAATCCTAAAAAAATATTTGTTTTTTATGATGGTACAATACGGGATGAGAAGAAACTTAAATCGGCTTCTAAACAAATTAGAGAATGGTATTCTGACTACCTTGTTAAAAATCAATTTCAGTCAGGTAATCTTTACGAGACTGTTGTTGGTAATAGTAATAATGATGCCAATGGTGAAAACTGGTTATGGTGGTCAGTATATCCATATTTAGGGTCTTTATCTGGTGGTACATTATCTGATGGTTCTGTAGTTTACGAATTTGATGATGTAGTAGAAAATAGTACTTTTGTTAGTGAATCCTGTGATTCAAGTAAATCGGGTTATAGGTGTGCACCATTTAAGACCCAAGTTAATGACTTTGGTTCTATCGCCCAAAGAATTAACAGAGGTTTTGATTTAGACGATGGTACAAGTTCAACTGTTTCTAATGGTGTTGCGTTTAGTCATGATAATTTGAATGAGACCTATACTTCGGGTATAGGTCAATTTGACGGTGGTGAAACGGATTACTTGGTAATAACATTTATCGAAGAATCTGATGGAGAGATAGGAATGTACCATGGTCAAAGTACTAAAGAAGACTTGATATATGATCCATTTACTCTAAAAGGTTATGGATGGGATTTATCTCAAAGTAAACAACCGACAAACAGGTATAAATATGATTATGAATCTTATCTTTCTGTTTGGGCGGATATTACTAACAATGAGTCTGGGGAGATAAATACTGCATTATATAGTGTAACTGATGACTTACACTCTAACTTCGCATTTGCTTTACATAATTTAGCCGCGGTTGAAGGTAAAACTATAAGTTCAACTGATTTCCAAACTAAATATGGTGATTCTATAACAGATGTAGGTCCTCAAAACTTAAATCTATCTATACTTACTTCTGAAAATCCATATTCGGATCTCGAAACAACAACTAATTTTAATGACGTACTAAACCCTGAACAAAGGGTAAATGGTCCAGGTCTTACAAATTTTGGTTTCTTTACTGATCCAGGGTTAACAAAATGGGATGATAATATTTACCTAACTAAAATAGGTACAACGGTAGATTATTTCTTAAAAGACGGATTTATTTATGCTGGTCAGTGTTATCAATTCTTAAGATATGAAGATGTTACTCCGATAGTAATTATAAATGAATCTGACATAGTCAAAAATATTTGTTCGACGGATGATTGTATTCCTTTGTTATGTCCTAGTCCTACTGCCACACCCACGAATACTATTCAACTTACACCAACACTAACACCCACAATAACAAATACTCCATTAGTTACTAGGACACCTACTCCAACATCGACGTTACCTGTTACACCAACAAAATCGGCTGGTAAGGCATTACTCCCACCTCAAACATTAGAATTCAATAAATGTAGTCCAGGAGGAACTCCAGGTCCATCTACTCTTTATGTGAATTTGAGTTCTTGGGAAAGTAATGGACAAAAATCATCTTTCTTTTATGAGGGGTCATGTTACGAGGCAAAAAACACAAATGTAATAACTAGCAATGCTGCTACTGCATTTCCAACGGTTTGGTTTAACAGATGTACAGATTGTGTAAATTACTTGAATAACTTACCAACACCAACTCCAACACAAACATTAACAATCACACCACAATATAGGTGGGTTAACTTTGTAAGTTGTTGTGATAGTGGATACTTGGTAAGGATACAAGTACGAATTACGGTCACACCTTTAACTAATCAAGGATTTTTATACGATTCTAATTGTTATTATTATGATCCAGTTTACGAGTTTTATAATGGTAATGTAAATATAATAATTGGTGATCTTGTTGTGGATGAACTCGACGACGATTTTTGTCAATCCTCAGTTTGTTCGACATATTACCCGTGTCCAACCTTAACACCTACAATTACACCGACAAACTCATTAACGCCATCACCAACGGAGACAACTCCTGTCAATTATTATAAAATAAACCCAAAAAGTTGTTGTGATGAATCACAACCATTCACAAATGGTTTATTTATAAATGATTTAGTGCCTGAGGGTAGTGTATTCGTATATAATGGACAAATTTCATCACTAAAAGGAACATGTTTCACTGCGATATACGATCCAAACGTCAATCCTACGGAATACTTAGTGGTCGATCAATTCGAAGACAAATGTTCAAGATGTGATCAATTACCAAATTTTAAACCTTGTGAGACACCTACACCAACACCAACTATAACATTGACACAGACTCCTGATATCTGTGCTGACCAAGATATTGTTATCCTTATCGATCAGTCAGGAAGTATTGGTAGTCAATCTAATTTCGATTTCTTAGTCAATGGTGCCATCGAGATCGCTAATTCTTTAGAGGATCGGATGGACGCTGGTGAAGTTCAAATAGGTGCATATAAATGGTCTAGTTGTTCAGAAGATAAAATAGAGTTATTAACGGGACTAACATCTAACCATACAAACTTTGTTAACGCATTAAGTGGTACGAGCTGGGATTTAGGTTTTACATATGCGTCTAAACCCCTCGAACTAGCTTATAATCTTCTTAGTGGAAGTACAAATACGGAGGCGAAAAAGAATATTATTTTAATAACTGATGGTGTAATTTCAGATTTTACAGAAGCTCCAGAATGTATAGATTTAGACGATCCTTTATATTCAACATCTCAAATTGCTTCGTCACTGAAGTTAGGGTTGTATGGAAATGGAGAACAAGTAAAAATTTATACGGTTAATGTTATAAATGGAAGTAATAACCAATTAGAAAGTATATCATCAGGGGATGGATATCACTTCTTTGCTGATTCTTTTTCCGATTTTCAAAACGTAGTTTCGGGACTCATTGTTGATGAAGTATGTTCAGAAAGACCCGTAGTAGAATCGGTTAAGAAATTTAGAGCAAATCCATGTTGTGGGGGTGATCCTATTCTTGTTGGGGTTGCGAATCCTACTGCTAGTGATGTGGGTAAAGGATTTGAATTTAATGGGGCTTGTTATGAGATTGAAGTTATAGTTCCGGGAACTGATGCTCCAGACCACGAAGTTTTTTCTGATGATTTATTAGATGATATTTGTTCAGATGTTAATAGATGTTCTTGTTCAAATTATAGAAAATATGAGCTTGAAAATTGTTGTGACCCAAGTGATGTTATCACTATTGGTTACTCATCGGATCAACCTGTTTTAGGTTCTGGTATTGAATATGATAAAAAATGTTATCAGTACAGAGGAAATGATGGTATTGGGGATTCTTTATTACTTTTAGATAGTTTAGTCTTATCTATTTGTGAACAAGAAGGTTGTCTATGTGCAACACCAACACCTACACCCAGTCCAACTACGACAATAACCGCTACACCTTCTATTACTAGTTCACCTACTGTAACAATAACCCCTTCTATAACTTCTTCTGAAACTCCAACACAAACACCAACAAATACAATCACTACGACTATTACTGCTAGTCAGTCGCCGACTATAACTCCGTCCAATACATTGACGGTTACACCTACAAATACTACACCTTCAGAATACGTAATTTATTCATTATCTGGGGTGTGTGGAGAGGGAACGAAACTACTATTTGTAAGTTCCATTGTTGAGCCAGGAGATTTTATACAATATAGTGGTACATGTTATGAAGTTCTACAATATTCTGCTGGTACCCCAACCGATACTGTAGACGTCTTACCAGGTGAAATTTATGAAAGTGCGGAAGCTTGTACTCAAGATAAACCTTGTGTTACCTTAACGCCGACACCAACATTAACACCAACACAGACTGTAACGATAAATAATACTCCTACAAATACCCCAACACATTCGCATACTGTTACTCCATCTAAAGCAACAAGAGTTGCAATTATTCAGTCTTGTTGTACTGGTGGTACAACGTATGAAATTTCAGTCACTACTGATGTGACAATTGGGGATTCTCTGTTGTATTCTGGATCTTGCTTCAATGTTGTTTCACTCCCTTCAGGACCTACAACAGGATTAATATACCATGATCTACCTTATTCTAATTGTACTGATTGTACCTCATCAGAAACAATTTGTCCAACTGCAACACCTACTGAAACACCAGCAGTAACTTCCACACCAACAAAAACACCAAATATAACACCACAAGTAACTTCCACACCAACTCAAAGTATTCCCATAGATACTTGGTTGGCAAGAGGTTGTTGTGATTTTAACGATACTCTCAGAGTAAATGTACCTGAAAACCCACAGAAGGTTTATGTGTTTTATGATGGAACATTTATTAATGATACTCAGATTAAAAATGCGTCTGAAAATATAAGATCTTGGTATCAAGGTAAAGTTCTAAATGATGAGTTAGCCCCCAATGTTTTATATGAAGGAATTGTCGGTAAGGATGATAATAATGGAGAAAACTGGTTATGGTTAGCAAGTTATCCTTACCTTGGTTCTTTATCTGCGGGAACTGTAAATGGGAGTACTGTTTCCGCATTTGGTGAAAATGGTGAGTCGGAAACTCATAGTGATTATAATTCATTATGGTGTAAATCAGATGACAACGGTCAATGTGTTCCTAGAACACCATCATTTAACCTTAGTCAAAGTGGTATTACCACAAGCGATATATACAAAAGAGTGTCATATGGTTTCCAATTAGAGGGAACCTATGGTGTTAGTGATCCAAGATCACAAGGTATCCCATTTACACCTGAATCCGGACAGGCGGATACTTTCGATACGGTATATGGTAATTTTGCAGGTGAAGAAACTGATTATATTGTAATAATTGTTACAAATCAAAGTAGTGGTGAAGTTGGATTATATCATGGATCGACTTCAAATGATGATGGTAATGCAAAAAAGTCAGACTTAGTAAACCACCCATTTAGATTAGACGGTCAGGGATGGCAAGGTGAAATCACTGATCTTGATGAGACAGTGGGACAGTTTTTTGAACCTACAGATAGATTTACACACGATTATGAATCATATTTGAAAGTTTGGGAAGAAATAAAAAAATCGGGGGGGACGCCAAACGTCTTTGTTTATCCTGTATCAAGTGACGATAGAAAAGTAGTTCCATTTACACAGCATCTGATAGGTTCAATTGAAGGAGAACAAATTTCATCCGATCAATTCCAAACGAAGTATGGGTCTTCAATTTATGATGTTAGTAATCAGAATCTAGATCTATCTACTCTTACAACAGAAAATCTTTATTCTGGATTCGGTATAAACTCAATATTCTTAGACCTTAATATACAATATCAATCCGGTGGGCCAGGTCTGAAAAACTTTAATGTTTATACCGATCCTAATATCTTAGACTATTCATTGAGTTCGGTATCAGATTCTCTTAACAAATTGATTGATAATGTAGGGTACCAAAGTGGTTACGGATTTATCTATGGTGGAAAATGTTATTATTTAGATAGTGTTAGTTCTGGTGTACCAGACCATACGCCGACAAGTGATGACATTATAGAAAATATATGTGTTTATTCAGGATGTCCTAGCTGTATACCATCTGGTTGTTATTCTGGTTTAACAACAGGTTTAGAATATTACTACTATGATTGTTGTAATGGTACATACGTCACAGGTACGAGTAATAATGTGAATGTCTGTATTGATACCTCAAAACCTTTTGGTGGTGTTGATGTCTCGGATTATGTGTCTTGTACACCTGAATGTTTGACTGGGTTTACCATAACTAAATCTGTGACAGGTACGTGTGAAAATCCTGGTAACGGAGTCATATTAATTCAGGTTCAAGACGCTTTACAACCATTTACCATATTACCAATTGGACCGTCATTCCCTTCATTCAGTGGAAGTCAAACATTTGACGGTATTATAACATACTCTGGACTTTCAATAGGTAATTACGGATTTACTGTCACGGATAGTATAAACCAAAGTGAAACCTTTAGTTTAGTTGTTGATGGTTGTGTTTCGGTTCAAATAAGTAATTCCAAGAATACTAGTTGTGGACTAAACAATGGGACAATAACTGGTACTACAAACGCATCACAACTACCATTGAACGGTAAGTTATATAAAGATGGTGGTTTTTATGAAGACTTTCAGATAAGTAATAGTTCTTTTGTTAGAACAGAATTACCCGCTGGTGTTTATATACTAGAGATTTTAGATCTATTCAATAATGTTTTGGATGAATCAGGAGCAGTGACAGTAAATGATTCGAATAATATTACTTACGATTTGTCTGGTACGTCGATACCACAATGTAATAGTACCGGTGCTACGATGACAGTCAGTAACATAGTAGGAGAATCACCATTCACTTATAATGCTAGTAATGGGGATACAGGTACCACGACTGCTACTACATTTACATTGACAGGTTTTACCGCAGGATCTCAAAGTATAACAATAACAGGAAACAATGATTGTTCACTTTATACTAGTATACTTTACAGTGGTGCTGCGACAGTTGGGGTTTCAGAACCAGATATAGAAATTGCAAGGTGTTTAGAATGTAACGGATCGATAGAATTTAGGATTTCAGGAGGAACACCACCTTTCCAAACAAAAATAGATCAAAATGGGTATGTACCATATTCTAGTACCAATTTTGATACTGTGTACAGTTATACTGGTATATGTAGTGGAAGTCACCAAATAACGATTAAAGATAGTGCTGGTTGTATATCCAACCCATACCTATTCTTTGTTGAGAATGAAGGAGGTCTTAATGGTGTATCGATAAGTGCTACACAACCGAGTTGTAATAATCTTGGATCTTTCTTAATACAAATTGATTCCGAATACGTCGCAAATCAAACTTTATTTAGATTTTATGGTCAGTGTAGTAATTTACCAGAAGGTGTTCCTATTGGTGTTACCATATTCGACAGAGTAGATTTTTTCCCTCAATTTAATTTCGAAGACCTATCGCCAGGAACATGGTCTATAAGTGCCGGTACAATCAATAATACGACTGAAAAAGAATTTATTTGTGAATATAATACACAAATAATATTAGAAGATGACGGAGATCCGTTCCCATTAATTATTACGCCTACAGGTACAACATGTGGAATACCAAACGGTATTATAGAAATAAGATTATATGAAAATGCTGAGGCACTTTTAAATGGGTTATTAGCAGTACCATTTGATTATTATATCTACAATGAAAATAATCAAATAGTTTATCAAAAAATTAATTCATCAGATTTTAAAATTACAGTCAATAATTTAAGTTCTGGAATTTATACAGTCAAAGTTGTTGATAATCAATCATGTGAAAAACAACAAAACGTCACTATAACCGAATCTGTAGGTGTTGATTTCACACTGGAAGGTACGAATACGACCAATGGAAATGATGGTTCAATAAAAACTGTGATTACGTCAGGTGTACCACCATTCACTTATCAATGGTCTTCAGGTCAGGTGAGTCAAGATATTAATGAGGCTACTCAGGGAGTTTATACCCTTACAGTGGTCGATGTTAACGGATGTTCTTTACAAAGAGAAATAAATTTAGGTGGTACAGTATTATTTACATCATCTCAAAGCGTCGAAGTTTGTTCTGATGAATTTGGTATTTCTTCATCATCTAAAAGATCAATTAAAGACATGTATGATGAAGGTTTTGCCGAAGTTACTTTTGGTGATACAGGATGTACATTAACTCAAGCCACTTTTGCATGTATAGTGGAATTATCAGGACCAGTAGAAATTACGGAACAAGAAATTTTCTTCTCTTCTGAATCGTTGGATACATATCCATCTGACAATGTATGGGTTGCGGCTATAGGGATAGTGTTAAACACCATCGAAGAAATACAAGATTATAATATTGATTTATTAAGTAACACTATAACGATCAACTCATCTTGTTCTGGTGAAGACGATCCGCTTAGAGGTGCATCACTGTCGTTAAGTTTATACATTGAATATGATGTTGAGTGTGAATTTGTAAGAAATATAGACCCAGAACCATCATCGACACCTTCACCAACTATTACATTTACACCAACAATGACAATAACACCAACTCGTACTATGGTTCCAATGATAAAATCAATTTTTGCTGAGAATTGCTGTGATCAGAACATTATCCAGTTGAGAGTTAACTCTAATGTGATAGTTGGGGATATCGTAAATTATGATTCTGGTTGTTATAGAATGATAGGTAATAATGATAATAATGAGTCACCTTATGTTGATTCTATTATATATACTTCTTGTACCGAATGTTCACCATCTACTACTCAATGTGTAACACCCACTGTGACAATAACTAATACTATCACACCTACTATTACTCAGTCACCTTCTGTTACTCTAACTAATACTATTACTAATACTATGTCACCATCAGTTACACCAACTAATACATTGACACCAAGTGAAACGCCAATAAGTACTCCTACAATAACATCTACAATTACTAGTACTCCTGATGGAACTCCATCAGTAACACCAACAGATACGCCATCAGTCACACCAACAAATACTGATACTCCATCAGTAACACCAACAAATACTGATACTCCAACACAAACACCAACAAATACTATAACTTCTACTATTACTGCAAGTCAGACAACTACACCAACAGATTCACCAACTCCAACAGGTACACCTGGTTTATCGTCTACACCAACTAATACACCAACTATAACATTAACTTCTACACCTACTGATACACCTGTAGAGACGCCGACAGTTACTCCACAAATTACAAATACGATGACGATGACGCCAACAAACACTATGACTAATACACAAACAATGACTTATACACCAACATTGACACAAACTCCTACTGAAACATGGCCATTATCAACTCCACAACCTACACCAAGTATTACACAAACTAATACGCCAACATTAGCATATGAGGGAGTTATTCTATTTGATAGATGTTGTACTGGTGAAGTTGATTATGATACTGCAATCACTGTAAATATTCCTGTAGGTAATATTATCGCAGGAGGTTCAATATTCATATCTGGTGAATGTAAGTATATGGGTGTTCTCGCAGGAGTTGCATTCCCAGGACTTGAGTATGTAAACCCAGATAGTTCTGACATATATGAAGATTGTGAATTGTGTAATCAACAACACGCTTGTCCAACACCAACACCAACAATAAGTCCAACGTTAACTCCGACATCATCACCAGTGGGAGTGACACCAACCGGTACTCCTTCGGTAACTTCTACACCTGAAGTGACACCAACTAATACTATAACAAATACGCAAACACCGACACAGACTAAACAAATATTGGATCCGACACCATTCCCAACACCAAGTAATACGCCTGATGTGATAAGTGATACTATTGTAAGAACAGCAAATCTTGTGGATGGTAATTTCCGAACATATGATGATCAAGACGGGTTCTGGCCGTGGGAAGAAGATGGATATATACCATCATTTGTCAGAGTTTCCAATCAAGATAATGATGAAATGATAGAGAGAGGTGTAAACTTTATTTATGAACTTGATGGGTACTATATTATAACTGGTCAACTTTTTGACTTTGGTGTCGCACCTTCACCACAAATACTAGTCAATAATAAAGTTGGTGAGGTTGACGACTGAATCTATTTTCTACTGTATTTATTAGATAATGGAAAAGACTAATAATATCTATTTATCTGGTATTTCTTCTAATCAGGTTTATGCTATTTGGGCTTTAGCATTCAAATATCCAGGTACGGATATTGTTACTAAAGATTCTGAATTTATAGGAAAAGAAGGACAGTATATCAGAGCAGATATTTACTTGGATGATTTACCATATGGTCTAGCTTCTAGTAATGGATATAAAACACCTATTTATGCTTCTGGTGCAACCAATAATTTAGCACCTGCTGGTGAATCTATATTTTTAATAATTACTGAGGAAGAGTATAATAACAATAAATGGAGTCAGTGGGCTAGTTCTACAAGATCTGCTTTCGCTAGAGTCTATGATTATGTAAATCCATACGGTAATGAGATAATACATGAACTAGATTATATTAGCGAAACTTTTGCATTTGATAATATAAAATCATTCGATAAAGAAAGAACAATTAGACATTTATATGAAATTGATAAGGTAGTTTACAATTATTA
>UEXM01001828.1_pt1 | contig 16511 bp, 6 predicted proteins | sample 1796661 | NCBI WGS metagenome assembly UEXM01 (sample SAMEA4772469, study PRJEB27181) | metagenome | reverse complement strand
CCACAGTTCGAGTGCCTGTTCCTCGCGGAGGTACTTGTCGTACACCCGGAAGTTCGCGACCCTCCCGTCGAGACCCTCACCGACGCGGGCGACCACGTCCTCTGGTTCGGTGCCGTAGTATCGAAGTCGACGAATTGAAGTTTTGTTAGTTGTGACGGTTGGACTTCCACCATACGTCTTGTGTGTTATGACGAATACTATATATTTATACGCATTCGTATTAGATGCAGACATGCTAGAAATGTTGGTTTCATATGTCGTCGTCGATGACGCTGATAAACTCCAACTTAAAGTCCCCGAACCAAATGCGTGTATTAATTCCCACGTTGAATCGTCATTGCTACCCAAGAACGCACCCGCGTCTGGTCGTCTGTCATCTGCCTGACTGCTGCTGTTCCAATATGCATTTATATCTATGCTACCGACTACAATTTTACGAGGCAGTTCAAGTTTAATCCAGTGACCGGTATACGAACCAAACGTATCGGTACCGGTTTGTGCGATACCACTGTTATTCAGGTCATACGAACTAGTGTCAGTTTCCCATCCATCTCCGTCTGGCTGATCATCGAACGCACGGGCACCGGTTCTGCCACTAAATATGGAACTACCGGTGGTTACAACATAACCTCGTTTAGCCGGATTATCCCGAGGGACACCTACATCAATGTGCGGATATTTCAGCACGGTCGACGAGATGGGGAAGCGGGTCGTGTCGTTTTCTTTGTGACCGAAGTATTTTAAGCGATTTATAATCCATGTACTGTTAACGGAGTTCAGGGTTTTAGTTAATAGAATCAAATACTTGAACCTCCCAGACCCGGTAAATGTGTGGATAGTTTTGTTTGTGCCGCTATTATCAACGTGTGCTTGACCCGAAAAAAGAAGTGTGAATCCCGTTTTTATAGATCTTGGATCGTAATTACTACCTAAAATAACAAAATCTTTGAGTCTATATGATGTTCCATAATGCTCAAACTCACAATACGAGGGACTGAGTTTATAAGGTAGTTCTAAAGATACCCAGTGTCCCAAATGAGACGTACCGTTCGTATCTGTGAGGGTCATCAAAGTAGCATCATAATTGGCATCCGCGGTATCTATGATAGCCCCACCACTTCCGTTATCTATAAAACCTGTTACCCGGCCCCCATTCGCTGACTGAAATATATTATACGCCAACCTGGTTCCAGTTGCACCCGTATTCCAATAAGACGCATCGACTGTATATCCATGTTTCGAATATGTATCAATTTCGAACGGCGGGTACTCCCCGAACGTGTCTTGCACGGCGACGTCCCCTAACTTCCGTCCGTCGAGGTAGCACGTGCGTAGACCACCACCCCCTTGTGTGGCGTACACGAGATTGTGCCACGTGTTCGCAGAGAGGAACTGGTTATCACCACCGTCGATCCATCCCAAGTGTCCCGTCTCGGTGAGTGAGATGGCAGTCTTGGCGTCGCCCTCACCCGCCGCGGTCCCGACGTGGAACAGCGTCGCGTTTGAGGTCACGTTCGCGCAGTTGAACCACATGGACACGGAGTGTGGGTGCGTCCCCTCCATCGCCAAGTCCCCGGTGGACATCGTGACGTTCGAGGTCGCGAGGGACGTGAACGACCAGGCGTTCCCGGTGAAACTCTCGCTGTTATCGGTGAGTGTGTGTCCCTCCCCGGAGTAGTCCGTCGCGGTGGAGCCCTTGTCCCCGTCGAGGTACAACTTCACACCCGTCGTATCCGGAGTGTTGAATTGGGAGGTAATGGTGGTGTCCACGGAAGTGTCACCGGCGGGTGGGTCTTCTTCGTAGCCGTAGTATTCTAGTGTATCTATGACCATTTGACTATCAGAACCGACGATACTGTGTACGAGGAGCAACGCGTACCTGTAAGCGGTCGACGCACTGATTTCTATGGTGTATTGATCCTCACTTCCAACTGAATGTACATCTTTGACGATGTACCAATTGCTGTCGTCATTGCTACCTAGGATGGAAATTGAAGCTGGACGTCTATCCGTTGAACCAGCTTTGATGTAATAACTGGATAACCTGACTTTATGCGGGAATTTGATTTTCACCCAGTGCCCTCGATCATGCTGTGTGCTATCAGCGAGAGTGATGATTTCACCCGGATACGACCCTGAAGAAGCAACGGTACCCGGGTTACCGGAGTTGTATGCCCCTCCATTTGTACCCCATAGAGTAACATCACTCCCGTCAAACACTTGCCATACGGGTCTGGTGGGTCTGGCGGCATTACTCGCTGTCACCGTATACCCACCCTGCTTGTACGTGTTAGTCGTGTCGTTTCCATCAAACTCCCCTTCGGTAAATAGCACCTCCGGATACTTCCGCAAAACCGGCGTCGGCCGCCTCGCGTGAGGTCCCGTGATTTCCTGGATCACATCCGTCGTGCCGAACACCGTGACGTTCGCACCCCGCTCGATGGCGTACCCATCCGTAAAATTAAGTTTGTTGACGTTCCCTGTGACGTGTACGTTACCCACGACGTGTAAATTGGACGCGGGATCGAGCGTCCCGACACCGAGACGTTCCGTGGCGACCACGTCTATCGCTTGGAGTTTTGCGTCATTAAATACTACCGTTCCTGTAGACGAGGTCATCTAATATTTAATGAGGTTTTTTTAAGTGGGAAAACGAGTTATTCGGGTGCCACGGGCCACACGGGGTTTTCAGGGTCCGCGGTGTTCGCGGGAAGGTCACGTAGGGCTTGGCGGTAATCCAACCACGCCTGTTTCGCCTCCTCGGTGGCATGGGGGTAATCCGATGTAAAGAGGTAATCCGTTTGGGCGATGCGTTTGTTCCGCTCCTCCCGGAGTTCCTTCCACGGTTGGGCGTCGATGAGTTCCTGCAACTTCGCCTCGAATTCCTCTTTTGGGGGCTTTTCGTAATCATCCAGTAATAATATTTCATCCCACACACAGTTAGATGTTGTATTTCGAACATATTCGAAATTTATGTTTTTTACTCCGATCAACTCTTCTAGTGCCAGTTGATTCAAGCTTTCTCTTGTTATGACTGCGTACGCATCATGAGTGACCATAGTTTTATTCTATAAGATAGCCTACAAAAGAATTGTGGCTATTACCACCTGCATACATTACACCTGTTGTCACATAAAACGATAAAGTATCACCCTTCGCCATTGGTACAATTTGTGTACCACTGACGTGTTTGTGGGGGCTAGCACCGGAATGATGTGTATACGGCCAAAACTTTTCATATGCGACTCCGTTTTTGTAAGCGAGTACACCAAAAGTATTTAGCGTAATGTCATTTGACATACCGTAAAAAGAAAACAAATATAAGCCGGAGATAGGAGCAGTGAACACGCCGTTCCCTGAATCGTATCCATTTTGTTGATTTACTTCTACGTGATTAAATATGATTAGTCCGCCTGACACGTCCCCAGCGTTCCTTCTTGCCGAGAAGCACGGCTTGGATCCTCGACCATACGGAATACCCATGATATCGAGCGGTGCTCTCGGCTCCGATGTCCCGATGCCGAGACGCCCACCCTTAAAGGTGACCACATCCGGTGAGACGTCGAAATACTCCTTCTGGTACGCGTACAACTGCCACACTTCGTCGGCGGTGGGAGCCCGGTTGAAGAGGCGAAAGTTGGAGATGGAACCGTTGAATGGGGAGCCACCATTTAAACCACTACCCACAAAGAAATTAGGACCTGTAGGTAAATTGAGTGTCCCACTACCCACCCCAGAAAATCTAGAAGCTTCTACACCGTCAATAAATACTTGATACGCCGTTGATGTCGATCCAGATTGACCCCCATTATACCCATATACAACATGATGCCATTTACCAGTCGTGAGTGGAGAGGTAAATCGAAATTGTACATTACTACCATTTATTCCCATCGTTCCGGTTTCACCGCCCACCTGAAACGTAAAAGATTGACGAGTATTAGCAGCGTCCGCGCTACCAATCCATGATACTTCTTGAATACTATCGAAATCCGTAAATTTGACCCACGCGGCGACGGAATGTACCCACGCACCACTGGCACTACTGGGAAGAGTCCCACTAATATAATCATTCACCCCATCAAACGTGAACGCCTTGTACTCCGTGTCGAAACCGACACCGCCATTGGGTGTCCCTGTCACACCGTTCCCGGACTTATCTGTCACGGTCGCAGGCATGGACGTGTAATCCTGACCGTCCCAATACACCTCCAACCAATCCGTGTTGGGGACGTTCGGCACGGACCGCATGATGACGTCCGTGCCGTGGGCTTCCGGATCGTATTCGGGGATGCCGTAGTATTCGAGGTCTCTAATTACTGTTGTATTATCTGCACCAGAATCTAGTGCTTCTTCTACAGTGAATGTAAAATATCTAAAATATTGATTTGTTGTCGCAAAAATTCTAACATTTTCATTCGCGCCCATACTTAAATTGTCGTACGTTGCCACAAGTGTATAATTTGTTTCGTCATTACTACCATATATTTTACCTTTTACAGGTGCATACGTATTAGTTGTAGTTCTTGAATATAAAACCGCGTATTGTAACAGTATTGCATCTCCCAAATCTATGGAAATATATTGACAAGTTATACCCTCAAAAGTTCCCGTGTTCGCGACACCATTCGTGAATGTATTTATTTGCGCCTGCCAGACAGAGACACTGTTTGTTTCATCAAACGCACTATGAAATGGATACGATGAATTTCTTACTGAACTTCCAGATACCACATACCCACCGGAGCTATCCGAAGTCATCGCCACCCTCGGATACTTGATAAACTTCTTCGACCGGACGAACTCCGTGACGACGTTGGAGTTGTATTTAATGGACGCCGTGTTTGAAACCGATCTGAGATTCATTTCACTCACGATGTCCAAATTGTGACCCGGATCGGTCATACCGATCCCCACATTCCCACTGACCGTATCTACAAACAAATTCGCGGTCCCGACCTCCGCGTTCCCACTCACTGTCAAATTACTTGAAACCACTGCGTTCCCACTCACACTCAACTCCCCGCCGACCGATGCATTCGAAGACACCGCGAACCCCGTCGTTGGATTCGTGAACTGTACCGTATTGGTGGTCGTGGCGTTCCCGACATTCGTGACCTGTTGGAAATTTGATGTGGTGCTCATCGACACGCTGTTGATCGTGAGCGTGTTCGTCGTGAGACCCCCTATGAGGGTCAAGTCATTGTTTATGATGATGTCCGCGACGTTCGCCGTGCCACGGATATCGAGTGCGTGTAGCGGGGCATCGGTGCCCACGCCTATGTTAGAAAGTGCGATTATCACATCAGCCCTGGGGGTCGCGTTGGTGAAATCCAAGAACCCTGAGGTTGGTCCGATGGGCATTTTCTAATATAGAGGGAGGAAAAAGTAACTGAGAAAATGAGTTATTCGGGTTTAGTTAGGGATTTTCGAGAGCTGCAATTCTCGCTTCAAGGGAAGCCACCTTCGCCTTCTCAGCTTGAAGCTGTCTATCAACCTCTTGTAAAGCACTCGTAGCGACAGTCCAGATGGCGTCCTTCTTCAAACCACGCACATCTTCCACCTGCTGACCGTAGATGAAGAGTTGGTTTCCAGCCACAACATTTCCAGTTTCATCTAACGAACCGGTCCATTCACTTAAGTCCTCTTCCACACGAATGGCGTGTTCGTCTATGACTTCAGCGATTGTGACTGTTTCTTCATTGTCATCCTTCGTCATTATTCGTATTATGGTCGCATTAGATTCCAGATTGGAGGTGTTAAAGTTCGTGAATGTGATGACATTTGAGGCAGAGACATTCGCCAATTCATAAATATTTGGTATGAACTCCTTGAACCTGTGCGTGGAATATGGGAGGATTTGCTCCACCTCTTGGGCGATGAAGCCCCATACGGGTGTTTCTCCCCGTTTTACGTAGTCCTTGTATTGATATTTCTTTGGTTTCAATTGACGAAGTGTGTCTAAGCACTCACCGTCGTCAGCATCAATTATATTCTTCTTAAGCCTTTCATCACTAAAAGTCGTTGCGTTAGCGGCGATGAACCCCGCAAAGCTTCCTATCCATCCATCAGACCAGACTGAAACACCTGAACCTGTGCCAGTATCGTAACTAAGCGCCCCTGTACTGGTGGGGAAAAAATATGCTCTTCTGTTTGACCCAGACGCACTGTTATTATCAGAAGCTATATGTAATTTACAAAACGGATCTGTCTTCCCGATGCCGACTTTACCATCGTCTAATATACACATACGCTCTGCGAGTGGGTACGCGTCTCCCGATTTAGTCCTAAATGTTAAGGCTGCGGTACCACCAACAGTACCCACAGCCCTTGCGCCTATCGATACTACATCTGCGGGTCCTGCCCCGCTACCATCTGTTGAGTAAAACGAAACCATACCCCAATCGTCCGTAGTACTCCAGTCACTCGCACTACTTGTAGAACTTATCCTCATTTTAGTAGGGACAATTGTACTAGAACCTGTATCACTCGAGAGTTCAAGTAAAGCACCGGGGTCCGCCGTCCCAATCCCCACATGTCCATCAACCACCGCCCCACCCCGCACATCCAACTGCGCCCTCGGCACCGTGCCCCCGAGACACAGGCTCGTATCGGTGAGATTCAGGGACTTCCCGGTGCGTCCGAGCGCGTACTCCGCGGCGACCTCTTCGGCGGTGAGGGCGATGTCGTAGAGTTTGAACTTGGAGATGGAACCGTTGAACAATTGACCGTCATCGTTGTTAGCACCGAGTGTCATTTCAGTTGCTCCGATATTCAGGGATGAGTATGTATCGGATGTTACTAATACTCCGTCCGCATATATCTTGCGTGAACCGCTTGTGTACGTACCAACGATGTGTATCCATTGATTAACAACGATGGACGTTGTCGCTTGAAGATTGTTCCCAAATGCGAGGTGTACAATTAGACCTCCGTTAAAATATAAACCACACGATTGATTGGTTGTTCTGTTACCCATCTCAAAAGCGGCGATGTATCCCACCTGAATAGCATTGGGTTTTAACCACATCGAAAATGAATAAGGGTCATTTCCAGATAGGGAACTTGGTATGTTTCCTTTGATATAATCATCCACCCCATCAAACGTCAACGCCCGGTCGGTCGACGAGTACGCCGCCTCATTCGTCAAGGTTCCGTTATTCCCCGAACCGGAGATGTCCACCACCGTGTCGCCCGAAACCACACTGTCGACCGTGGTGTCGTAGTGGACGACCAGGGAGTCCGCCCGTGGGGTCTCGGCCCCGGCGGCGTGTCCAGAGACCCGTGGGAGGGTCAGAGCCTTACCCAAGGTCAGGTGTCCGTCCTCGAGGGCGGATGGTGCGGGGGTGCCGAATAATTTAAATTCAGAGAGACAAAATCTATTTCGCCACGTAGAATTATCACCCGCTGTAATAGTTTGGGCTATGAGACGGAAATATGAATAAAATGACGTACTGTTCATTGAGAAATGTGTAAGCTTTTCTTCGTATACATTTTTTGCAATAGTTCCAATCAAATACCAATTTTGCCCGTCATTGGAACCAACCAAAGAACCCGTCTTTGGCATTCTTGAACCACCGTAAAAGTTTCCGCTGCTACTTGGCTGAGGTGCTATCGCAAATGAAGAAAGTTTTACTTTATATGGTATTTGTAATTGTATCCAACCACCATCTATATGACCCCCGTCTGCATAAGTCGTCGCAGAACCTATATAATCACCAGAAGATTCTTGATACTGGTCGGCCTGGTTTCCATTTAAGTCGGTAATATTATCCCAAAATGTATTTTGTAGTTTGTCAAATGCCATCCAGGCGCGATAAATATCTCTTTCTCTGTCACCAATCGCCCGAAACACCCCATGTCCCTCCATGTAGGTCTCGTAGCCAGTCATCGCCTTCGGTGGAAATTCCTGCAACCCATCTGCCCCGGCGACCTCGAAGCGCGCGGTCGGGTGGGCGACCCCCACCCCCAAGTTCCCTTTGTGAAGGGCGACCAGGTTTTGGCGGTACCCAAAGCGTTCCGCGTCGTACTCGTACAACTCGCGGACCTGGTCGGCGTTGAGAGCCTTGGAGTAGAGGCGGAAGTTGGAGATGGAACCGTCTAGGTTTCCCACACCAATCGCGAGAGGTGCATTTGTTTGCATCACTATATTTGTATTATTACTGTACGAGAACGAGGTTTGGAGTTCATTGTCAATATATATTTTTTTGTAGCCACTACCATCTGCCACGAGTGTGACGTGATACCATCTATTGGTCACTGGTTTGAGTGTTGTTGTGTTGTTATTCTGCATACCGAAATCCCAGATGAATCCGGATGAACGTGCAAAGAAGGCACTTACTTCGTTATGTCCACCGTACACAAATGAATTAGGCGTTACCCTAAATACTTCATTAGTAACAAGTGAATTGAAATATATCCAGGTAGACATTGTATGTATCCAGTTTCCAGCCGTTGAATTACTATCACCTGTAATATTACCTCCATCAAACGTGAACGCGTTGTACTCCGCATCGAAACCAACGCCCCCCGTCATCGTACCGGTTCGGCCGTTCCCAGAGAGGTCATAGACATTCGAACTGTCCGCGAAACTGTACGAATTGGAGTCGTTCGCGTCCCAGTACACATCGAGGTGTTGCGTCCCCGGCTTGTTCGGGACGCTTCTGTGAACCACGTCGACGCTCTCGTCGCCTTCCTCATAGCCGTAATACTTAATTTCACCTATATTCACGGTACTGGCACCGGTATCATTCGCTAGTGCCTCTGCGACTAAACCAAATCGGCTGTAATACCGAGAACTATTCACCTCGAACCAGTTATCCACGTCGGTCACGAAGGTCCTATTAGTCCAACGTAAAATAACATGCCATTCACTACCATCGTTGCTGCCGAGTAGTGTTCCGTCCTTTGGAAGGCGATTTGTGTATCCTGAGCCACCGTCGCGGTCCATGATTGAGAAGTTTTTAAGACGGATGGCCATTGGCATTTGTAGTTTAATCCATTCGCCGTCGTAATCTGTTCCATCAACGTCCGTAATCTTCGCTCCACCAATGTACGCGCCATTCGAATAGATGTTACTTATACTGTGCCAATCCAGAGTCGTACCTCTGGCGCGGTTGAATGCCTTGTATCCTTCCCAGTTGCCTGAATTTATACTCGAACGTGAGACGACGTACCCGCGATCCGAGTTTCCAGTGAGTCCGAATTCGGGGTATCGCGTGAGCGGTCGGTCATGTTTCGGAAACTCCGCGACGACGCTGTCCCCCGCGTAGAGGGACGACCCCTTGGCGAGGCCCAAGCTCCCGTGGACCTGCAACTTGGCCGACGTCGGAGCGGCGCCGACACCCGTGGCGGCTTCGAAGAGTTGGAGTTCACCCAAGTCAACGCGTATTCCATTACCCATGAGTTGGTCTACGGTGATTTTATATGTAGAATACTCATTGTTTGAGGAAACATCAACGCGCGAACTCGAACGCCCACCACTGTATGATAAATTGTCATAACTTTGTAACTTTGTATATGTGATACCATCATTACTACCATATATTCTCCCCTTTCTTGGTGCATGCAAAAAATATGAGCCACTCGTAACCTCTTCTCTAGTAAAAAACTTAAGGTGTGAAAGTGCGAAATTTGTAGGTGATGTAATTTGAATCCATTCACACAAAACATTGTCAAACGTGACACAATTTGCACTGTCCGGAAGCCCGGTTGCATTTAAAAATGTATAATCCGGTGTAATCCATGCATCACCATTTGGACCTTTCGTTGTACCGTTGAAAGCTCTCCATGCATCATGATACGTGACGTTAGTTGTACTACTCGCACTCGCCACGTACCCCTCGGACTCATTGGCTTTCAAAGGCACCCGAGGCCACTTGATGTACCCGGTCTGGAGGGTCTCACTCGAGAGGTCCCCCGAAATGTGCACGTTCTCCATCCGGGTCACCGGTTTTTCGGCGAAGAGGCGCCACTCCATAGCAGAAGCACGCCATTGCGTGAAATCGGACGACGTACCCGTATTTTCGACGACTAATCGGAAATATTGGTATGCGGTCGCCGCGTTCACTCTCACTTCGCTCCCCGTGGAGAACGTAAACGTTTGACCACTCCACGACGTCAACTTGTACCAATTCTCACCGTCGTTCGACCCCAAAACTAAGCCTTTCGCCGGCGACCTGTATTCCCAGTTTTGTACTGGAAACCACTTGAAATGCGATAACAGGATCGCGTATGGCATCTTTAATTGGATCCATTCTCCCGTGTATCTCGTTCCACCTACATCTGCGGTGTGCTTACTTCCCTGGTACGTACCGTCCGCGCTATATAAGTCGGACCAAACCAGACCAGACGCACCTACACCACCGGTGGACACGTAATCGAACATTTTCCACGCTGTACCCGACTGCTCACTACTCACACTCGCCTCGTACGTCCCGTGTCCCTCGACGTACGTCGTGTAATCCGTCATGGGTTCGACCGGGTGTTCGGTAAATCCTCGCTCGATTCCAGAATCAATGACTTCATTCGTCGAACTGTTCCACGCGACAATGTTCGCCGACGCAGTTGAGTACGGGAGTGTCGCCGTGAGGGCTGCCACATTCGCGGTCCCGTGGACGTCTAAGTTTTCACCCACCGAAACGTTTGAGACGGAGGTGATCGTCGTCGTGTGTATGTCAGCGCCTGGAAAGTTTATGATGTGTGTCGACATTATCTAATATTGGGGGAGGTTTTCTTTACAGTGAGGAACACTCGCCGGAGAGAGAACTTGGTGTTTAGTTAGGCAATGTTCGAAGTTTCTTGAACTGGAATTTCGTAGGCTAAAATGAGAGACTGTTTTGTTGGGTTCGCTGGCATCGTACCTGCTTCAAGGTGGCGTTCAATTTCAGACTTGTAAATGCGTTCGCCTTCCACTTGTGACCGAGCCATAATGGCATTTTTAACCCACTCTTCTGGATCGGCACAAAAAATTTCCATACACTTCGTTGTGACGGCGTCCATTGTTGCGGTAAATGTTGATGTCCCATCATCATTTTTTACACGCGTGGTTTGACAATTCAGAAAACTCATCTTATACGGTACAATGAGATAATAACTTTAAGCTATCATAAATCCGTAAAACGAACCATTCCCATTATAATGAATATCTTGTGATGAATATATTTCAACATAGTCATTCACTGATAAATCCGCCACACAACCCATACCACCCATAGCACTGTAGTTTGTGATTGGCTGTACGTGAAAACTGCGGACATACTCACTCCCATTTATATTTATACGAACATTCACAGAACTGGTCGCAGTGACAGTATATTCTGTGAAAGCCTGAAAACCAATGAAGTATCTGCCCGCAACAGTTATTGTGACTCTGCTGGTCAATCCCGCACCCGGGCTGCCGGTATTCAATGTACAATTTATCCCCGAGGCTTTAGTGTTATTGAACTCTAAAGTACCAGAAGTGGTTGGTGTAGGGCTACCTTGCATATACAGATTCCAACTTGGGGTAGTACTATTTTTTATGTAGCCATCTACGTGCAAGTCACCACTCATAAAACGCTCACTACGTCGCGCGTTTGCCGCTAAGTTGACCAACTGACTAATTTGAGCAGACGTTCCACTCACGTCAGTACCGCTTGAATTTTTGATGGCGAACGTCGTGGGATAAGTATTGTGCGGTATCGTGTACGCGGATGTGTGTGTGACCACACTCGTCGCATCCGTAATGGCTGAATACCGGTAACCACCTCGCATATAGATTACGATTTGTTCCATCGCAATACTCTGTCCTTCATATATCCCCTGAAACCTGTGTTCTGTTGGGGAAAATCTCCTAATGTGAACATCGTACATCGGTCCATGGTCTGACCAGCCACCGCCTTTCGCGTACCCAACCAGTGTATTCTCATTATACGGGTCACCACCGCCGAGAGATTCACCGAAAACTTTAAAGTGTATCGGGTGCAAATCTGGAAGGTCCAGCGTTCCCTCTGAAACCGGGTGTGTAAATTCTATGGGATAGAAGTTCGAGTTCGATTGACTCCTTAAATCTATCTCCCATCTGAGCATCGGATACATCTGTTTTCCGGATACACCGACACTACCATTTACTTCGAGGTTATAATCAGGATTATTCGTTCCGATGCCGACGTTGCCTCCACTTGTGATTCGCATACGCTCAGAAATCAAATACGGATTGGAGCTTGTTAACGTTGTATCGTCCGGGATGGTATAAAATACGAGATTCCCACCCTCTGCACCTGTCCGAGTAGCAGAGACGGCTGCACACACGTTTGAATTTAAATTCACAAATGCAAGCGCACCCTGACCAGTTCCAGCATTTGTACGTTTTAGGTTTAAGATAGCGCCACCACCATCTGCTGCAATCTCGAGAGGTCTACCCGGACTCGTCGTCCCGATGCCGACGTTGCCCGAACCCGTCACACGAAACTTTTCCGTACCCCCCGAATCGCTCGCGTCGTACCCAGTGATCAGCCGAAAGGCACCTTGATCGTTTTGTGCGATGATACCACCCCCACTGTCTTTCATGTGTAAGGATGAGTACTGATTGGCGGATTGTAACAGGAGCTGTGTGTTACCCTCGCTGGCGCTCGTATATACGTGTAGTTTCCTCATGGGACTCGTCGTCCCGATGCCAACATTCCCCGTCGTCGTATCCACAAAAAGGTTCGCCGTCCCGACCTCCACGTTCCCACTCACACTCAACTCCCCGCCGACCTCCACATTCCCCGTAGTCGTGAGTGACGTCGTTGGGTTCGTGAACTGCGCAGTGTTTGATGTCGTGTTTCCTTGAGACACGACGTGGTCCAGTGTAAAGAGGGTTTGTACGGTGATCGTATTCATCGTGAGGTTCCCGTTAAATTCGAGGTCACCTTCGACCGTGAGGTTCTCCCCGATTTCCACGTTAGAGTCGACCACGAGTCCCGTGGTTGGGTTATTGAGATACACGGTATCGTTCGTGGCCGCACTCACTGCGGTCACGTGACTCAAACCCTGCGACGCCACCACCTCAAAGTTCCCCAGAAATAGGGAATCCGTTTTTACGTTCCCGGAAACTTCGATGACGTTCGATGCCGTATCGTTCATCGCTATGTTTGAACCCACGTTGAGTGCGCCATTTACCTGTAAAGTGAGTGAATTCGCGGTATCCATGGCGATCGTGTTTTCGTAAGCGTTACTCAATGTGTACCCCACATTCAAAACATCTTGGGATTCGTCGTACACGATCGCGACGTTCCCGGTTTCCCCGTGACGGGTCATGATGATCCCGAGATCCCCGGTGTTTAGGTTATTTGCACCCAATTCCATGATTGGATCAGATACGATCATGTGCACGGTGTTTGCGACTAAGAGGTCTCCATTGACGCGAAGGTTTGATTCGAGAATGACATCGTCTTCGAACGTTTTTATGCCCGTAAACGTGTGTGCACCACTCTCGATGCTCGTGATTCTAGAAGAGTTATCACTCAAATCTGTTTCGAGAACTCCGATTCTAGAAGAGTTATCACTCAAATCTGTTTCGAGAACTCCGATCCTAGACGAGTTATCACTCAAATCTGTTTCGAGGGTACCAATACGTGTGACATTCGACCCCAAATCCGTCTCTAGAGTGCCGATTCTGGATGAGTTATCACTCAAATCCGTCTCGAGGGTCCCAATACGGGTGACATTCGATGCAAAGTCGCTCACATTCGAAGACTGGATTCCGTAAAGTGCCGAACCGTCACCGGAGACACTTGTCGTCGTGAGCGCCCCAACGTTAGCGTTTCCGTGTACATCGAGGGTATACTCCGCGGTATTCGTGCCTATACCCACGTTACTCGCCGTGTAATACAGGGAATCGTTACCGGACGTCCAAAGGGAACTCACGAAAGGGGAACCACCTTGGTAAAAGGTCCCCGTAAAGTTAATGTCCCCGTTAACGTCTAGGTCGTAGCCGGGTGTAGTCGTATTGATCCCTACACGACTCGTGGTCGTGTCCACGTAGAGATTACCCGTACCCACTTCCACATTGGATCGGTAATAGAGAGAATCCGCACCATCCGTCCATAGGGAACTCACGAATGGGGCACCCCCTTGGTAGAAATTACCCGAAAGATTGATGTCCCCGGCGACGTCGAGTGTATAATTGGGATCCGTGACTCCTATGCCCACACTCCCTTGTGTGTACGCGATGTTCGATTCCCCGGTGTACATCCACTTTTCACCGTTAACGATGCGAAGATTACGCATTTTCCGCCCATCCGTGGACGCTGAAGAGAAATTCGTGTATTCCCCATTCACATACGGCGTAGAGCGCTCGATGTCCTTGTAATAAAACTTTCGCGACCCACCGAGACTTATGGCGATCATGCCACGCTCGTAGTTAATCACGACCTTTTGCCAATTTTCTGTGGCTGTGAAAAGCCCCGAAACTGTGGCCTCCGTGAGTAGGGTACCGTCGTAGTAAAGACTGATTTTATCGTTGTTATCATTGAACGTGAAAGAGTAGCCGTCTCCGCCCGTGTTGGTGGTGGTAAACACGTTTGCATAGAGCGGACCCGGATTCGTACCCGACCGAATATCCATTTCGAAGTCCATCACCCACGCATTGGGAAGCTTTTGACCCCAATAGACGTAGCCATCGGCGACGTCGAGATACCCATTGACCGTGTCACGAACGGATGCAGAACTCGTGGTACCGGTGAATGTCGTGGTCGATGCCTGGTCATCATAAATCAGAACACTGTTGGCTCTCGTGACATTGAGGGCGGTGTCCGCGCCCTGAATGTTAGAGACCTCCAATTTACCCACACGTAATGTGGCGTTCTTAATATCTAAAGTCCCCACGGGTGACTGTATAGACATTTAATATATCGGGAGAGAATTATTAAATGCTTGGGGCGTAGTTAGTTGGGAGCTTCGGGCCAAACGGGGTTTTCAGGGTCCGTCGTATTGGCCGGTAGGTCACGGAGGGCTTGACGGTAGTCCAGCCAGGCTTGTTTTTTTGATTCTGATAATGGAGAATTTGTAAATTGAGTCCAGTCGCATTCTAATAATTTTTTGTTTCTAGCTTCTCTCAAAATATTAAAAGCTTCATTTGTTAAATTTTGTTGAAGTTTTGTCTCAAATTCATCTTTGTCTGGCTTTTCGCATCCTTCTGGTAATTCAAGTGATTCCCAAGTACCACTGTGCCCAAAAGAGGTTGGCGATTCTTTAATCATACTTCTCACGGTATCGCAAAATACCATTGAAAAATATGGGTGTGTGATTAATTGTTCATTTATCATTAATATTATACTACATATAATTTTTTGGGATAAATAGCAAAGATATAGCTGCACCATTTACAGAGAGTGTTCCACCGCTAACTCTGATATACAAACCTATTGTTCTATTACCAGATGAAACATAATAACATGCTGTGTGGTTAAGATCTTGCCAACTTACACCAGTGTCCCTATATTCGTGAAAGTTTCCACCGTGAGCGCCAGAACCACCTGCAGTAAATGCGTCAAATAAACTTGTATCGGAATATTCCTTACCATCAACTGTAACTGCTCCATAAAACCATGAATTATTAGTGCCATTCGTCCAGTGACCATTGAGTGCAGTTATAATGTAACCATCTACTGGTGCATTAAATGTAAAAGACCACAAAGTCGTACCGCTAGTACTACTACTATTGTAACTCCAATTGGGTGGTGCATAAAATACGTTTCTTATATAAGTCGAACTCGTATGTATAGTCCCATTCACATGTAATTTAGCATCCGGACTCGTCGTCCCGATGCCGACGTTGCCCCCTCCAGTGATTCGCATTCTCTCTGTACCGTAATCTGTATCAGAAGATCCACCACCTGCTCGAGTCTTAAAGATGATTGAACCTCCACTATCACCCGTAGTTGAAAATAGTGTCATCTCGCGAGTGCCTGTACTGAATTTAATACCCTGGCGATAAGTGTTATCATAATTCATGATGATGCGCCGTTCCGCCCAATCGAGATAGGTATTAGCCCCCCGTTGTCGAACGCTCCCATTCACGTCGAGTGTCTGGGTCGGACTCGTCGTCCCGATGCCGACATTGCCAGATGTATCTATGGTCATTTTCGCATCCTGATTGAGGTCATACCAATTGTTACAAAATTTAAACTTATTACTATCGGAGTTGTCTATACCCATACACCACCCAGCATCGTTAGCGACATCAAACGACACGAAAGGATCACCCGCCGACGATCCAGCGACACGCACCGCGATACACGCATCTTGATTCGCCGAGTTCGTTGGGTTATACACATATAAACCATTTGATGCGGGGGTTCCCGTAGTTTTTGTATCTCCAGACGCCGTGATTTGAAGTGGGGCACCCGGATTATTCGTCCCGATGCCGACGTTACCATTTCCCTTTACAGTCAGGTATTCAGCAAGAGTACTCCCCACAGTGCCGGTTCCACCTAATACACCAAATATGCCCTGATTTACATCGTCTGAGCCAAGATATATAGCTC
>UEXM01001650.1_pt2 | contig 16512 bp, 18 predicted proteins | sample 1796661 | NCBI WGS metagenome assembly UEXM01 (sample SAMEA4772469, study PRJEB27181) | metagenome | reverse complement strand
TTAATCTCTTGGATCGCTTCCATGAGTGCGTCTAACTTCTTGTCTGTGACTCCTTCCTTTTTTTCCAAGTTAATAATACGCGACTTTAACACTGTCACATCATTGTTTATTTTTATCCATGCGCTTACCCCACCGCCCAAAAGGACGATGAACTCCACTACCATGCCTATTGCTGTACTGTCCATTGTTTATGGTAATTTTCCATATTCACCGATTGGAATCGTTATGACTTCCGTGCCTGTTTCAGTAACGATTTGCACAGTTCTCTCTTCTTCTACTACCCATGTTTTGTAGGTGGCAAAATACTGACCGTTAATCTCTTCGCATTCCGCTAATGATTCTTGGTCGAACATATAGTCAACGTGTGGAGTTGCAGGGTCTTTCCATCCTTCAAAAAAGTCGGTGTCTGCCGTTACTTCTACTCTATAATCGTTTGATTTCTGCATTATCCTTTTGCTAATACTGCGGCCCTTTGTGCAACGCAGTTTGTGCCTGATGAAATAACTTCTACCCAATGCCTGGAATCAGATGCGGTGTCGTTAGGGTCTACATTTCCCTTGAACTCTGCGGAGTCTTCGCCTCCGTTCCACATTGCACCGTTTTTAATAGCGACAGCGTTATGCTCGCTGCTACTTCCGTTTTTATCCATACCACGATAGTCCGTCCATCCCGTCCCCATTGAAGTTAATTGATAACCACCATTAGCGTTTTTCTTGTCTACTGTTGAATTATCAGGGCGCATATAAGTGCTGGCTTCTCCTGAAAATCTAAGGTAGCCATCACTATCAATATGGCAGCCTCCGTGATACGAATACGAACCCAATTTAGCGCAGTTGTAATTGTCAGCAGTAGTGCTTGCGGATACTGGCCCGTTTTGGTCAGTGCCTGAACTAATTTTTGGGCCTGCAACGCGCTGGGCATTATTGCCTGAAAAGTAAGTGTTACCAGAACTATCTCGAAGCCACGTACATCGGTAACCTCCTGTGACCTCAACGATGTTGGTTAAATTGTTTTTCTCTCTGGCAAACGTAGAAATTGTAGATGTGGTTCCTTGGCCAGTCATGTAATCGTATCCGTATCCAGTGCTGTATGCCTCTCCGCTTGCGGTGATTAGCCAAGTATGTCTATAGCTATTGTATACCTTAGACCATGTTTGACTATTGTTTAGCATACTCCAACCAGTAACGGCTGAGGTTGAACCGTCACCCCTTTGGCGATAACTACCAACGCCCATAAAGTAGTAATCACCTCCTTTAATTGCACCCCAAACCCGATAGCCTCCCGATAAATCAGTCCAATCAGAATCAGTGCCATATCTGCGCCATGTTTTGTCTGCTGTAAAAGACGAGCCTAAATAACTGTTACTGTTACAATTGTACCAAAGCTGACCGCTGGATGTTAACGCCATAACTTGCGTGTAGTCCCTGTTGCATTCTATTTTTGTAAAAGTAACGTCCGTAAAAGCCTCACTGCGTGCGAGTGAGGTGTCAACGTCCGAACGCATCCAAAAACTTGTACTGCCAAACAATTGCGCCCCTGTTGCGATTGGATTTGCAGTTATACCTGAGCCGCCTCCACCAGTTTGCGTAGTAAAGAACCCGTCTACGTTATCTATGTCTGCTGTTGATACTCCTGAAATTTCTCCCATAATTAATCGATTTGAATCCAGTCGTTACTTGGATTGAAGTAAACTAAAAAACCTCCTGATACACTACCGAGATAGTGTCCCAATACGCGAGCATATGAATTAGCAGCAGTTGGCGCGGAAGCTATAAAACTACCTGATGCACCAAGCCACAACGGTCTTCCTGCTGTCGCTCCTGTTGGCACAGATTGACTAATCTCAACTACTCCGTTAATAACGCATTGATCAGAAGTGCTTGTGACAACTCCTAAAAAGTCTTTGCTGTTTGCGTTTGTGTTATCTGCTGTTGTGTCTTGCAGCATACTAACGATCTTACCTGCACTGTCGCTAATTCCCCCTGAACTTTCGAATACTACATCCTTCTGTGAGTTCGTTCCTGTGTTGTCATATGGTGCTGTTATATTGTTTATCTTACCTTTGTCGGCTGCTGACATTGAACCCGCTGCTCCTGTTGTAGCTGCTGATATACTAATGGCTGGTGTGTTGCCACCACTACTAACAATAGGTGCTGTACCTGTGACTGCGGTCAAGCTTCCTCCACCTCCTCCAGATCCTGTTGAAGCGGCTGTAATTCTGCCCTGAGCGTCAACAGTGATGTTTGTGTTTGTGTAGCTACCTGGCGTGACCGCTGTGTTAGCTAACTTGGCAGCATCTACTGCGTCATCTGCAATTTTATCGTTGTTGACGGCTTCATCTTGAATTTTGCCTGTGCCGACCGCCAAGTCTGGCAGTACAAAAGTCTCAAATGCAAGATTTCCTGATCCATCTGTAGTCATGTACTGACCGTTTGAGCCATCGCTCGTCGGTAAAGTCAGCGTATAGGTAGCGTTTGCTGAGTGAGGTGGTGCTTGTATAGTCACACCGTGCGAGTTGTTTTCGCAATTCAGTACGATTGCAGCACTGTTAGTGTCTCCTTTAACTTCTAAAACACCTGTGCCGTTAGGGGCAACAATAATGTTTCCGTTTGTAGTTGAAGTGTTTATTTCTTGAGCCTTTACATCCAAATCACCGCCAAGTTGTGGGGATGTGTCTGCCAATACCGAAGCAATAGATGCGGGTATGTCAGTGGTTTTGGCTAAAGTTCCTCCTGTGGCTGGCAAAGTAATTGCTGCACCGCTACCTGAGTATTGCAGCCTGGCTCCACCGCTTGCCCCATAAATGTAGAAAGCAGTTCCATTCTTAATGTTCATTTCCGCTGCGTTCGCAGCAGTCGTGCCATTAATTTCTACAGCAGTGAACGCTGTTTCGCTACCTGACGCACCTGCCGCTACTATAAAATCCAATTCACCAGGGCTTGTCTCAGTAACCTTTAACTCTGTTACACCTGACTTCAAACGCGCTGTGGTAGATGTCAGTTCAACATTTGAGTCTGTGCCAAACTTTAACTCAGCCTTTGCAGCGGTTAGATCTAATCTTCCATCGTCTGTGCTTGTCCCTGATCCATCACCCGTAAGTGTCGTGCTTCCCGTTCCCGATTTTAATAGTGTCTTTATCTCCTGTAACGTGTTTTCTGACGTAAATGTTCCAGCTGCATTGGCAACTAAAACATCCCCTGTTGAAACACTACCTGGTGTTACGTCTGACAAGTCGTTTAATGCGCCACTACCTGATTGAGCCACATACTCAAGGGACGTACCACCGGAGTTAACTGCTAATACTTGACCGCTGCTACCTAAAGAACTTGGCACATCTGCAAGTACCCCGATGGCTTGACCGCTGACGCTATTTGTATCCTCGACATAACTGATTACGAAGTTCGAGCCGCTTGAACGGGTTGAGGTTACCATTAATTTGTCTGTTGCTTCCAAAGCGATAGGCGAAACCAACAGATCAGTGCTTGCGTTTGACGACAACGTCTGATTGACAATTTGCATTGTCGTTGTGGCTTTCTTGACACTTAAAGTAACAGTAGCGCCCAATGCGTCATTGCAGATAATGCTTGACACAACCGTGTTGCTTGCGCTTGCGGCAAACGCCTCTTGCGAAGTGTTTGACTGTGTTACCGCAAATTGCGCTATTTTGTATGCTGTAGCCATTATTTCTTACTAATAAAGATTGGGAAGAGATCTCCAAATAAACTGCTGTCGCCAGATCCTGTAGATATGTTATCAAGGTCAACACTACTCGTCACGTCAATAAATCCTAATTTAGTTGCTTGTTCAGCCGTAATGCCAGGATTGGACGTGCCAAAAGTTGTGCGTGGTCGATAGATCGGTGAATGACCTGTAATGCCAGGGCCTTCTCCAACATTGTGAACTCCGCCATCTTTTTTGTTTGCATCATTGTGTTCTACGATTGTGCCCGAATCTCTTACACTCTCGTAACCTGTAATAGACAACATATTTTCTGTGAGCTGGTGGCGCATAGAAAGCGGTACAAGTGTATGCGATATGCCCTCGTGCAACCATTTATAGCGCTGATGAGGGCCAAACCAAGGTTGTTCGGCAGTACGCGCTAAAAAGGTAAGATTGAATAAATCGCGTGTAGTACTACGTTGTCTTATGTGTTCATCAGCTAAGACTTCCAAAGTTCGCTTCTTCTCATTAAACACAAACCCATTTTCACTATACCACTCGTGACTAAATCCCTCAGTTCCGGTGCTTACGATGACTCCTTCTGTCCCATAGTCTTCTACAACTCTACTTGCAATTAAAGTCTCTCCACCTAAGACCATTTCTGTGCCATGCGGAGTAGAGCCTTGAGCGTAGTAAAACGCATCGTCTTCATCTGTTCCGTCTCCAATAAACATATTAAACCCTATAATTCTTGCGCCATCAGGTCTAATCGGATTTGTAGGGAATACTATATCTGTGTAATTAGATGGATTGTTCGCTGGTGTGATGACTGCTCCATTGTTTAAATAACCTATAATATCTACGGTAATCTCAACGCCTGTCTCTTCAATTGTAGTTGTTGGTAAAGGAGGTAGGGTAGAGTCTAAAACAACTTCATAAGCCTGCTGCCATAAATTACGGGAGACCGAATCAAACTTCATTTGATTTGGATTGTCGGGATGTCTCCTTGTTCCAAATCCACAAGCGTATTCTTCCATGTTTCCAGATCCCGCATCATATTGAAGCAGATCAACAGACGGGACATTTGCATCATTTGGTACAAGGAATGAAGGAAAGCTAAATCTGTCAGCGCTGTTTGTAGTCCACTCTACATCGCTGTCAATGACAAGTGGTCTCCAGCTAGTTATGTCTGATCCCGTTTTTACGATTTTACCAAAATTGCTGTCGTTATTAAAGTCACTCAACGGTAATAAAGAAACGCTTTGTTTTAAATAGTATTGACCAACTTTGATCTTCATGCGTATTTCAAACTGAGCGCCTATAGCAGCATCTTCATAAGAACTTGGCACATCAGCAATACGAAACCAATGTTGGAAACGTCCAACAAGCCTTAAATCTTTTGCAGTAGGAACAACTGCTGTTGTGTTTGATAATGGGAATTGAACAGTGTAGTTTTCAGATATGTCAAATATTTGACCAAGCACGTTTTGTGAAATATCTGTCTGAGGAAACTCACCTTCGACAGCAACCCAATTGACTACTGGAAATATCCTGGAACTACCGCCTTGTAAGTGCGTATAGTATATACCTCTGACTGCCTGCAAATAAGATTGCGTACTGCCAGCCATAATTTTTTCTACTTCTAAATCAATTGTATCAGGCAGTAAATCTGTATTGTTAAAGTCAGATACAGATGCAGAATCGTCATATGAAGCATCGACCATTGATTGCTTCGATGACTTGTACAGCCGACTATTGCGATCTGTTGTTTTTAAAAACGGGCTTACTGCTAAAAAGCATCCGTTTGAATGCGACAAACGCAGCCCTAACGCAATCATCCAATGCTCGATCACTTCGTAACAGGTCATCCCTTCAGTACGCACATAACCTTCCCTATAGAATGGCGGTGTAACACGACGAGGTTCGTACCAAATTTCCTGTCTTGCTCCTACGTTGTTTGTGATTGATGAGATTGATGTGATCTCATTGCTTGCATTGTATGTAGCGTGGTTATCATGGAACATATCACAAGCCTCGTAAAAGAAAGGATCGTTGTTTTCCCACAAGTCTAAATGCGGAAGGTGTCGAAAGCACTTGCCGATCTGGCTGCGACAAGTCTCCCAACCATCATAAAAGCTAAAGTCGGTGTCTACATATTGTACGTCACGCAGTGTGCTTAATCCATCCACAAACATCATGTCAATGACCATAGGCATATCGCTATATGACACTTGTACGGCTTCCGGAAGCGCAACACCTCGCCAATAAACCTCATATGCAGCACCACCACTATCGTAATTTAATCTCTCAACTACAATGCCTATCTTAAATTCTGTGCTGTGCTTAAACGCAGTAAGTAGACCATATCCTTTTGCGTCCTGAGCCAAAAACGATACGCTCAAGGTGCTGCCAATAATGCCTTGGTGAATCTTGTCAGTTTGACCATCCCAATTTATTACAACAGAATCATAGATAGTCTCAATGTTTTGCACTCCTGATGATGAGATCGTCCAACCCCATGTTGCCAATTCTACTCCTCCTGTAGTACTGTGATCTAAATCATACAGCTTTAATCTGTAAGCGTCACCACTTCCACTTTGTATAGTGCTTTCAAATCGTTGTTGTATAGCCATTATCGTGACGCTCTTTGCATGAGGCGATTGTTCCTCTCGTTTGACAAAACTAAATCGTATCCTTGAATTGTACCATACAAACGACCGCCATTTCCTCCGCCCATTTTCTGCATCAGCCCTGGTAACTTCTCAAGCGGAATAATAGCCTCTCGTCCGGAACGATTGTCTCCAACCATGGCTAATTGTGGCCCGACAGCGATTCCTCCTTGAGCTAGTTTTGGGATTTGATTTAAGAACCCGCTAATCGCTCCAGCTCCAACACCAAGTAATGCAATTTTCCCAAGCGGAGGTACATCAGCTTTTATTGCCTCTAAAGCCCAGCTCATATAGATTTGGCGAACTAATGCGGATAGTGTTGAAGTTATAGCCTCCAACATAGCTTGTCCAAAGCTTTTTGTGCTGTCTGCTAAAGCAGAAAACGCGTTGCCCATCGCAAATGAACCGTCAACAATTGCTCTTTGTAAATGACCTGTGATTTCCTGTTGCAGATTAAACTCTTCAACATCTTTTTGAGCAACTACGATAGCCGCTGCTAAGGCTTTATAAGCCTCTGCTTGCTGAAGTATTTGATCTGTCGCTTCTGGGTACTCTGACTTCAACTTGGCAAGGGCTTTGCCTGTGGCTGCAAATTCAGCTTTGAGTTTAGCTAATTTATCAACAGGGCTTTGGTCAGAACTCCCGAACAGCGTCCCTGCTTTTTCAATGTCACTAAACAATTTAGACAAAACCTTACCAATACCTTCTAAATCTTCAGCATTACCTATTGATGTACCTAAGTCACGAACCTCATCACCAACCAAAGAAAGATTCGCGGCAACATCAGCCCCGTCAACACCTGCCTCTATCAAACCATTAAAGGCAGTAGTGTACGCTTTTAGCTGCTCTTTTTGAACTTCCAGATCAGTTAAGCCTAATTCAACCTTGCGCTTTTCAATTATTTTTAATTCTCGATCCAGCTTTCCCATTATGTCAAGCTGGGCTTGAATGGCTTGCTCTAAACTACTTGGTGTCCCTGTTGCGCCTTTATTATCGCCAAGCAACAACTCAAAATAGCCTTTCTCCGTCATGATCTCCTTTAAACGCTCGCCTTGCGCGTCTAATTCATCAAGATCATCATTAATGTTATTTACCGTCTGATTTAACTCACCTTTCTCAAAGAATTTCGGGTCTTGATATGTCCCTTCACGAATACTTTGCGTTGGCGCGTATCCTGACTCCCCTGCCGCAGCCCTTGTCTCAATCTCATTCAATCGTGATTGCGCTCGGTCTTGCTCTAATAATAGCTGTACTCTTTCTGATTGTAATCGATTTGCCTCAGCCATAAATGCTTTAGCCTTTTCCATCTTCATCATTGCGGCAAACAACTGATCATATTTACCTTTCAACGTATCAATAGTTGTAGACTCTGCGGCTAAATCTTCAAAATATTCCGGCTGTAACTGAGCGAGTTTATCAAGTATTTCCTGCTTCTCAGCAAGTGTGCGGTTTTCGTTTTCATAAGCACCAATTAAGGTTTTTACGGTTGATGTGTTTTTGACTGTGCTTTCAGCGGCTCTCTCGTTAGCCCGTGCCATACGATCGCTGAAACTTTCTACGTCTTTTTGAATCTTGATCGTTGAGATTAGAGCTAGTCCTAAAACAGAGAAAGCAGTTACCAACAAACCGACAGGGCCAAGCATAGTCGATAAGGCTGCTGCGACACCTGGTGACAACAATTGTATGCTGACCATAGAGATACTGAGAGTACCTAAAATCAATAAGAGAGGGCCAATGGCAGCTACTAATCCCGCGACAATAACAATCACAGTTTTTATAAACTTTGGAAGAGCCGCAAAGCCATTAGCTATTATAGTCAAGAAGTTGGCAAGCGCATTGACTATCGGCAGTAAGACCTTTCCGATCTGGATGCTCACATCCTCCATAGCGGACTTTAGCTTCTTCTGTGCAGCAAAAGAAGTGTCATCCATGACCTCCTGCATGACCTCAAGAGTACCGGAAGACAAAGCCATCGAACGCTCTAAGTTGTCAAACTCGGCAGCATTCTCTTGTAAAACCGGAATAGCAGTTGCAGCGCGAATACCGAAGCGATCAATGGCTTCCGTCATGGTCATGCTGCCATGGATCAAGTCTAAGAACTTTTGATGTGTATCGCCCCCTTCTTGTGTGAGTTTGGCGAAGATCATTCTGAGTCGAGTACCTGCAATTGAACCTTTGACACCTCGGTTCGCTAATACGCCCATAGCCGCTCCCAACTCAGACATACCGATACCACTTACTGCGGCTTGGCTACCTGCGTACTTCATAGTCTCAGCAAAAGACTCGAAGTCCAATGCTGACTTACTGATAGCTACAGCAACCATATCGTTGACTTCACCTACTTGTGAAGCCTGCATATTGAACGTGCGTAAAGTTGCTCCGGCTACTTCCGCTGCCCTGGGCAGAGTTGCTCCGGTTACTTGCGCTAATGACAAGGTGCTTTCGGTGACCTTAACAATTTCTTCTGAACTAAAACCTAACTTAGCAAATTCCTCTTGTAATGCTCCTACCTCTCTCGCTGTAAATATTGTAGATGCACCTAGCTTTTCCGCGTTTGCGCTGAGTTGAGAGAAACCTTGAGAAGTTGCACCACTGATCGCTTGAACACGAGCCATCTGATACTCAAAGGCAGTGGCTGTCTCGACGATCTTTTTGCCTGCTAATGCAATAGGCACAGTCAGGCCGATCGACATCTTTTTGCCTAAGTCGGACATCTCTCTGCCGACTCGACGCATCTTCTTTTGTGTGTCGGTTAGGGCTTTCTCAAAGCCTTTAGTATCTAACAGAAATACTACCGATAACTTACTTAATTCTTCAGCCATGTTTGTCAAGGAGTTTTTTCGCCCACGAATCCGTAAGGTCTCGTTTCTCCTTTTCTAAACCACGAACAAACTTTGCTTTCTTTTTATCTTGATCTGGATAAGGGTGAAAGTCTTTTGGTTTGTAGGGCTGAGGCGTTTTCTTTGGGTCGCGATTGATGTTCGCTTGCAAAGCCATTAAACTGCTTGTGTGCCACCACTGCCTGCTGTCCTGATGCTTTAAGTGTTTCGAGTAGCTGGCGTACTCAAAGAACGTCAACGACCAAAACTGCATTGGAAGCAAACCCAATGACAAACCCTCCTCGTACAAATCATGCCAACTACGAGAGGTTACGTCTTGGTCGTCTACTTCTTTCCCCCCTTTTTAGCCTTCTTAGGTTTGTTTGGCTCACCCTCCATCGCTTGGCTGATGTGCTTTCCGTAAGTAGCTAAAGCATCAAAGTCTTCAAGGAGGTGCGCAGCCACATATTCCTGATTTGGTAGATCATCAATGTTGCCTGCTGTAAAGTAGACGTTATTGACCAACCCCCAATACACAACTACACAAATTGCCCTCATCTCGTCCTTCTGCATCCACTTCTGCATATCCTTAAATGATATTTCCTCAGACTCACATAACAAACGAAAAGCATTCATACTCAAGTGGCACTTGTGCTTCTTCTTCCCCAACTGCACTTCAAAACGACCTGATAATTGATTCATAGCTAATAGTTTGTGCTAAAATAAGAAAAGAGCGATACATACGTACCGCTCTTCTCACATAAAATCAAGAAACAAACTATCAGGTGATTTTCTCAGGATCTCCATTTAACTCCAAGCTGGCTGAGTACGTTGCGAAGTCGTCTACACCAGAAGACAATTCAAATGAGGTCAAGAAGCCTTTACCTCCAAAGGCTTTTCCGGAAGCAGTAGACTGCCAAATTGCAGTTATCTCTGTCTTTGCTGTAAAAGCATCGAACATTGCATTTATGTCAAGTGTCCCTGCTGTTACAGTCCAATCCAAAACGCCTTCTACAGACATAGATGTTGATGAACTGCCAACAGCATAATCGCGAGTGGTTTGACCCGTACCTGCTGCTTTAATTGAAGTGGCTTCGTATGTCGCGTTAGAAACAGAGATAGAAGCACTCGTGCTGTAAGCTACAGGTTTAAGAGCTGGGGCTGCTCCGGTGTCATCAGCAGGGCTTCCTGTACTGCCTCCGGCAACATCGATGTAAAGAGCAACCGTATTTGCGTTAATTGTAGCCATTATGTGAAGATTGTAGGGTCACCTGTTAATTCGAATGATGCAGAGAAGGTGACAAAATCATTTACACCACCGGATAGATCAAAACTATTGCAGAATCCCATGCCTCCCACCTTGTCGCCTCCTGCTGTACTTCCAAAGAAGATCCCAATGCGAGTCTTGTTTTTGCAGAAGTCAAATAGTGCTTCAGCATTGTCAGTCAAAGTTGGGTCATATACACCCTCGATTGACAAGTTTGCTGAGGTAGTACCCACAGCATATGCTCGTGTAGCAGTTAGTTCAGGCGCTTGATTAAGAGCGCCGACCTCAGTTACATCCTTAAAGTCAACCTCGTATGTCGCATTGCTCATGCTTATAGAAGCGCTTGTTACACCTTCAATATCAGCATAACCCGTTAGGGTTGTGATGCTATCTGCCGCAGCCGTTGGTTCAGCCTTGATGTGTAACGTAATTTTATTTCCTTGTTCTGCTGCCATAACGAGATTGTTTTGAGTTACGAAATACGCACATTTTTATGTGTGTGTTGTAAACTTGGTTTGATTAAACGAGATAAAGGTCAAACATCATCTGCACAGTGTAGAACTCATGCAGTTCGTGCGCATCAGTGGTGACATCACGCAGAGCAATCCTTGCTACACTTGTTGTCTTGCTGCCAACGGTGACATCTCCTGAGAATTCATCTAAGACTTCCTTCACACCATCGTGGTAAGTCCAAGCGTCACCCATTTCTGTTGCAGTAATGTAAACCATGATTGCGTAAGTCTCTCTTGCAATGCCTTGTATTGACCTTTCCAACTGCGTGTTTTCCAGATCAATGACTGCGTATGGTCTTCGCACTGATTGTGGTGCTTTTACTAAACCTATCTTGTTGGGCTGTCGCAAAGGTATAAGGCTGCTGACTGTGCTATCAACAAGTAGTTTTCTTATGACGTGGATCATGACGATTGCTTAATTTCTTTTCGGAGACTATCCAAAATGGTTTTCATCTTGTCACGCATTCTGCTACGCACTTTTGTTTTAGTCGCTGCCCAAGCTGGAGCGATATAAGGCAGCGCTCTTGATCCGTGGTTTATCACCTTTGTCACTACGCGCCTGCCGTATTTCTCGCTGTAAAAGTTAAAACTACCCGTGCCTTTGACTTTTTTAATCTTCTTCTTTGTGCCTAACTCGACTAAATGTGCGTGAAACGCTCGGTTCTTGCTTTTGCCTCGTATGGTAGGGCCAGTCCTTGCGCCTGCTACAGATCCAAAACCTGTTCTTTTGTAGGTGGCGTTAGTTATACTACGCGCAAGCAATCCGGTCTTTTTTATGCCCAGGGCATTTTTGACCATCGCTTTCTTTGTTGGTGCTAAGGCGTGTCTTGCAACCTGAGCCATCTTTTCCCTGCGCTTCTTGACGGTCATTCCTTCCAGCTTCTTGAGGTTTTTCTCAAAACGCTCTACATCACGAGTATCAACCTTTAGGTTGGGTTTATATCTACTTGCAAATGACATCAGTATGTCCCTACTTGGTATTCAACATATTGACCTGCGATTGCACCAGTGCCGCTATCTTCAGCAATGTTGAAGTTGTCCCTGCGCAAACAGACTAACCGTGTGTAACGACCATAGTCAAAGTCATCAACACGCGTTATCTCATAAGTATATCGACCTTGCAGAATAACGTAGTCTTCTGTAATCTCTGAGCGATATTTCTTCAAATAGAACTCGGTACGCGCTTCTGTGACAAGTTGCTTTCCGTGCGCCTCTTCTCCAATCGTAGACCACTCAATATCTCTGCGTCTTACAAAGGCATCCGCGTGTACGGTGTAGTGACTAACCTTATACTCACCGTAATCTGTGGTGGTATAAACAGGCTGCAAAACCTTAGCCTTAAATCGGAACTCACCTAAATCTAACATTAGATAAAGGATTGTTCGCGATACTTGTCCAAGAGATATCTGCTGTTCATAGGCGCTTCATGCACTCTGCGGTAGCCTGCGTCTTGGCGATTCTCGTAAAGGTGCGAAATGATCATCAGCATAGCCTGCTCTACATAGAACGGGATGTTAGCTTCTGCGATGGTCGTTGTAAACGAGAATCGGAAGCGATTGAGTTTACCTAATCCAGATCCGTACGACTTCATGTGTACGCGCATTGGATTTGTGTTTGTGTCCAGCTCGTAGTCAGAAGCGTCTACTGTGACGTATGTGCCTGCATCATTTAACTCTTCAAAAGAGACTCCGCTCTTTGTCCCAAGTTTAGGGATATGAACAACGTTGTGTGAATAATCCCAATACGCTGCAAAGGTCTGTACACCAAACTTGCAATCGCAGTATTGCTCAACCAACTCTTGAGCAACAATAATCAATGTGTCGATCATCGTGTCATCATCGCTATAATCCACACGGAGGTGTGCCTTGACACGCGCTGTTGTAAGGATAGGGTCTACTGCTGTAGTTTCCCCCGTGTGGGTTATAGTGACAATTGGATGATCCATTACGCCTTGACTTTGACCGTAGCTGAAGAGTTGTACAAATCGCCTGTAGCCAATCCGGTTGCTGACGTAGGCAAGTCTGCCATATTAACAACGGCAGGAAAGACTCGACCTGCTTCTAATACCGCGTTTAGTGCTGTAACTAAAGCATCCGGTGAAGCGCTCTTTACTCCATTAACACTGATTGCACGATAGTCACCTCCAATCAAAGAAATATCGTCTGAACCAGCGTGTTCGCTTGAGTCAATGACGATGTCTACATTTTTTGTTGTACCAAGACGCTTAGCCACTAAAAAGTCCGCTCCTGGCGCTCCTATAAGTACTTTATCAACGTAGATAAAGCCTTGTATGTTGGTTATGTTCATGACAAATTATTTAAAGAAAAACCCCCGATCGAACATTGGCAGTGCTTTTTCATGCATGGCATAATCGATCAGGGGCTTAACCTGGGAAACTATTAAGCTACAGCTACATACTTTGCAGATGCACCATGACCAACATTGCAGTTAGCGTAGTAGTTCATGATCAAACGTGTGATACCATCAGCCGAGAGGGTCAGATTATCAACAATCAAATCCGCACCGCCCCAATAGCACGCGTATACGTCATCCATGTTTACAAGCATGAATGGCAATAGGTCAGCCTTGTTGGTAATAGATGTATTGGCTGTACCGTTGTTATAAATCTCACCTACAGTATCGACATCAGTGTCAGTCAACAAAGCGGCAAGCATTTGGCTTGATCCGTAAGCCTTGTATCCTGCGATAGTGCCATCATTTTGCAATGTTGGGATACCACCGTTAGTCACAGCTTGCTGTGAACGTGCAGTTGCGAGGTTAGCGTGGTTACCAAAGAACGCAGCGTTTGCGCTCAAAGCATCAGCATCACCCATTGCACCAAGCAACTCATTAGCAGAAGCGTAGTCGATTTGTGGGCAAACGGCAGCGGCAGTTGTTGGTCGCAGGACTAAATCACCTGCGGCTACGAAGTTTGCAAACGCCTTAGCGTCGAGCAATCCACCGCTGTGCTTGCGGAACTGAGCAGCTACAACAGCGTCAAATGTGTTAGTTGAAGCAACCAACATTTGGTTCGATACATCAATGCGAGAAGCGATACGCTCAGGGGCAATATCAACCTTAGCCATTGCTGATCCAGCACCCATTGTTACATTCTCACCTTTTGGCGCAGTTGCGTCACTTGGCAAAGAAGGTAGACGTACTGTTCCTGAAACTCCGGTAATGCGATTAGCACCTGCCGCTTCAAGTTGTGATGAAGGAACGAGACCACCAAGCACTGACTGCTCTTGAGTACCTGTTGTAGTAGCAAAGACAGAAGTAGCACGATGTGTCAAGCCCATTGGAATCTGGATGTGACCCGTTGGTGTAATGCCTGCCTCACGATACTCCTTTTGAGCCTCTTGAGCCATCTCAGCCTCACGACCCTCGAGCTTGTTTCCGTTACGGAATTGGCTAATGGCATCTTGCAAGCTATACTGCTTGGCGTGGCTTTCCATCTCAGCCTCTTGGGACTTTGATGCTGCTCCTGCTACCGATCGCAACATGATCTCTTCAGTCTTCTCAGCTTGAGCGATCTTGTCGTCCAAGGAGTAGATAGAAGTGTTCAGTTCCGCTTGGCGAGACTCTTCAGTTTCAGTGAAATCTCGGCTTTCACTTTTTGCCGTTTCGACGAGAGCCTCCAGTTCTGCGACATGAGAGGCCCGCTCTTCCTTAAATTTCAATGAGTTTTTCATTGGTTTAAATTATGATGATGAATAGAAAGAAGTGCCTCCGCGATGTTCCTTTTCGGGGTCAACGTAGGCGGGGTATTTTTTTCAGGGACATCGATCTGCTCTTCCATGGCGCTGATAGCGTCACGAAGGGCAACCGAGGTTTGAGGGTAAGCTGGTGTTAAGACGGGTGAAATATCTGCAAGGCGAGATACTTTATGGATTTTGCGCAAGTAGCCTCCGTCACTCTTGCGCTCATATTCGTCCTCTCGGACTACAAAGCCAAAGCTACTACCGCTAACGTCACCACGCTTGATCGATTCTGCTAGATCACGAGCGTATGTTTGGTTACCTAATGAGAAGCTATATCGAAGACCTACCTCATCAACCTCTAACTTCAATGTGCCTTCTCCATTACGGCTGCGAGCCAATGGCATATTTTGGTCATGGTTAAACAAAGCAACAACATCGTCATTTAGGCGATCCTCAAAAGCACCTGGCATGACGACTTCTTCGACATTGCCCAATTGTGTGCTTTGATTAAATACAGCAGCGTAACCCTCTACGCGCTTCTCCTCGTCGTCACCGTACATACGAATCTCATTGTCAAGATTGCGTACTTCTAAATCGTCTTTTTTAATATCACTCATTGTCTTCGCGATTAATTACACCTGAACACCAGCCCTTCATACTGCTTCCTCCCCACGCGGCATACATAATGCTGCCGCAAATATCTTTGCCCTTGTCGTCAGTAAACTTACCTTGATTGTAAACTGCTGCACGACTAAGGAAACTAAACGTTCTTTTCACTGTGTTTAATGAAAGCGCCTCACCACCTGCCAACTGGTTTGCGCGATTCCAACCCACACCTGTCCCGCAACTTGTTCCGTTTTTCTCGCGATGGCGTAATGCCCGACGAGCAGCGCGTCTTGCGCTCTGTGGGTAGTTACTGTACGTTGCCATCGTCGTTGGTAATAGAGTTTGCGTAAGCCTGCATTGATGTTAAAGGCAGTTGATTCACTTGAACAAGGCTTTGATCACCTCCTTCAATTGAATTTCGTCCTTCTAATCCGCGAACCTCGTTTATTGTTAAGCAGCCGTCACCCAACAAAGTGTGATAATAGGCTGATCGAGATGCCATATCTCCGCGCATCAAAGACATCATGTCGAACTTAAACTGATGTTTCTTCTTCTCAGCGGGCAAAAGTAGCTTGCGATTCATCTCTTGTTCGATCGAAACCAACCAAGGATGTAGTGTGTGTTTGGCAAAGAAAAGGTCTTGCTGCTCTACGTTGCTGTACTTTTGGTCACCTACCTGTACCATACTTGTTGGTACGTTGTAAATCCGGCAAATCTCCTCGGTCTGATACTTCCGTACTCCTAAGAACTGACTCTGATCTGGTGGAATGCCAACTCGCTCGTATTTCAGTCCGGCTTCCAAGATGGCTGTAGCGTGACTGCTATTCATGCCGTGGTATTTGGTCTGCCAAGTGCTGCTCAGTCTGCGGTATTGATCTTCACTAAGTTGCTTGTCCGTCATTAGGACACCGCTCATGTTACCTCCGCTACCAAAGAAGCTTGCTCCGTATTGTTGGGCTGCGTAACCTAAACCAATATTCTCAATATGCTCTTGTATTGGGCTTATACCGCGAAACGCCTCAATGCAAAGCACGTCTTCATTGTACAATGGCTCATCAGTCTCGGCATAAACGTAAATACGTCTGCCTTGCAAATCCATTGACTTAATGCTGTTTGGGCTTGTCAGTAGCAACCTCTTTGGACGACCATTCTGATCGCGCTCAATGATCGCGTACCCATGTCCATGCATGAGTGCGTCACTGACAATGAATTGCCAAAACTGAAATGCTGTGTAGTAAGCGTTTGGCTCGCTATCGCATAAAAGGTAGGCTGGGTGAT
>UEXM01001827.1_pt1 | contig 16523 bp, 19 predicted proteins | sample 1796661 | NCBI WGS metagenome assembly UEXM01 (sample SAMEA4772469, study PRJEB27181) | metagenome | reverse complement strand
GCGGCGCTTTGAGGCGACCGCTTCCTCTCACGACAAGATGATGCTTGACTGCATGGTCCGTGATTGGGAGGCCAAGATGAAACTAAAACTACAGCAACATGAAACGATACAGAGTACGCTTCCACCTGGCCCGTGGTGACAACTACATGAAGTGGCAAGTGTTTGATAAACAGGAGAATACAAAGGATTACTTCGACCCCGACTCCAAGTCAATCTTCATGAAGGGCTGTGAGTTAGGCAATCACCCCACGACTGCAAAAAAAATATACAACGGGGACAACAAGACGGTGTGTGCATGGATATCTTGCGACGACTATCAGGTCTGGGACAACGAGAGATTCACACTAAAGGCAGACGCTATGACCCACTACAAGTACAATCCCAAAAAGAATCCACATTGGTTTACCGAAACTCACGACAACAGAGACGGCCTGAAACTCGACACCATGATAACCCAAAACAGAGCAGTGTATGGATAAGTATCTACGATTCCTCAGGAACATCAGCAACGCTGAAACACAAACCAAAAGGTATAGGCGCCGACTTATGGAGCGTGAACTAAAAAAACTACATGGAAGACCAGACCAAACTACAGAAGCAGAAGGAGATAATGCGAAACCTGGAGACGTGGCTTGAGGACGGAAGCAATTCAGAACAGACAGCACTAGGCTTCATCAAGGCAGACATCCAAGAGCGTGGCTTCGAGGGGTGGCTAAACATGGACGCCGAGATGGTGACCTTTTCTTTTTACGACACCACAGAAGAGATGTCAAATGAAATCACGAACGACCTGTCCATTATGCTAAGCCAAGAAAACGTGCTAGATGACCTAGGCCTTGAGCAAACCATGCGCATTGATCAGCATGGACTACTGTTGGCCTTCAAGAAAGGCATGTTAGACATATTCAAATCACTAGTAATTTATTTCGATGCAAAACAACAAGCAGAACACCAGTACGAGGATTGTAGGGGTTGAAATCCCACAGATTCTAGAGAACATTCGTATCGCTTTCGAGTACGAGATGGGGGAGTACCTCAACACAGATAGCAGGCTAAGAAACAAGGTGGAGCTACGTGCGGCCTTGGTAAATGCGGCACGTCCTTACGGGACATGCAGACAGCTTGCAACCATGGTCAACAAGCTTGACCACTCAAGTACAATTCATAGCGGCAATCAGCACGAGATGTACTTCAACAGCTCCCCACAATACAGGCGTAATTACGCCAAGGCCTTGGAGGTGGTAGAAAAGTTTGCCCGAAGGCATCAGCTATTACCCAGGAGTAACTATCAGATTGGCGGTGCCGTGACTATGGAATCAGAGATTGACAGCCTCAACCTAACAATACTCTCGTTGCAGAAAAGACGAAATGCTTTGATAGAAAACTTGTCAGAGAAGCGTAAGCAGGCTATCTTAGCCCCCGAGTTGCCGCACTAAACGCACAATGAACCGACTAAGGAAACTCACAAATGAACTCAGAGTCATCTGGAACGAAGACGTCCTTTACTGGATTGAGAACTGGTACTTCTGGAAGTTCACATACCCCAAACATTACAAAGACAAGAAGTGTCTTAGGTGTGGCCGCCCATTCAATGGGTGCAACTGCATCGACGGACAAGCAATGCACAACTAATTCAAATCAATTTAATTCATGTCTAATTACAAGTTCAAGACCACGAACATCCGTGGCAAGCAGTACGTTGAAGTCAACGAACGCATCAAGTTTCTTCGACAAGAAGATCAATACAAGGACTGGACTATTGCAACTGAGTTCCCCGTGCTTGACGGTGAGGTTGCAGTATGTAAGGCCACCGTTGCAGACACAGCTGGCAGAGTCATCTCCACTGGTCATGCACACGAGGAGCGTTCAGGTAGCAACATCAACAAGACAAGCTTCGTGGAAAACTGTGAGACCTCAGCCGTTGGTCGAGCCCTTGCAATGCTTGGAATCGGAATCGACACTTCTATTGCGTCGTCTAATGAAGTCCAAGAAGCAATCGCGAAGCAGCAAGAGCTCATTGACAACCCTAAGGTACAGAAGCTTAGCAAGGCGCTTGATGCTCCAGTCGAGAACATCATGGACAAAGCTGTAGGTTACATCAAGTCACAGACAGACAAGCGCAAAGCCTTCGACTCCATCACCAAGAAGTACGGTGACCAGCTTTCTGAGAAGCAGATGGCAGGGCTCAAGAAGTTTGTGCGATGAAGGTAAGCATCAACACCACTGGTGTTCTTGTACCCCTAAAAGGCAGAGGCAAAGAGAACAAGCTAATTCCTTGGTCTATGATCAAGAAGGAGTCTGTTGTGCCTGCAGTAAAACACTGCACCAACGAGAAGCACGGGGTGGATATCTACATGGTGCGAAAGGTCGTCAATGGCGAGGAGCACAACTCCATTCACTTCACAGAAAGAGAGGCGCTAAAGGCTGTAGACATGCACCTCATTAACAACGGCAAAGAGCCACAATATATACTGAAACGCAAATGACTATGAGAGAGCAACTAACGGAGCGGGTGGGCAAGCCTCACCTCTCCTACTCATCCCTTAAGTATGCACTCGGAGACATGCGTCTCTGGGAGATGTACATGAGGGGGCAGCTTAAGAAAGAATCGGAGGCCTTGTACTTCGGCTCGCTGTATGACTTGCTCTTATTCGAACCAGAAAAATTCAAAGATGTCTACTACACTCTCGATGATTCTAGCATTTGTGAGTCTATTGGCGGCGCTAGTCCTAGGTCTACAAAACGATACAAGGAATGGAAAGCAGAAGCCCTACAGACGACGCAAAACGCAGACAAAATCCTGGCAAGCCAAGCGGACGTCAAGAAGGCACATGAAATGATCCAACGCCTGAAGGACTGCGGCCTGTATGACAAACGTTTTGCAGGTGGTAAGTATCAGGTAGAGTTCAACGTAGACCTAGAGGGTGTGCCACTTAAAGGCTTCCTCGACTGTCTACAGGAGGGAGATTACATCGTGGACTCCAAGTCCTCACGGTCGATCGACAAGTTTAGGTATGACGTCAATAGCTGGAGCTATGACATTCAAGCCTACATCTATACTAAAGTCTTCGGGCTTAAGGATTTCTATTGGGTGGTGCAGGAGAAGGCTTACCCCTTCTACCCTGCCGATGTGAAGTGTACAGACGAGACTCTGTTCCGAGGAGAGATGAAGTTCCACCAAGCCCTCGAAAACATTCAAGCATACCTCAATGGAAATGAGCAAACAGAAAAGCACTACGCTGAATTTGTGGTGTAAGATTTTGATTTACGGAACAGCATTCTATATTTTTGATAACCTTTTTTATAATTTTATTTTATCATGAGCGATAAGCAATATGACTCAGTACTCGTAGGGTACGCAGATGACGCCCGTCACAACGACGAGGGAGAATTGATGTCTTGGTCAGTCCGATTCAAGGACACCGAGCTGAAAGAAATGATTGACAAGTACGCCACGCGGCGGAACGCAGAGGGACAGGGCGGCAACGTCTATGTAACCATGTTCATGTCTAAGAATGGCAAGGCTTGTTGCCGTGTCTTCGATCCTAACAGCGCAGCTGCTAAGGAAAAGCGTGCAGCTAAAGCAGCACAGCAAGAGACAAGTGACCTGCCGTTCTAACGGAGGCGCACCTATCTACTACATGACCGCTCGTGTCGCCTTCAAAAAAAAGAAGGTCGTACACGAGCGTGTTGTGTGGATAGTATCCGTCTTTGAAGACCCGAACGACATACGCAACTGCGACTCAAAGACCATGTCTAGGCTTGAGACAGAGCTATACAAGAGCTCCAAAGCAGACAAGCACATTATTATTCGGGAGATTCTAGACAAGAAGTTTATATCCTATTCAAACCTGTCGATAGATGAACACAAAAAACAATGCAAGTAACCATATTCAAAAATGTTTTCGACAAGAAGGGCCCTCACTACATACCCCTGCAGACAGCACTGCAGCGCATTCAAGATGGCAAGTCAAGCGCTCTAGTATCTGAGGTCAGAGATGGAGACAAAACAAAAAAGCAAAAGCTCCCTGTTGTATGTTTCAGCGGGGAGTTTTCGTCTAGGGCTGACGATGCTTTGTTTGAGCACTCTGGCTTTATTGTGCTCGACTTTGATCACGTTGACGTTGAGGCAACCAAGCGGTCTCTTGCGACGGATGACTTCATCCAGTCGTGTTGGACATCTCCTAGTGGAAGCGGAGTCAAAGCTCTCGTCAAGATTACAAACCCTGAGAGACACCGCGACCACTTCAGGGCGCTCATCAAGTACTTCGAGAGAACACACGGACTTGAACTAGATGAGTCGGGTATCAACGAGTCTCGGGCTTGCTTCGAGTCTTATGATCCTGACATCATCATCAAGGATGAGTATAAGAAGTTTGGCCACTTCACAACGGAGATGGCTGAGGCGCAGGTCCCAACCAACGAGGCTTACGACCACACAGACTACATGAAGCTCAACCTGGCTGCCCGTATGATTCGGCAAGCACAGGATGGGGAGAAGTGGATCACACTCAACCGAGCAGCTATACTGTGCGGAGGATATGTAGCAGCGGGTCGCATGGAGGAGGACGAGGTTATTCGAATCCTTTTTCGTGAGGTCTGCAAGCGTGAAGTGGACAACGAGGACCACGCCAAGCAAACAATCATTGCTGGTATTGAGAAGGGCAAGCAAATGCCCATCAGGGATATCATCGACGAGGAGAAATCAGCCAAGCGAGAGATGCTTCTCAACGACGGTGACATGTCATTCATCTCGTCCGATGACGAGGACTTCAGGTGGATTGACGACTACTCTCAGGGCAAGATTGAAGTAGGGCTGGATACAGGTGACACCAAGCTCGATCAGTACTTCCGATACAAGAAAGAGTTTGTGATTGTCAACGGCCACTCCAACGTGGGTAAGACCACAACGATGTTGTACATGATTACGAACTCAGCAATCCGTCACGGATGGAAGTGGGTTATCTACTCCTCAGAGAATCGCACAGCATCTGTCAAGATGAACCTGATGCAGTTCGCTATGGACAAGAAGGTTAGCGACATGAGCTATGGTGAGCGCAAGAAGGCGTACAAGTGGGTGCAAGAGCACTTCACTATCATCAATAACAATCAGACGTACAGCTACAGTGACATCATCCTGTTCATGGAGAAGGTCATGCGGCAGCAGCACGTTGATGCGATCTTTGTTGACCCCTACAACAGCCTCAAGCTGGACATGAAGAACTCCAGCATAGGTGTTCATGACTACCACTACGAGGCCGCTTCAGAGTTCCTGACGTTTAGCAAGGCCAACAACATTGCTGTGTGGTTGAACATGCACGCTGTTACCGAGGCGCAACGACGCAAGGGTGATGATGGATTGCCTGTGGCTCCGTATGCAGAGGACACTGAGGGTGGTGGCAAGTTTGTCAATCGAGCTGACTGTTTCATGACAATCCACAGGAAGGTGCAGGCTCCAGACCACGCAATCAAGAGGCTCAGCGAGGTTCATGTACGTAAAGTTCGGGAGGTAGAGACAGGCGGTCAGCCTACTCCGATCGACGAGCCGTACTCTATCACCATGAATCTTTCCAACACTGGGTTCACTAACATGCTGGGACAAAGGTCTCTATTTGAGCCAATTAAATTCGAAGAGGGTAAGCAAATGCCGCTTAACGAGGGGTTCTTGAATTGATTTTCAAAAAATCCTTTGGTAACTTCAGTAAATGAAGAAGCGAACAAGAACTCCTAAACGAAAAACATCCAAAAAAAAATGCTTAGGAAGGTACGCAAGCTCGATTGAGAAGTATTGTGCTGATCAGTTAAAAGAATACGGCCTGGTATTTGACTATGAGGAACACACGTTTCAGCTGACAGAAAGGTTTAAGTTCCCCAACAAGTATTTTAAGATGACTGCGAAGGGTAAGGAGATGGCGGACCGATCGGGGTCTACCATTCTCCCTATCACATACAAGCCCGACTTCGTCGGCAGAGACCACGACTGGATCATAGAAACAAAGGGTTATCTCCCTTCTCATCATGACTTCCCCATGAGGTGGAAGCTTTTTCTAGGTCATTTAGTTGCAAACGAATCTAATACGATTGTATTTTTAGCCAAGAACAGCGGTCAAGTAGACAGAGCTATTCAGGAAATCTTACAATCTATAAAGGATGGAGACATCTAAACTAAGCTGGTATTATCATAAAGCTTGCGAGGAAATTCATCAGATCGTGGACGATCTTTATGAGGCCTTGCATGAAGAGACTGGGGTACCAAAGGAAGATCTATCCCTGGTTGAGGAGGCAATGGAGGGAGTTAAGATGGCGATATATCAAGAGCTAGACCTCATTAAATCTGCCGTCCATGAGCACGAAGGTAAGCAGTAAGAGGAGGGCTTACAGCTCAGCTACTGGAAGGATGGCTGAGGTTAGGTTTGTTAGGGCCGCCAGGAATAAAGGACTCCTTGTTACCAAGTCTTCCCACACGGAAGATATACACGAACACATCGACTACTGGTTAGCTATGTCTAGCGAAGGGAAAAGATGGGGTGTAGATGTGAAAGGAAACAACCTGCCTGATGAGATCTGGGTAGAGTTCAAGAATGTAAGGGGAGATAAAGGATGGCTATATGGTGGAGCAAACATCATCGCATTTGACATACCAGAAGAAGGCGGGTTCTCAATCGTTGATCGCGAGGAGCTCGCCTTTTTTTGTGAGAAGCATGTACGAGATGAGGCCGTATCCAACAAGGGAGATGCCTACCTAAAAAAGTATACACGCAGAGATAGAGAGGATGTCATCTCTATACTTAAGTTACACGATATCAAGGGGTTAATGTCCTACAGGGTCTGGGAATACGACCAAAGATATTGAGTATCTTTATAGGTCCATGAAGACAAACAGGCACAAGAAGATCAAGATGAAAATCGACAAGCTCCTCCAGCAGAACGCCAGCTATCAGGCGCAGCACACATGCGTAAACAATACTCCTGAGGAGAAGAAGAGGATCAACGAATACTGCGACGAGAAATTCATTGAGCCAATCAGACAGATCGACTGCAGAACCTACGACTTGCTGAAGAAGCAGAGCGATTAAAAGTCGCTCATCAGCACCTCGTCTATTGCCTCCTGCACATCATCTTTACTGGCCTCCATGGTCATCATGATGTTTGCCTGAAACCTTTTTACTTCTTCCCCCTCGTTGAATACGATGACTGTAGGCACCACCACGATCTTGTGGTCGGACTGCATCGCTGGGTTAGACGCAATGTCTATACGTGCAGTCTCACAATCACTTAGGCTTTCGATCCAGGGCACACTGTTTCCTGAGTTAAACGAAGCGTTGAACTCAACTACGCATACTCCTGACTGGCAGACTCCTTTATCCTCCGCAACGTCCACATAGGTGGCCGCCAAGAAGAACGCAGAGAATGCAAACAGGGTTAGTGTTACTTTCATTGATCATTTCAGTTGGTCTATTTTTTCTTCAATTCGTTTGATATCCTCCTTGATCTCGGTGATATCTTCTTGTGTGCTCATGATTGTTTGACGGACTAGCTGGTCCTTCATGTCAAACTCCATGCGCGTGATGTCTGGCGCCAGTGGAGCTGGCAGTTCCTTGGCTTCTGCAATGTCTGCCTGCAGCGCAAACCACATGGCCACGATTGTGCCAATCCCTGCTGCCGCCATACCTATTGTCTTTAGGTCTAGCGTGATCTTAGTATCCTCCCCTATCTGCTGAGCCATATCAAATAATTACATAGTTGATGCCGATAGAGAAGTCATGCCATGATCTATCCCAGTACTTGTGATATTTCCCCTCTGCGAATACACCGAAACTCTTATTAAATCTTTTACCAAAGATAAGGCCGCCAGAGTAATCCAACCACTGGCCGCTGTTGACGAACCTGTGATACGAGTACTCCCCATCTGTGTCTAGGTGATATGGAATTACATTGCCCCATGTATGCACCCAGAAGTCCTTGGTAAAGTGATAGTAGTCAAAGCCTACAACAACTGAGTGTACCCATTGGTTCTGAAGTTCACTTCTCTTGTCAGCTACATAGTCCTCAAGAAAGTTAGGGACAGCGACCTCCTCCCACACCTCATAGCTATTTGCCACGACCGTACCGTCTGGAGAAAAAAACTCTCCAGTATTTACGTCGATGTTGTATCCTTCTTGCAGAGCGAGTGAAGTAAAGTGAAGTTGATTGTTGTCTAGCAACCACTCGCTCAATGGGTCGTATCCGTATGGCTCTGACAATCTCTGCATGATGCCAGCATTTAGGGACAGCTTGCCAAGTTTAGCTCTGGCTCTCTGAGATGCCTCGAAGTATCTCACGTCCGCGAATCCATCCTGCAAGAACTCCACCTTGGTGATCCACTTGTCAGCCACATACCTGAGGAAGTAGTCCTGATCCAGGTAGTTGATGCCTTGCTGTCTCCTGTAGTCTCCCTCGAACAAGAACTCAAAGCCACTCACCTTACCGATGGTAGCCGCATCCCCGTAAGACTTTTCTGTTCCGTTGTAGAACGTGTTGGCTCTGTTCTCATATCCGAATCGTGCGATCTTACGCACACCTGCTGTGAATGCGTAATCAAATGGGGTCTCTACAACATCAGTCTGAAGACCACCGCCAACGGTGAATACCTCCCTGTCTGATAAGGAGTTGCCTCCGCTGAATGCAGTGTAGAAAGTAGCAAACTTCAGTGCCTTCTTTACTGCCTGCGCCGACACATTGAAGGTCAGCAAAAGAAGCAGTGTGGTTACGATGTATCTCATTGCTTTACTATTCTATCTACTCTTACTCTGCCCTTGTAATTGATGACGACTTCGTACAATCCATTAGGAAGCGATCTAAGGTCTATCTCCATGCCGCTGGTGTAAGACCCTATGATCTTTCCAGAGTGGCTGTAAACGTCTGCAAATGCACCTACAGGAGCTTGGAAGTTGATGAGGCCTTTCGTAGGGTTGGGATACAGGTGTATCAGCCCCATGGCAACATTGTCCACAGCGGTTACGCCTTGGCTGCAGTACTCATACATATCCACGCACACCGCATCCCACCCCACCTCACAGCAGTAGGGGTCAACCTCGATTACCCATGAGTAGCAGAAGTCGTTGGCCCAGTACGGTTCACCAGGCCCAGTGATACAGCCCGCATCGTAGAGGCAGTCCTCATTAACTGGGACGTTGGCGTCAGGGCTGTAGTTAGCAGCGTCAAGATCCATGCAGCCAGGGATTGGTGAGATGCAGCTACCGTTATCGGTGTTGGCCATCGGGTCGTAGTTGATTGCCTCGGAGATTGTACACCCGTAGATAAACTCTATGCAGCTGTTGTTCTCTGTGTTCGCATCCTCATTGTAGTTAAACATGGTTGGGTCGGTGCATCCAAACACAACCTCTTCGCACTCTGAAGGGTCAGTGGCAGACTCGTTGTAGTTGAAGGCGTCAGGGTCTTGACACCCCACGACTTCGAGCTCGTCACACACACCGTCTCCGTCCGTATCGTTGATGCACTCGTTGTCGCATCCGTAGTACTCGATAGGGAAAGTGCAGTCACCATCTACGTTTGCTTCAGGGTTGTAGTCACAGGCGAAGCTAAGCGTGCATCCCACGACACCCTCTACGCAGAAGTCTCCGCATACAGGTGTACCATCGTATTTGAATGGGAACTTCTTGATGGCGTCGGACCATGGGTTGGTCCCGCCCTCCATGAAAACACCGTTGGGTCCGTCGAAGTAGAACCCGCACTGGGAGGCTGTGGTTTCTGCGTTACCCTGCGTAAAGAACATTACCCTGACTGCCTCACCAGAGTACAGAGGAATATGAATCTCTTTCTCAAACTCGTCGCTAGGGTACATGGTAAACGGTCCCCAGATCTCGTCGCCCTGCTGAACCCCAACCCAGCTACCGAACCAGCCATCTCCTGCCCCGTCTGTAAGTGTCAGAGTAAAGTCACAGTTGTCCTCTGTCTCTAGTGTGTTGGCGTCCTCGTTGAAGTTAATTGCCTGAGGATCAGTGCACCCCAAGATTACTTCTGTCTGGCAACTGCCGTCGTCGATCACGGCGCTGGGATCGTACTCAGTAAACCATGAGTCTGTGCATCCCTGAGGAACGGGAGGGAAACATGGGTCGATCATGATAGTATCACTTGACACTACTTCGTACTGCGTAGTATCGCCTACGTAGTACAGCGTCTGTCCACACAGGTTGGAAACAAGCAGGTTGCCATCAACACCACCATAGCAGCTACCGCACATCCCGTCTCCGAAACTGTCGTAGACATTGACCACGAAGTCTGACCCGATAGGTAGGCACACAGCCTCTACAACGGGAGCGCCTACAATAGAATAGCCTGACCCCTCAGCAACCACTTCACCGTCTGGGATTGTGATTAGATCCCAGCTGATCTCAGCTGCATAAGTGTCAGGCGTAACTGTGACAAGGATGTTGTTGTATCCTTCTTCGCATTGCACAGGCGGGAAGTCGCAGGGTGCAGGGGCGTTGGCCCATGGGTGATAGTTGATTGCACCCGCCTGCATACAACCGAAGATTGGTGGCGGACAGGCAAGCACTTCGAAGGGAATGGTTTGCTCTGAGGTATTGAAGTCATACACCGTGGTGTCTAACTCACAGGTGTTGATCGAGAACCACCCCTCACCAAATCCACAGCAGATGCCATCGCCAAAAGAGTCGTAGATGGTAAAGGTGTACTCACCAAGAGGCAGTGGAAGAAACGCCTCGACATACGGATATTCTCCCTGCAATGGAGCGGACCCCGCAACTATCGCGTTGCTAGAGTCTTTTACGAGCCATGTGGTTTCCTCTCCGTAACCATCCCCCTGAATAGCAATAGACACCCAACCCTGCTGCGCCACGGCAAACAGAGGCATAAGAAAGATGAGACCTATCAGCCGCTGCATGACTCGCAGTCTTCTGGGCTGTCGATGTTGCAGGTGATCTCTCCGTCTTCAATCTTCTTCTCCTGCTTCTTCAGCTTGTCCTGGTCCAAGAAACCGATGTCGTCAAAGTCGTCTTCCATAATTATTTTTTTGCTTTTTCGATTGTCCGACCAGCGAAGTATGCACCAAATGCTGTTAGCATTAGGATCTGCAGCAAATCTACATAAGAATCCTTGACGTTAAAGGCCCAGTTGTCCATGCTGTCGGCCACCATGGTCACCATAAACATGCTCATTAGAGCTATCAAAGTGACAGGACGGATCATCTTAGCCAGCTTCACATCGCTCCCCATGTCGGCCTTCCACCTCTCAGTAACGTTGTTCTGGAACTGAATCTCTGCGTCTACAGCAGCCACCCCTTCATTTGTGTCAACGTCAGGGTCCTTGTCGATTAAGTTCTTTACAATACCAAGGCCTCCACTGTCAGGCAGCAGGTCTCCTACAACGTTAAGCACGTTAGGTGCTTTGGACTTAAGCCACTTGCCGAGGCCCGTGTCCTTAATCTTCTTTTCCTCTGATTGTTTCATATTGCTTGTTGAATCTCATTACTATTTTTCTCTCTTTGTCCCTGAGTTCTTGGATGCGCTTCATGCGCTCAGTGTAGTCCTTAATCTTCAGGGCTTGTCTCTTTGCAGCTCTCACTGCTTTCAGCATCTTGTCAAAAGACTTAAGAGAATTGTTGAGTCCGAGGACTCCAACATATCTTTCTCCCTTGTCCCGCCTTGGGTTGTTCTTTAACTCTTTGGTGAGCTGCATAATCTCTTGACGGCGACGGCTGTAGTCCTCCATGTCCATGTACTTTGATGGCTCTCCGTACAGGATTCTCATGAATGGAATATCGTTGGCCTCGACTCTGATGTCGTTGTCTTCTGCTTTAGCCTTGAGCTTCAGTGCAGTAGAGCCAGTTCTCTCAACGAACTTACCAGCACCGCCAATGAAGTACTCGAACATGTACCACATCTTGTCTGGGTTGAAGTCAAGGTCCCCCTTCACATCTACAGAACCTCCAGTAGCCTCGTTCATCCATCTAAAGAACTGCTGCACACCCTCTGGTGAGCGGAAAGACATAGAGGACTCTGGTCTCTGCAGTCCGTATGGAAGATTCTCTGTGTACACTGGGCCTCCGAAGTAGGTCTCATTAGTCATCACGTCAACCAGCGGCTTGAACACCGTCGGTACAACAGACTTACCTGCCTTCGTAAACAAGTCTTTGGACTGACCAAACGAAATAGGAGAGAAGGAATTTATGAAGGACGAAGACAGCTGCATCATAGCCGTGTCTATCTCCTTGTGTCCAGCCCCAACCTCCACGGCTGTAGTTCCTAGGTTTGCAAACATGCTGAATCCATACGGCAAAGGAATCTTGAAGTAATCCTTTCCATTAGGGCGCATGAAAATAAGGTTTCTCTCCTTGATGTAGTCTGGGATCTTGTTGTAGTACAACTCGCCATCCTCATCCTCGTCAGACATAGCCATAGCAATCATTGCAGACAGGCCACTGAATACAGTGAGTGCAGCTGCCATCTTCTGGGCATTGTTAAACCTGTCCTTAAATTCTCTCTTTGTTCCGTCTGGATAGGTCGGTGACTTCATGGTAAGCAATGACTTGCCCAGTCTAGCTGTACCCTGAACAGAAGCGTTGAAGAACAGGTACACAGAGTTTAGCATCTGACCATACTCACCAGACTTGTTGAAGTTTACGGTGATGTTCTTAGCCATCTGCGCTGCCTTTTCTCTGGTCACACCTTTCTCCCTAGCTGCGATGTAAGAAGAAAGTCTGATGCTGTTCTCGAATGCGTCGTTGTATCCCTCGACAACCTGAGCAAACTCTTCTGCCTTACCAAACAGATTCTGCATCTTGCTCTTATCCGAAGACTTGCTTTGAAGATCAGAAGCAATTCGGTCGAGAGGCTTTGCATAGCTCCACCCCGTCTTGCCACCGTCGTCTCTGAACTCGTTATAGTATCTCTCTACTTCAGGATTCTCGGCAAAGAATTTCTTTAGAGCCTCTGGGCTCTCTGATCTAAGAAGAACTTTCAATGTCTTGGGGACATTCTTAATCATCTCAGTTACAATGCCTTGGCCCTCTATAACTCCGCCAGGAATGTCAGCCTCTGCAGCTGCGTTGAACATAGCCGCTTGGATATCACGAGAGAAGTTTGAGATCATAAACTCTGGGTTCAGAGTTGTGAATGATCTTCTCAGCCAGTTTGCTGGAGCCCTCATCATGCGGACAAATACGCTGGTCTGAGGCAGGTTCATGTTCCTCAGGGTCTCTGCGTAGCTCGCATCCTTGAACCTGATAAACTTCTGCTCTCCGTTTACTCTGACTGACACAATGTGTGGGTCTTTAGAGTTCACGTTCTTGGCGTCAAGAATCCTCCACACATCTTCGTTCGGGTTAGACTCTACAAGATTGTAAAGAGACTGCAAGGCCTCGTTAGTTCTAGCCTTGATGTGTATAGAGGAGTTCTGTGCGATAACCTGGGCCAGGATGTTTGTTGCCTCACTCTGTCTGCCCTCTGCTCTTTTGGTTGCGGGGCCAAACACAGACATGCCTGCACCACCTGTGGGGTACGATGAAGTAAACGATGTCTCTTCGTCAATAGCGATGCCTGAGAGCGGCACGTAGTTTTCAAACTGTGCTTCGAAAGCATCAATAGCCTCTTGAGTCTCAAGGCCAAACTTGACCATGGTATCCCTCGTGTCTTGCTGTATCTCGCGCACGAGATCAACAACTTCTTTGAGAGAGTCAGACCTTCCTTCAAGTGACTTCAAAATCAAATCAGCCCTGGCATCTGACATACCAGAACCCTCTTTGTTTTGACCGTTTGTACGCTCTCTTATCAGCTCGTTTCTTTCCTTTGCGTGCATCGCATACAGATAGTCTGACACGTCCTGAACACTAAGTCCTCTGTCTTTGATCAGGTCTGTGATGGCATCAACCTTCACGTCCAACTTTCTCAGGTCCTCTGCTGCCTTACCATACATCAGCTCCTCTGCCATCTGGAAGTCTTGATCAGCGGTTCTTTTGCCTCTCGTTGACTCGACATCAGACTGAAGCTGGAAGATGTCTACGTACTTGTCTTGAAGTCTTTTCAGCCATGTGTTTCTCCATCTCTGGAAGCCGTTCATGTCTCTCATCTGCCAAGACCCATTGGTGGTTTCACCCTTGACGAAGCCTTGTCTTCTTCTTACAGATGCTTTGATGTTTACATCCTGAGCCTCCGCGTTGAACTCAACCCTGCTGTACCTGTTGAGCATCTCTGCCTTATCGTAAGGCGTTTTCGCCTTGGCTACCTCTGCAGCTTTCTTTGAGCTGCTTGCTTCAGATGTTTGGAAAAGCTCTGGGTCGATCTTATCAAGAGTAAACTGCTCCTTAAAAACCTTCAGCTTTGCATCAGGCCCTGGTCTTTTCACAACCACTGCCCCGCCAAAGCCATACCCCTCTAGCTGAACAATTCTCATGTTTGCCAACTTGATCTGACCATACTGATCAAATATGTCTGGGTCAATCTCGTAGTTAAAGGTCTTATACCCTATGAGGGTGGCTGGCTTTTGCTGTGAAAGAACTGGGTCGTTAAAGTACTCAGCTATTTGTTCGTCCATTGAGAGGGATTCATCAGGAATAGTTCTCCCTAATTCAAACTTCTCGTGAGAGAAAAACTCTGATAAAAGTTTTTTTGAAAAAAGATTCTTTCTTCCTTCAAACTGATCCGCCAATCGGTCGTTGTAGTTGATGGCTACGTCTATAATTTCTTCAAACTGTTTTTGAGTTGTGACTGGGAGGTCAAACTCAGCATCAAACAGGGCTGCAGTTTCTGAAGAAAGACCTCCAAACCCATCAGCTTGAGCCATCCGCACCATATTCCTTATGGCTTTTTTTCCTGTGCCGCTAAACATTTCGTACATAGAGGGCCCACCAATGTTTACATCCTTGTCTCTAGACCTGGACAAAAGACCGTTCAAGTATGACTTGGCTACATCGGGGTTGCCTCGTGTAGCCTCTGGTTTAAGCATAGAAAATCCAGCCCCAAACTTGCCGATCATGTTAAGCTTACGCGCCGCTTTAGGGCTGCCCTCTCGCTCTTGTTTTCTGTAGATTTTTTCTGCCTCCTTCCTGTATCTCTCCATTCTTTGCCTAGCATACTCAAAGCTTACGTGGGTAGATATAACTACTTCGTCAGCCTCAAGCTCAGGCAAATCAGCTGCATCCAACTCTTGAACAGCCCTGATTCCAGATGTGATTCCCTTCTGTTGATCAGGCATTGATTGATCGTAGCCGCTAATTGGCATAAAGACACCCGTCAAGTCTTCGTACCTGCCCTCCAAGAAGTCAGACAGTTCTTTGTCAGACAGTATGTGGTCAGGATCACCAAGCTGCTTTCTTCTTCTGGTAGAGAACCTTATGTTTGAAACGACATCACCAGTCTCCGCCTCGTCAAATGGAGCAAGACCTGTGGCATTCACGATGTCACCATCCATGATTCTGTTGAGACCCTCAATACCAGCGCGTCCTGGCTGCTTGATTCTATCTCTGACCTCATCCTTCGTGAGCCCCATGTCGAGGGCTTCTTGCATGTTCTTTTGTTCAATGACAGCAGATATATACTGGTCATTGATCGTCATCTCTTGTGTCGGCTTGGATGCTGGAGAAAACTGACCAGCCCCCACAAATTGCTTCCAAGGTATTGTAGCAAACATAGCCCTGTTGCTATCTCGCAACTCCTTCAGCTGCCTTGTCACCTCTTTCTGATCCTGAATATTCTGAATCTTTTTCTGATTGTTTATATCCTTTGGGCTAGGCGGCAAGGCCATAGGCACCTTCTTGCCATCTTTATCTACGCGCGGACGCGGTGTCTTAATAGCGTACTTTTTCCCGTCCTTGATAAAGTACATTTCACCAACCCTATTTGCAGATTGGTTGCCAGTGGTCTTGTTGTACCAGTTTCTAAAGTGAAAGTAGTCGTTGACCCTGATAGATCTAGGGGCGCTGTACGTTGTGTACCTGCTGCTAGTCACCACGGCCTCTCCAGCCTGCAAGTAAGGCCTTGCGGTGTAGAAAATTTCAGTGTCCTTGAGGTAGTTAAACTCCTGCTTACGGCGCACGGACATGCGGCCCTCGAACACGTCAAGGCTTTCGGCTTGATCAAGGGCGTCAGTATCCTTAACCGCAGTGCCTTCAGCGTCACCCAACATAGCGTCGGCTTGAGCCTTCAAAGCATCTCTTTTTTGAGCCTGGCTCATTAGCTTGTTGTTAGCTATGTCCTCCGCTTTCAACCTAAAGTCTTGTAATCTTACCTCGTTGATCTTATTGGTCAAAGCCTTTCGGAACATATCCCCCATAGCAGGGCGATTTGCAAGGTCTTTTCCTTTGCCCCAGTCGTAGAACTCAGACTCGTTGAGGAACGTCATCATGGCCTCTACCTTCTGATCTGTGCTTGGTGGCAAAACCCCTACTGCAATAGCATCTCTGTACTGTTTTTTGAAGTTGACGTCGTTGGCAAGCGTTAAACCCAAGAAGTTTGCAAACTCATCTGCATTCTTTTGAAGCAGGTCTCTGACCTCCGTGTCTCTTG
>UEXM01001825.1_pt1 | contig 16534 bp, 20 predicted proteins | sample 1796661 | NCBI WGS metagenome assembly UEXM01 (sample SAMEA4772469, study PRJEB27181) | metagenome | reverse complement strand
AACAACAGTTTCCGTGAAGGCATGCTGAGTTTTACAGAGGGCAAATAGATGAAAATAAAAGATATAGTACAAGAAAATGCAGATGCATCAACAACAAGTTCTAGTAATATAGCAGTTGTGCAATCAAATCTGTTTGCTAAACCTATAAAAAGAGAATCTCGTACATACGGTAATACACCAAAACCTGCTAAATACACGAAACAAACAAAGGAATAAACAAATGGCATCAGTCACAAGAATTCACCCAACTGCAACGACAAATAACACGTCGATTGCTCCAACACAGAGCGTACAGTTTTTTACAATAGATTACATCAATGCAATAAACGGATCTGCTGGTCCTGAAGGTGCACAGGCCGCTGTAATTGCAAAAATAAACACACTTTGCAGTATCATACAAGCTGGTCCACTAGGTAACAGTAACACAGAACAAACATTTGCAATAGACAGAGATTCTTTAGTGAATGGCGGTATTGCTACACTACAGGCACTTCTTAGAACACTAGGTACAACTGATGGTGTAGATTTATCATCATGTACTGTAACTGAAAAAGACATGTACATAGCTGTATAATACATTTTAACACAATTCCTTTTATATTGATAAATACACTTTATAAAAGGAACGTAAAATGTTATCAGACGATCTAAAAACATTACTTGCAACTTCGTATGCATTTGTGATTAAAGCACAGAACTTTCACTGGAATGTCGAAGGCAGTAACTTTGCACAGTACCATAATTTTTTTCAAGGTATATACGATGAAGTCTACGGCAATGCAATAGATCAAACTGCTGAATACATTAGAACACTGGACGTTTATGCTCCAGGATCCTTTGAAAGATTTTCCGAACTCAGCGTCATTGTTGGACAGACAAAGATTCCACGAGCCATGCTGATGATACAAGAATTACTCGACGATAATAATTCTATTATTGAAATACTCACACAAACATTTTCATCTGCGACTGCAGAGAAGAACGAAGGAATCGCTAACTTTATTGCTGAGCGATTAGATGCCCACAACAAGCACGGATGGATGCTTAGAAGTTTTTTAAAAGAGAGTAGAGAGTAATGGACGATAATAGTTTTGCAAGCCTAGTAGGCAAACTTAATAGTATTGATGCAGGTCGTAAACCACACGAGCGTCAGTTCAAGGCAAAAGACAATCATATCAAAGAAGGTATGAAAGCAAACGACATGACCAGCATATTGGAAAACATGTATCGTGATATTCCGTTTGAAAGTGCAAAGTCACTAGACAGTGGCACAACTAAGCAGTTTAAATCCGGATATAAGCCAAAATCACTCCCAGCAGATTATAAAATGCCAAGTGTAGGGCCAGTACTAGGCGGAGACGAAGAGAAGATTCCTACCAAAGGCTATATGGTTGGTGACAGCATTGACCCAGATATGTTAGCAAAGATAGCAGGTGATGCAGAAGAAATTGATATCAAAGATAAAGGTGAGTACGACGAAGAAGGCGCAATGGCTAAGGATCAACTAGCACGTGCCGCTGATGCAGCCTTAGAACTACAGGGCATACTAGACGATGATGAGAACTTGCCTGAATGGGTGCAAGGAAAAATTATAAAAGCACTAGACTACTTAGATATCAGCAGAGACTATATGAAGCAAGAGCTAGGCGAAGGACCAAACCCAGGCGACGAAGAATCATGGGATGGCGTGTCACCTGATACAGATCAAACACTTAGTGGTCCAATCAATCCTGCTCCTAAAGGTGCACAACTACCTGAGGACACTATTGGTAAAAAGCAATCACTACTTGACTATCTTGGTGATGTTGAAAAAAAGCACAACGAAGACATGTTATCAGAGCCTGTAAAAAGTTTTAAAACTGATGACGGTAAAGAAATGAAAATCTATGGCACAGAAGATGATGGCTATAGAGTAAAAGTTAACGGAAAAGAATCAAAAAAATCTTTTGGCAAACTTGAAGATGCAGTCATGGCATGTGAGACTTTTGTTCAGAGATCAAGAGACTATGCAAGCGAAAAATAAAAGGAATATGCAATGAAAATTAACGAAGTAGCAATGCATGAAGCAGAGCCAAACTATGAGGTTAATCCAGCACAGGCTAGGTTGGCGGCTATCGCAGTAAAACTTATGGACAAAGCAGAAACTGTTACAGATACTAATTTGCAAATAGCATTGTCAAGAGTAGCACAACACTTACCAAACTATGGAACTTCTTTTGGTGCTAAGAACATGCAGGATATGTTGGATATTGTAAACGGGGACGGCAAATATTTTGATCCTGACATGCCACAGGATAATAAGAACCCTATCAAAGTTACTAAAGAAAGCCTTATGAAGATGATGGCTTTTGGACAGAAGATGGTGGACAAAGAAGGCACTGTGCAACCAGATATTAAAGAAGATGATACATTCGATCGAGAAAAAATGAATGCACAAAAAAGTCGACTATTGTTAAAAGAGATTGCTTATGCTATTGCTGAAATTGAAGATAGTGTTGACCAGTTAGGTTTATTTGACAACGGTGACTTAACTGATCAAATTAGTACACTGAAAAAATACTCTGAAGGAATATATAACGCAGCACATAGAGCAATGAAGATTGTTCCTGTGTATGAATCCAGTTTTGGCGACAACTCATTGGCAGCAAGAGAAATAGGATCAAGACAAATAGCCGCAATAGACAAAAAATATGAAGAACTCACAGATGAGAACCAACACGGTGCGGCTGCATTGCTATTGGTAAAGTCATTTGGTGACAAGGAAGAACTAGATATTATCAATGCAATTAATGCTAGACATAAAAAGCGTGGTAGTATACTGAGAAGTGAACAACAACTAAGAGATGATATTGCAAACTCACACTATAAGACAATGAAGCAAGGCTTGTTTCCAATAGGCGAAGGCGTTATATCCGACTTGTTCACTGTTAGTAAAGATGAAAAAAGACTAAAACAAAGAACTGGTGATGCTTATGATGCCGCAATGGTAGACAAGCATACTAAAAAGTTTGAGAAGCAAGGTTTATCACCTGAAGATGCACGTAAGTATGCATACCGTAAAGTATTTGGAAAATAATATGAGCAAAGATTATACTCAAGGCTATATGGACCATATGAAGAAAGTTAACAAAGGCGAAGTTAACAAGTATCCTAACAGAGGCAAAGGCAAACCACTCAGCCAAGACCGTAAAGATGCTTTGTTTGGCAAGAAGAAAAAAGATGCAGACTATGTAGAAGAAAAAGCAACCTACAAGACTGACCCAAAGTTGTCAAATCTAAAACTAAGCGATATTCCAAGTGACTATGAGAAACGCAAGTATGCGGCTCAAACTTCTAAGAAGAATGAAAACGTAGAAGGCGACTTACCAACAAGCAATCAACGCACACAACGTATGCTTAACCTAATACGTGCAAACAATCCAACAGCCAAAAACGACTTTGAAGCAGTGTTATTATCATTGGATAAGGCAAAGCGAAATCTAAACAATGATGAGGACCAAAAAGACATAGCACGTCTACAGACACAAGTAGATGGAATTGATTTACAATTAAATCAATTAAAAGGCAAAGTTGACGGACTTAACGAAAGTGCTACACTTATTACTGAAGAACAGTTTGATGAAGCAGCTGGCAAGAAAGATGCTTGTTATCACAAAGTTAAGTCACGTTACAAAGTATGGCCAAGTGCATATGCATCAGGTGCCTTAGTACAGTGCCGTAAAAAAGGTGCGGCAAACTGGGGCAATTCAAAGAAGAAGTAACATGTTATTAGAAGAACTACTAAGTGAAAAATGCTGGGACGGTTACGAAAAGAAGGGCATGAAAACCATGTTCGGCAAACGTGTACCTAACTGTGTAAAACGTGAAGCAGTACAACTTGGTGCAGATGGTAACTTAGTATTTGAAGACGACCTCGACGAGAATCTCAAAAAATGGTTTAAAGAGAAATGGGTACGTTTTGGTCCCGATGGAAAGATACGTGGCGACTGTGCTAGAGGCAGTAAGTCAGAAGGCAAGCCAAAATGTCTACCACAAAAGAAAGCACAAGCACTAGGCAAAAAAGGTCGTAAGACTGCAGCCAACCGTAAACGCAAACAAGATCCAGATAAGAATCGCCGTGGCAAGGCTAAAAATGTAAAGACCAAGTAATAAAAGTATAATTACTTGTATGACTATTACAGAATACCAACCAACAAATTGTAAAAACTGCGGACACTACAGTCATTGCGGCCAACCATTGTGGAAAGAAAACATCAATCCACAGGACGGGAACAATATGTACAAAGCCTGCAATTCATGTCGATGTGAGAAATGCACAAGTGAATAGACCGTTTGTAACAATAATGTTGCCAACACGCAAACGCACTGCAATGGTAAAGAAAAGTATCAGCGGATTACTCGAACTTGCAAACAATCCTTCACGTATCAACATTGCTATTGCCTACGACAGTGATGACGAGGAAAGTAAAAACTACTTTGAGAGCAACCAGTGGAAACTGTTAGTCGAGAATACAGGTGCCACACAAGAAGTACACAAAATAGAACGCAAAGGTTGGAAAGACTTACACGTTTACTATAACTATCTCGCAACCTACATACATAGTGACTGGTACTTTGTGTGGAACGATGATGCATTTATGAGAACACAAGGTTGGGACGATGAGCTTTGGGAACACAGAGATTATAAAGGCTTAATCAGTATGGAATCAAATGGCAAGTTGCCTGATAGTACACTGTTTCCTTGTGTTCCTAATTTATGGCAATTTAGTTTTGGTCAGATTGGTATCAACCCTGTTGATCAATGGATTCAAGATATCAACTATGAAGTAGGCACATACAAAAGAATTAAAAGTAAAATTTTCCATGATCACTTTGCAGTCACAGGTAACAACAATGACGAAGTGTATCAAGAAACTAGTAAAACAAAAAAGTTTACTAAACGTGCATACAAAACAGAAGAGAATCAAGCACTTAAAAAAACATGGATTGAAATTTGGAAGACTGCACTTGAAAACGAAAATAATAATACTGCAAAGCAGTGAGATATCACGATCAACGGGAGCAAAATGCATTGCTCGTGCAAAAGAGTTTGGGATTGATGCGGAAGTTTTCAACGGTATACACGGAGCTGATGCACCAGAGATAATTGCTGATTTACAACTACGCCAATACAGACCAAAAATGAAAGGCGGCAGGCTCGGGGTTCTTGGTTGTTTCCTAAGTCATTACTTTCTGTGGACTGAGTGCGTAGAAAGCAATGTGCCTTACATGATACTAGAGCATGATGCATACATGCTACGCCCGTTGCCAAAAAAAGTTCTTAAACTTTTTCCTGACGTGCTTAAACTTGACAGTCTTGATCCATATAAAGACACATATACTGCTGACCTTGATGCACAACCTAAAGATCTACGCATATGGAGTTTGCATGAAAGGAAAGAGCATGGAAAACACGAACATGCCCAAGGATTGTATTCACTTGGTGGCTACGGATATATTATCAAACCGCATGCGGCGGCAGAGATAATAGAGCAATGTAATCGTTTTGGATTTCGTCCTGCCGATCACCAGATACATACAACTGATAAAATTGACATATATCATATAGCACCTAGTGTTGTAAGAATACACAAAGACTATGAAAATCACAGTGCAATGAAATCTATGAGTCTTACACGTAACTTAGAAAATAATAGCAACAGATGAAGTTACAAATTCCAGCAGAAAGCATAAGAATACGAGAGCAGTTGTTTCCATACCTACTTGAGCATTATGATTGTAAAATTATCAACAGTGCAAAGGATATTGAACGCAATAGGACACTTGTGTTTAGTGCTCCATTTGACAACTACCTACAACAAGCAATTAAAAAACACAATATCAACTTCTTCTATATTGACAATGGTTACATAGGCAATCACAACTACAAGAAGCCTTGGTATTATAGAATTAGTCACAACAGTTTACAAAACACACGTGTTGGTACTTTTAGTACCAGTAGAATACACACACTTGAATTGGACGACCGCTGGGCAGATTGGAACACACTCGGCGATTATGACCTGCTGGTCATGCCATTGCCTAATAAACTGTTCACTTGGTTTGGCAAAGACTACAACACGTGGCGCGAACAAGTATTAGCAGAATATCCACATGCATTGGTTAGAGATAAGCCAGGAGGTAGAGCAAGTAGACAACAGCGTTTCAAAGATATTGTTCCGTTAATACAGAATAGCCGCAAGGTAATTACACATCATAGTATGGCGGCAGTAGAAGCACTTTGTTTCGGCAAACCTGTGGAAATACTAGGAGAGAGTGCAGTAGAACATTGGCAAAATAAAACAAACTTTGATAGAACAGACATGCTTGAACACATAGCACACAGTCAGTTCAGCAGAGATGAATTTGCAGATGGTACTGCTTGGCAAGTAACAATGGAGTATCAACTATGATTTATGCAATGTGGTATGTACTAGGAATCTTAACTGTGTTAGTTCTTCCATGGGCGGCACGCAACAGTGAAATGCTACAATTTCTAAGCACCTGTGTAGGATAACCGATAATTAGTTAGTAAGAATAGCTTTAGGACCAATCCAAAGGCTAGGGAGGGACCTGCCCTAGAACCAAGTTATCGCTACCCTGGTTTTAAAAGTGCCAATTATAGGAAATACTATGCACGAACTCTTAAATTATAAAGAATGGCAAGGTGTGGCAACTGATTATCCTACCCACCATGGCATGGAATGGATACCCGAGTTAGGAGTAAAAACTTACTGTTTATTATGGCAACTGTTTCCATCAAAAATGAACACCATGCTACCTTTAGGGTACGATCGTTACATTGTAAGTTTTCATATGGAAGCAATAGATTTATCATGGATATGGCGTGTATCAAAAACAACTGATGCTCCTATAATAGTGTTGTCTGATGGCAATATGTATGACGTACCTTTACCCAAAAACGTAACCATGTATAAATTCTATTGGTGGCATCAACAAGTCGCCCTTATAAAAAAATGGTTTCCGCAACCTGTTGGTAAACAAATCAATCATCAGTTCAGTGCAATATGTAATCGTATATCGCAAAGTAAACTCCTAGTAACCACTGCACTGCTAGAACTACACACTAACAGTTTAATGAAATTGTCAACTTGGAAAGGCGATTGTGCCGAACTTAAAACTAATAATAAAATGTTAGACAAACTACATGATACATTTTATAACAAATATTATGGCAAAACAATTGAACTAGAAGATACTCAAACAACATTTGTAAACAGCCAGCGGTATACATCCGATCCTTGGACTGATGTTTATCAAAAGTGTGCGTTACACTTTACAAACGAAAGTTTTCACTATAGTTACATGCAAGATGAATATGGACACTATACATACCCTGGTCCTTTTATAACCGAAAAAACATTCAAGTGCTTAATTGGCGCAACTGGGTTTATTCCTGTAGGACAATTTGATACCTACAACGCATTGACAGAAGTTGGTTTTAAGTTTGACTATGCGTTTGATATAAACTTTGACAGTGACCACGGCAATATTTCAAGACTGGAAAGTATTATTCACTTGATTACAGAACTATCTACCTGGTCGGCTTATGATCTATTTAAAGCAACAGAAGAAAGCAGTAATTATAATCAGTACCATATTTACTCAAACAAGTTTTTTGACACCTGTGTTGTCCATAATCTAAATACAATTAATAAAATGCTTGACAATACCTAATAAACCTAATATAATATGTTATACAAAGGAGTATTTACATGACAACCCAATTTGACTCAGAACAAAAAGCAAAACTTACACAAATTATCAACGAAGGTATGGGCGTAATGAGCGAAGTAGAAGCACTTAATGAAGGACTTAGCGATACTGTCAAAGCAATTGCTGAAGAACTACAGATCAAACCAAGTGTACTAAAGAAAGCAATACGTATTGCACACAAAGCAAGTTACACTGCTGAAAAAGAAGATCAAGAACTACTAGACGAAATTCTTACAACGGCAGGAAGAACTTTATAGTATATGGATGGTTCTATACATATACAATCTATGCAAACACGAAAAATTGAGAAACAATTTGATAAGATTGTAGATCTTGGTTTTGATAATCTTGTGGTAGGTGGTTGCAGTTTTACCTACACAAATCCGTCTCAAGTTCCAACGACCTGGCCATATTATTTTAGAGACCTTGCAGGATTTAAACAAGTTTATTCATGTGCTATGCCTGGTGCCGGAAACAATTTTATTTCGCAGAGCATGGTATGGGGATTAGAGAGCAAAAAATTATCGCCAGAGACAACAATGGTAGTAGTAATGTGGTCAGGACATGATAGAGAAGACGCAATATTCTCATCCGATGCAGTTGACAAAGGTGCAAATTTTGTTTATAATTATACAGATAATGTGTGTAATGGAACAACTGGCGGTCCAGGACGTGAAGGTGATATGACATTACATTGGTGGGGGTATAGAGACATACACAAATATAAGAGTCTTGAATCAAGAGCAGTTGAAAATGCAATCTGGAAAATACAATTGAAAAGATATCTTGATGCCGGTGGCTATAAATCCATTTTTGTTGATTTTTTAGATCCATCGGTTCCTAATCGTACGGAAAATTTTGATATTGTTAAGTTTCTACCTGATACAATCAAAGAAACCTATATTTCGATCATGGATCAAATGCAGGACATATATAGTTTTTCACTAAAACGAATGTTGCTATCAGATGACGATTTTCATCCTTCGGCTGATGGAAATCTTGCCTGGACTAGAGAAATATTAATACCTTACTGCAAAGATGGATTATAAAAATAATGAGTTATGTTGATGCACTATTTGACAGAGAAAAAGATAGAATACACGTTGTAGAACGTGTAGATGGCAGGAGAGAGTATCGAGAGTTTCCTGCCTCATACTGTTTTTACTATGCTGACCCAAGAGGCAAGCATAAAAGTATCTATGGAAATCCTGTCAGTAGATTTTCTACACGTAACAACAAGGAGTTTCGCAAGGAACTTCGTATGCAATCTGGCAAAGACATTTTTGAATCAGATATCAATCCTGTTTTTAGATGTTTTGAAGAAAACTACAAAGATCAAAATGCACCAACACTACAAACTGCATTCTTTGATATTGAGACTGACTTTGATCCTGTAAGAGGATACAGTTCGCCAGCAGATCCATTTAATCCTGTAACTGCTATAAGTGTGTATCTGCAGTGGATGGAGCAGTTGATAACATTAGTACTGCCGCCCAAGACGCTGAGCTGGGATACTGCACAGGAGATATGCAACAAGTTTCCTAATACCATGATGTTTGAACGTGAAGAAGATTTGATTGAGGCTTTCTTGGACTTGATTGAAGATGCGGACATAATCAGTGGTTGGAACAGTGAAGGTTATGATATACCTTATCTTGTAAACAGAACTGCAAGAATACTAAGCAAGGATGACACTAGACGTTTTTGTCTGTGGAGCCAACTGCCTAAGAAACGTACATTTGAGCGTTTTGGATCAGAGAATATTACGTTTGATACTATTGGCAGAGTGCATATGGACTATATGCAACTGTACAGAAAATACACATATGAAGAGCGCCACAGTTATAGTTTGGATGCTATTGGCGAACATGAACTTGATGAGAAGAAAACTGCTTATGAAGGCACACTGGATCAACTGTACAATCAAAACTTTGAAACGTTTATAGAATATTCCAGACAAGATACTGCACTGCTAGATAAACTGGATAAGAAACTGCGTTTTCTTGCACTGGCAAACGAACTAGCACATGCAAATACTGTGTTGCTGCAGACCACAATGGGTGCAGTTGCAGTTACAGAACAAGCAATTATAAATGAAGCACATGAACAAGGATTAGTTGTTCCAAACAGACGTCAAAGGCTCACTGATGAAGATACTGCGGCAGCAGGTGCATATGTTGCATATCCTAAAAAAGGTATACATGAATGGATTGGTGCTATTGACATCAACAGTTTGTATCCAAGTGCCATTAGAGCTCTAAACATGGCTGGCGAAACCATTGTAGGACAACTGCGTCCTATAATGACTGATAACTATATCAAGAACAAGATGAATAACAAAAGTTCGTTTGCTATGGCGTGGGAAGGCCTGTTTGGCACACTAGAATACACTGCGGTTATGAAACAGGAACGTGGTACAGAAATTACTATTGACTGGGAGAACGGCGAAGAAAGTATACACAGTGCCGCAGAGATTTGGAAACTGATATTTGATAGCAACCAACCTTGGATGCTGAGTGCAAATGGTACTATTTTTACATATGAAAAAGAAGGTATTGTTCCTGGACTGCTTGCACGTTGGTATAGAGAGAGACAAGAGATACAAGCAAATCTTCGACAAGCAACTGATCCAGCAGAAATAGAATTTTTAGACAAGCGACAGCTAGTTAAGAAAATTAACTTGAACAGTTTGTATGGTGCTATTCTCAATCCAGGTTGTAGATTCTTTGACAAACGCATAGGACAATCAACCACACTCACTGGCAGAGCAGTTGCACATCACATGGATGCATTTGTAAATGAAGCAATCACTGGCAAGTATGACCATGTTGGTGATGCAGTAATATATGGTGATACAGATAGTGTATATTTCAGTGCATATCCAATACTGAAGAAAGACATTGATGCAGGCACAATGGAATGGAACAAAGAAATTTGTATACAACTTTATGATGCAATCAGTGATCAACTTAACAACAGTTGGCCTGCGTTTATGGAACAGGCATTTCATGTGCCACGAGACAACGGACTTATTATCAAAGGTGGTAGAGAAAGTATTGCTGACAGAGGGTTGTTTATTACAAAGAAACGTTATGCAATTAATATTTTTGACAACGAAGGCAAACGTTTAGATGTCACAGGAAAACAAGGTAAGATCAAAGCAATGGGCTTGGACTTGAAACGCAGTGATACGCCTAAGGTGATACAGGACTTTTTGATGACATTGTTGGTAAGAGTGCTTGCTGGTGCTGAACGGCAAGAAATAATTGATATGATCAAAGCATTCAAGATTGAGTTCAAGGAACGTCCTGCTTGGGAAAAAGGATCTCCTAAACGTGTAAACAATCTCACAATGTATGGCAAACGTGAAGAGCAAGAAGGTCGTGCAAACATGCCTGGACATGTTAGAGCTGCACTTAACTGGAATAACATGAAGAAAATGAATTCAGACAACTACAGTCAAAGTATTGTAGATGGCATGAAAACTATTGTTTGCAAACTAAAATCCAATCCACTTAACTGGACATCAATTGGTTATCCAACAGATGAGATGCACTTACCGCAATGGTTCAAAGAACTGCCTTTTGACGATGCATTAATGGAAGCAACAGTTGTGGACCAAAAGATCAGCAACTTACTAGGAGTACTTGACTGGAACCTAGCAAGCGAAACAGATACAACCAACACCTTTAACACACTATTTGAGTTTGAATGATGAAATTAAGAGACTTAGTAAAATGGCGTAATATGCTTGTAAGAAATGTATCCAGCAACGATGAGAAACATTTTGAAAGACCAATTTTTCAAGAGCTAACAAAGTTTAATTCAACAATAAATTTTGAGAGTCTTGACATTAACAATATCAAACAAAATATGTTTAACACTCAACAAGTTATACAAGAAAATTTAGATTCGTTGTACAATGATCTAAATAGTTTCATAGAACAGTTAGACAATATGATATCTAAACTAGAGCCAGATTACCATGATAAGAGTGTTAAAATTAGCTTACTTGATCAAGATAAATCGATTGAGACGAAAGAACACAATTACATCTATGGAGATCTTTTTATCGATTCTACCAAGGAAAAGTTTGTCGGAACAATGTTAAAACACATAAACTTCAAATGGCCAGGAATGGAACTTGGGCCAGTTACTGGCGAGTTGACCAAGAGTATTGTATCTCTTGACCCGTTGTATCTTGCTGATAATCATGCAGATAGGTTTAGTAAAATCAAACAATTATGGAACCAACAATATCAAGCACGACTAAGATACTATGTACTTGACGATTGGATCGACAACCCACTGCAGGACTTACCACAGAATCAGTTGGGCTTTATAGTCTCGGTTGATTGGTTTAACTTTAAACCACAAGTCATAATCGAGCGTTATATAAAAGTCGCATTTGATCTATTGAGTCCTGGAGGCGTAATGCTATTTACTTACAATAATTGTAATTACCCAAAAGCAATTGACAAAGTAGATAAAATGCAGTATAGTTATACTAATGGAAAAACACTTAAACAATTCTGTAAATCAGTTGGTTTTGAAATTGTTTCGAGATACGATGGTGAAAAAGAAGTAGACTGGTGTGTTAGTTGGCTAGAGATAAAAAAGCCAGGTGAACTAACAAGCCTTAGAGGTGGACAAAACCTTGCCGCAATTAAAAAACTATGGAGAGAAGAATGAGAGACTACTTACTAGATTTAGTTGAACACAGCTATGACTTAGGTTGTATTGATCTAATTAAGATTACAGGAACAGATACTACTACATCAGTAGATGGTCTTGCTGAAGACAAGAGTGTTGTGCTACAAGCAAAGTTTGCCGCACCAGTTGCAGACTATATTGGTACATTTGGTATGCCCAACTTGGCAAAACTAAAGATCTTGCTTAACATTGGCGAGTACAAAGAAAACGCAGACATCAGTGTTAAGAGACAAGACCGCAACGGTGAACAAGCACCAGTAGGATTACACTTTAAAAATGCCGCTGGTGACTTTAAGAATGACTATAGATTTATGGTTAGCGAAATTGTTAACGAAAAACTAAAAGGCGTAAAGATGAAAGATGTGCCTTGGGATATAGAATTTGAACCAACCACTGCAAGCATTATGAGATTGAAAATGCAAGCACAGGCAAATGCTGAAGAAACAACATTTCAAACCAAAACAGAAGATGGACACTTAAAGTTCTTGTTTGGTGACCATAGCACACACGCAGGTGACTTTGTGTTCCAACATGATGTTGCTGGCAAACTTACTAAAGCATGGAGTTGGCCTGTACAACAGTTCATAGCAATTATGAACTTAACAGGAGATAAAACTGTGAGAATAAGCGACAGTGGTGCAACAAAAATCACAGTTGATTCAGGCATTGCAGTGTATGACTATATCCTTCCAGCACAAAGTAAATAGATGATTGAACAGGACAACCTAACACTAAAACAAAAAGACTATGCAGTATTCTTGCCTGCGATAAGCAGTTTCTATGCTGGTTACATTGGCAAGGAACGTTTTCCTGCAGGTGATAAGAACAAGATAATTGGTGATAGGTTGCCTAAGGGTATTCCTAATATGGAGGCTATGAACTGGCTGAACAGTAAAGAAAGTTTATTTCCTTACAAGTACAGTTTGTACAGTGCTGGACATGCCAACATGGACCTAAACGTCACAGTGCCTAAAGAAGATATGGTTCGCAACAGAGAAGCAGACACTATCATGCTTGCTGACTCAGGCGGATTCCAAATTGCCAAAGGTGTATGGCCAGGTGCTTGGGCTGATCCTAAAGACAAGGCTTGTGAAAAGAAACGTGAACAGGTTATTGCATGGCAGATGGGCATAGCAACACATGGTATGACAATGGATATCCCTACATGGACGTACTTGGATAAAGAAGCAAGTGAAGCATGTGGGATTAAAAGTTATAAAGATGCAGTTGATGCTACATTGTTCAACAATGAATTTTGGATGGCAAGTAGAGGTGGCGATCTAAAGATACTAAACGTACTACAAGGAAGTAACCACACAGAAGCAGACTCATGGTACGATACTATGAAGAAGTTTTGTTCAGACAAGTATGATCGACCATTTGATGGTTGGGGTATGGGTGGACAGAACATGTGTGATGTACACTTGGTATTGAAACGTTTGGTTACACTTATACATGAAGGCTTGTTAGAAAAAGGCCAACATGACTGGATGCACTTTTTAGGCACTAGCAAACTAGAATGGGCATGTTTATTAACTGATGTGCAACGTAGTGTACGTCGTCATGCCAATGCAAACTTTACTATTAGTTTTGATTGTGCATCGCCGTTCCTTGCAACTGCAAACGGACAAGTGTATACCAACCTGCGTACTGAAGATAGAGGCAAGTGGAGTTACATGATGGAAGCCACTGCTGATGATAAGAAGTATGCACATGGCACAGACGGTTTCCGTGATGTTGTAATACGTGATGGTATTCATGAAAAGTTTGAAGACTCTCCGATTAGCTCAAGATTAACCATTGGTGATATTTGTCACTATGCACCCGGCGATCTAAATAAGATTGGCAAAGAAGGTAAGACAAGTTGGGATAGTTTCAGTTATGCACTGCTTATGGGCCATAATGTTTGGCAACATATTAGAGCAGTACAAGATGCTAATGTTAGATATGATGAAGGTATACTTCCTGGAATGCTAGTACACGAAACATTTGAACGTGTGTTGTTCCGTGATGTTGTTGAAAAAGTATTCGAAGCACGAGATTACAACAAAAGCATGCAAATTATAGAAGACAACAGTAAGTTTTGGGATAGTATTAAAGGTACAAGAGGTTTTACTGGTAAGAAGATAGTAAACAGTGCAAGTCAGTTTAATGCATTATTTGATTGACATCAAGCACAGATTGTTGTATAATAAACAGAAAAAGGCAAACAATGGAACGTCCTGATCACGAAAACGTGCAATGGTTTATAGGCACTGAAGTTGAACACACTCCTGCGTTTGGTATGAAGACACTGTTTGTTGTTGGTATACAAGATGTAGTTGCAGTCAAAGAAGCATATGAAAAGCACAGTTGTGAACACATATTCTTTGGTGCTAATCATACATATGATCCAAAAGATGATGATGAACATTATGAATGGACATTTATGATTATGCCGTTTCTGAAAGATAACATATGGTGTACACTGGATATTCCTGTATCACAGTTTGAGCACTTTCATGAAGAAGGTTACTGCGAATACAATACTTTTATACCGCAGTTGAGAGTTGGTATTCCTTTTATCAAACACTGGAATTATAACACAATGTTAAAGATTGATGACATTGATTTTGATGCAACAAATCCAGGAGTGTGGACACACAGTTTACACAGACTTATGGACAGGAGAAAATTTACTCCTTGGACAGATTATGCAAAAGATGAGGTAATAAAATGATACAAGCAGAACGTGAAGCAGTTGAATCTGCTAAAGACAAAGCAACTAGACAGATATGGGTTACATTTAAAAAGGAAGGCATACACAAGTATCCAGCCGCACTAGATGATCCTAAACTAGCAACTGGTGATGAGTATGATGTAAGTTTTTTAGGATATCCACATAGACACATATTTCACTTTCGTGTAGCAATTGACGTTTTCCACAATGACAGAGACATTGAGTTTATACAGTTTAAACGTTGGTTAGAGAACCTATACAAAGAAGATATAATTAACTTGGATTACAAAAGTTGTGAAATGATAGCAGATGATATCTACACACAGGTGGGTGCTAAATACCCAGGTAGAGGTGTAACAATCGAAGTCAGTGAAGACGGAGAAAATGGTTGTTGCATAAGTTATTAGTATGGAGACATTTTTAATATGCTTGGTCATCTTATTAGTCATTGTGGCGGGAATGAGTATAGGCCTCCTAAGAGGCCGACGTGTAAGCGGCAGTTGCGGTGGTGCTACAGGCGTTTGCTCTGTATGTGGCAAAGACAATGCAGAAAAGTCAAGTAAACTAGAACAAATGAAGAAAGATCCAAATCGCAGGATTGACAGTGACAACATGACTGAAGTTGAGAAGATGGATGCAGGTTTCACACATGGCACATATAATATTAACGGAAGAGATGTAGACTTTTGAAAGTAGATCCAAGATCAATACACACAGACCAACGTAAACAAGATACAAGGCGAGATGCTTGGGATCGAGATTACATGGGTTCACTTTATACAAAACCACAACCGCATACTGATAAACGTATGGAAAATGCAAAGCCAGTTTTTGTGTTTGCTTTTTTCTATGTTATGATATTAATCATGATCAGTTCGGCAACCTAAATACTTGACATATTCATATATTTGTAATACAATAAAGCATATTTAGAAGGAGTAAAAATGCGTAAACTTTTCTACATGGGTCTTGAATCTTATGAAGCTCGTTACACACTACAGTTAACTGAATGGAATCGACGTGTATTTGATCGTAGAGGACTTGATGTTGTATATGTTCCTGGCACAACCATTGATGATACAAAAAGTATTTCGGTTGGACAAGTGTTAGATGCACATGGAAGAAGTTACTTTGGTATGAGCCAGATTATGAATCTAGTACAGATGATGCGTAATGGTGAATGTACCGGAGAAGACGTAATTTACTTTGAAGATATGTTTCAGCCGGGCATTGAGAGTCTGCCATATATTATGGATCAGATTCCGGATGCCCAAAGACCCCGGGTATATGTACGCTGTCTCGCCCAAGCAATTGATCCAGATGATT
>UEXM01001823.1_pt1 | contig 16554 bp, 24 predicted proteins | sample 1796661 | NCBI WGS metagenome assembly UEXM01 (sample SAMEA4772469, study PRJEB27181) | metagenome | reverse complement strand
CTAAACATTTTTCTGTTGGTACGTTAAACTCTCTTCTAAATTGTTCATAATTCCAATGTGAGTTAAATATATACCAATCATATTTTTTGTGATTGTTTTTATCTAAAAACCAAGGTCTTAAATTAGGTTGATCATAAGAATTTTTCTGCCAAAGTATGTTTGGTTTTGTTGGATGTAACGGAATCTTCTCTGGAACTGAAGTTGTTATTTGAACTTTATCTAAAAGACTTTCATCAACATGCTTTTTTAAATATTCAAACTGTAACTCAGTACCACCTCGCGGTGCTTGCATAAATTACTTTCTGCCCATTACTTTTTGTAACAACTCTAATCCTTTATTTGTTACAGTAACAGTAGTATCTGTAGCTAAATCTTCGATAGAATGATTTTCTAAAAACAATTCTTTGCTATCATAAGATTTACCCGTAGACTTACTTCTAAAAGTTTGTTTTGTTGTCGTTTCTATTTCTGGTATTTCTTTATCCATTTTCTTGTGATCTATCTATCAGAAGATAGCTTACTTGTCCAGTGATCTGATTAGCAGTATCTGCTTGTGCTTTTAATATATCACCTTCTTCCATATTTATTATATCTTTAGCTAAATTTATAGAGGATTTGTTTAACTGCGCATGTGATATCTCCACATCAGAACCACCAAATTTCTTAAGAAATAGATCTACATCTACATTACTAGCTGTTGCATGACTAGCTTGAACTGCTTTAACTATCGCAACCGATGATGTGTTAATAGTTAACACAGTTGTCAAATTAGTTGTTGTTAAATTAAAAGTTTCGCTTTTATAAAAATTTGCCATTAACTAAGAAACCAGTTTTTCTGGTCCTCCTCATTTCGTATGTCTTGTTTATATCCAAAATTAAGTTGATTTTTTAGAGTATCCAAGGCTTCAATAAGTTGTCTTTGATTATCAACTTTATACTCATCTACTGGATCTGGAAAAACTGGTGTTATTGTACCCATTATCTTCTACCTCCTGCGTGAATATCTAATCTTAAAGTGCCATATCTCCACGACTGGTCTTTACCATCATTTTCAATTTTCAGACTTACTTGTCTTCCTCTAACTCTTGTGCTTTTAAATTCAGTTGTAGTATTAATTGTAAAAGGTCCTGTAACTAAAGGATAATTATTATCAGTTGTTTCGGATGATGCTGGATAGTTTCTAAATCTTAAAGTGACTTTTGCATTACCTTCTAAATTTTTAAAGTCGGGTATAAATCTAGATACTCTCATAATATTTTCACCTGCTCCATTTAAACCTTGTTGCGCGTCTAAATCATAATCACCAGATATTACATAAGAAGTTATAGCAAACGATGTAGTATCAGCAAGAACAGCATTAGTGCCTGTTTCATGTGCCCAAAATCTCGTTGCTCCGTATGTATTTGATGCACCATTAATAACTGGAAAAGAGGGTACAGTGCTTGCTAAAAATTCAGTAGCATAAGGCAATGAATAAGTATGATTGTCTTGATAACTTGTTCTGGATAAAGATCCTGTTGACCAAGTATTTTCTACATAGTTATAGGTTACTACTCTATCAATTTGAGCTGATCCTGCTTTTGGATAAAACCAAAATATTTCATTGTATAAACTGTTGTGTTCACCATAAGCAATTTTACTAGCTTCATAGTTTATACCTAAATTAGAGTTTCCAGTTGTAAATACAAAATCTTCTACGAGTGATCCTAATTGTGTTACTGTTCCATCAAATTTAAAAAAACCTCCACCGAAACCCATCCAATATACAGCTCCTTGTGAATATACCAAAGTGTGTTGTGATAAACACCCACAGTTAGAACCAACTTGTCTAAGTGAAAAAGTAAAAGGTGGTCCAACAAATTGAATTACATAAGCTGCTTGATCTGTTAAAACCAACACATAATCTTTACCTTGAACAGCGGCTATAATTTCATTTCCTTGATCAAGTAAAAATGTTCCTGCAGTATTTGTTGCAGTTGGAGTATAAGTATTAAAGTCTTCTTGGTTTGAAAATCGAATAAACATTTTATTTTGTGTATCTGTATTACCTATAGTTTCTTCTGTTCCTATATGAAACAAATGTCTGTCTCTATCTGACACAAGAGTTATAACTGAAGCTGTAGGTGCATTTGTCATTACAACTGCTCTTGTATCAATTGCCGATGGGCCATCTTGAGCAATAGTATTCCAAGTAAAAGTTCTGCCGTTGTGAATTGTTGCAACAAGAGTTTGACCAAAAGTGTCCAGTGACCAGTTACCAGGATCTAATGTTACATTTGAAGATGTTGATGCTTCTCCCCATTTTTCACTACCGTAAGTATCTGTACCCCAACCAAACGCCGAAGTTTGTGCAATGGGTCCTATGGTTACATATCTATTCTGAGTCGCTGATCCAGCAGAAGATATGCCAGAGCTTGTTTCATTTGAAGGCATTGTAATTGTATATGCATTACTTCCGCTTAAAGATGTTACTTCAAAAACATTTGTTGTAAAATCTGCTGCAACAAAAGACGTACCACTTCCAGGTAATGTTACATTTTTAAATTTTACATAGTCTCCAACAGCTACTTGTGCTGCCGTTACATTTACAGTTACTGTAGCTGACCCGTTTGTGGTTGTAAAAGTTACACCTGATTGATCTGCTTCTACGGGTGTAATATCATAAAAAGCAGACTCGTAATAAATTACTAATAACTTAGATGTACCAATGGCAGCATACTTTCTACCATCTAAGTCTGACCAACTAAGTTGATCACGAGCAGGACCTGATAAAGTTGCATTAACAAGTTCTGACCAACCCCCTATTTTTTCTGGTTGACCATATCTAAATCTAACATTGTCTCCGTCAGTCCATTGACCTTCAGCACCTGTTTCAGTATCTTGTTTATTAAAACCTGGTCTAAAATTAATTTTTTGAAGCATATCTGTCTATAATACCTAATTTTGTTTATTTGACTAGACTATTTTTATATAATAGAGTATAGCCATATCATAAATGATGAAAGAAAACGATAAAAAAGATCTAGGCTTTACTATCATAGATAATTTTATGGATCAAACCTATTTCAAGCAATTGCAAGATGTGGTTATGGGTGATCAAATGTCTTGGTTTTTTCAAAAAGAAGTAAATAGCTTTGATAAAAATATATATTTTACACATATTCTTTATCAAGATTATGCTCCTTGTTCTAACCTTTGGGGACATTTTCAAAACCTAGCACTGAGATTAGATGCAAAAGCTTTTATAAGAATTAAAATGAATTGTTATCCTAGAACAGATAAAATTATAACACATGCTAGTCATGTGGATGAAGACTTTAAGCATAGAGGTGCTCTCTTTTATTGGAATACTAATAATGGTAAAACCATTTTAGAAAATGGAACTGAAATAAAATCTGTTGCAAATAGAATGTTACTATTTAATGCAGCAAGACCTCATCAAAGCACGACGTGCACAGATCAACCAGCTAGGTACAATATAAATTTTAATTTTTTTAAATGAGAATATTAGGGATATCTCCTTATCATGACGCCAGTGTTTGCATCCTAGACGATGGAGAAATTACATACTTTTCAAAACAAGAAAGATTAACACGTAAAAAAAGAGATGAGTTAGGTGAAAATCAACTTACTGTTTTAAATTATGTTTTAGATAATTATCAAGATACACCAATTGATAAAATAGTTATATGTTCTCCAACACCAAATTCTCAAGGTGTTGATTGGTTACAGATGTATATGTGGACAAAAATAAAAAATGCTAAGGGTTGTCAAATTATAAAATATTGTCAAGATCATCATTTAGCCCATGCAACTTTAGCTTTTAACAATAGTGGTTTTAAAGAAGCTTTAACTTTTGTTATCGATAGAAATGGTGCAATGATGGAAGATAGAATAAGAGAAAGTGAGTCTGTATTTATTTGTAAGTATCCTGCTAATTTTAAAACTATATATAAAAATTATTTTCTTGTTAATAAAGGACAAGACTATGATGTAGAAAATCATCAGCTTGTTTCTAAAATGAAAAAAATATTTAAAGATGCAGAAGTAAAAGGTGATAGCACTATGAACATTACCAAAGTTTATGAATCCGCAACAACATTAATTGGTCAACATGTTTTAGAAAATGGAAAAACTATGGGTCTTGCTGGTTACGGAAAAGATAAAAAATTTCCTGACTTAATGAATGATGATTTATATTTTCATTATCACGGCATGGAAGTAGGTTATAAAGAACATTTTGGTTTACAAAATAAAAACTTTGATAAAAGAAAATCTTTGTACGCAGACTATGCTTTTCAAGTTCAAAAACAAACTCAGGAAATGGTTCTTAATCTAGTTAAGAAGTTTGTTAAAAAAACAGGAATACGTAATGTTTGTTTAACAGGAGGTTATGCATTGAACGTTGTAACAAACGGATATTTAATTGAAAAATTACCTCATCTAAATTTTTATTTTGAACCACTTGCAGATGATTCTGGAAATAGTCTAGGAGCGGCTATGGACATATACAGAACTTTAACCAAAGATAAAACAATTCGTAAATTAGTTCATACCTTTTTTAATCATACTAAATAAAAAATAAAACCTATTGGAAAAAAATGTAGTGTTGCTGATATAGCAAAAGCTTTATCTAAACAAAAAACAGTTGCAGTATACTATGGAAAAGCAGAATCAGGTCCTAGAGCTTTAGGACATAGATCTATTTTATTTGATGCAAGAAATAAAAATGCCAAAGACATAGTAAATAAGATTAAGAAAAGAGAATGGTACAGACCGTTTGCTTGTTCTGTTTTAGAAGAAGATGCAAATGAGTATTTTATTATGTATGGTTTAAATGAATCTCCTTTTATGACTATTTCTTTTCCTGTTAGAAAAGAGAAAAAAAATATTATACCGGGTGTAATTCATGTTGACAATTCTTGTCGTATACAAACTGTAAACAACTCTATTCCTCATTTTTTTGAATTACTTACTGAATTTAAATATTTAACTAATGTTCCTGTTTTATTAAACACATCCTTTAATCTTGCTGGAGAGGCTTTAGTTGAATCTTATGAAGACGCAATAAAAACATTTAAGAAATCAGATATTGATATATTATGGTTTCCAGAAACAGAGAGGTATATAAATGATAAGTCCAATTTGGCCATTTGAGGCTGACAAAGTACATCACTATGCATATGCAGATAATGTATTAACAAAAAAAGAATGTGAGGATCTTGTATTCTTTGCAAAATCAATGGATCCTGAAGAAGCTTTTGTAGGAAAAGATAAAAAATTAAATCATAATATTAGAAAAAATAAGGTTAGATGGTTAACACCTCATAATGAGATACAAGATGTGTATAGAAAAATTACTGATGCAATTGTATCTTTAAACAAAGATTTTTTTAATTTTAAACTTTATGGTATTTATGAAAGTCTACAATTTACTACTTATGGTAAAGATGAAAAGTATACTAAACACACTGATAGACTTTTTAGTAGTGTAATTAGAAAATTATCTTTTTCAATTCAACTTACAGATCCTAAAGAATATGATGGTGGAGATTTAGTTTTGTATGATGCAGATACACAAACAAAAATGAATAGAGAACAAGGAACAATAATTGTTTTTCCTTCTTTTATTCCACATGAAGTTCAACCTGTAACAAAAGGTGAAAGAGATGCTTTAGTAGGTTGGATAACTGGGTCTAATTTTAATTAAACAGTTTGCCAAGTATTAGCGTCTTCGTCCCAATATGAATAACCTTCAGGTTTTCCTGACGGTTCATCCCATTTACCTGTAGAAGTATTGTAAGTAAAAGATTCAGATGGTTTAGGTTCTACAAAAGCATCATTGCTAGAATCATAAGTATAACCAATACTTGCCCTAATTTTTCTTGAACCACCATCTAAAAAATATTCTACATATTGATTATTAGAATCAGCTAAAGGTTTAACAGCAGCTGCTTTTTCTGCTGTAGTAACATCATCTTGAAATACAGTTGTTTCAATGACTTCGTTAGAATTATTTATTTCTGCCCAATATTTAGCCATTATAAAGGGTACCTCACTACTACAATTCCAGCTGAACCAGATCCACCTGTTCTGTTTTGGCCGCCATTTCCGCCTCCGCCAGAACCAAATCCTGTTGCAGAAGGAGCTGTTCCTTGACCATTTTGTACAGAGCCGTTTCCGCCTCCTCCTTGACCGCCTTGACCAGCAGACATTTGCCAAGTTCCACCGCCGCCACCGCCAGCATAATATTGATTTGAACCTGTTTGAAAAGCATTTTGAATTCCTGCGCCGCCTGCTCCTCCAGTACTTCCTGATCCTCCAGTTCCTGCCTGGCCTGCGCCACCGCCGCCTCCGCCGCCGTGTTGTGGAGATCCTGCTCCGCCTGAGCCACCTGACGTACCAAATGAAGCTCCCGACCAAGGGGACTGAACACTAGATTGGTTAGAAGATCCTCCACCTGTAGGTTCTCCTCCACCGCCGCCGCCGCAGCCGCCGCTGCCGCCACCACCTTGTCGAAATCCACCACCTTTTCCGCCACCATTACCTGTTTGACCGAATCCAGTTGTGTTTGATCCAGAGCCCGCAGAACCTGCGCCGCCACCAACTGAGATTGAATAAGAAGCGGGTCCGCTTGTGTTTTGTGTTAATACGATTGCTCCTGATGCACCAGCACCTCCGCCGTGATTTTGGCCTCCGCCACCACCACCGCCGATTACCATTACATCTAATTCGCTTGTTTCGCCTGCTTCAATTTCAAAAGTTCCGTTTGAAGTAAAGGTGTGTACTCTAAATCCACCATACTCTGTGATAGTTCCACCTGTAGCTGTAAGTCCACCACCAGCTCCGAAACCGAAACCTTTTACTGATGCTGAACCTATTGTTGTTAAAATTGGCATCTTTCTATGTCCTCCTATTATGCAAACTGTGTTTGAGAAGCTAAAACTGTAAACGTAGAAGCTGCAGTTTTTATTGCTGTCATAGTATATGTATCGTTTGATGTTGCGTTTCCTGCAGTGAATGAAGATCCACCTTGATAAACAATAGTTACGTTTGTTGATTTATTGTCTACTACAAAAGAAGTAGCAGCCCACGTGTTGTTATTATTTTTATTAATATATGCAACAGTAATTGATTCACCTGTATCCATTACAGCGTCTAATGAACTAGATCCGTTTCCTCTTAAATTAACTCTAAAGTTACCAGATGCTGCAGCAGTACTTAAAATAACTGCTTGTGTTTGTGTATCAATTACAACGTTTGTAGAAAATGAATTATCAACGGTTACTTTTTCAGCAAGACCTTGAATCTTACCACTACCATTTAATGTAACTCTTCCTGTTCCTTTTGGAGTTATATTAAGATCAATGTTTGTGTCACCACCTGTTGCTGCTAAGTCAGGAGCATTTCCTGTTGCAGCGTTTGTAACATCAAATTGATTTACAGCAGATGCTGTTTTTTGAAATACAATTTGTTCATTACCAGAATCATCATTAATACCATGAGCATCATCAAATTGAATATTTTGTGAATTAGTATCTAAGTCTGCAGATAATTGTGGTGAGTAGTCTGAAGAAAGATCAGTTAAACCAGTGTCTACAACATTTGTTCCATCTGAGTAAAGAATTTTAGTTGTTTTTTCATTGTCACCAAAAGTTACTCCAGATCCTGATGTTGTTTTAACTGTTAAAGATAATGTTCCACCAGTTGAGTTTTTTACTATATAAGTTTTTTCAATTCCGTCAGGAACCTTAACTGTACAATCACCTGAAGGTGTGCCTGTAATATCAATCACAGCATTTTTACCATTTGATAATGCACCATTTGTAAATGCTAAAGTAATAGCGTTTGTAGATGCAACAGAAACAGCTTCTCTTCCAGCAATTGCTTGTTGAACAATGTTTAAGTTTGTATTTGTAATGTCACCCCAAAGACCAGCTTTTTCACCGGTGACCATTAACTCTAGTTTTAAATCTGTACTATAACTTGATGGCATATTTTATATTCCTTATTGTTTAATTTATAAAATTTAAGCGGCGGTGTCAACTTCTATCCAAGAAGATTGTGTTCCGGTATCTACTGGTTGCCAAGATTGGACATTTTCATTTCCTAATGAAATAGCCATTGCTGACCCAGTAGGTGAAACAAGTGCAGAAGCACCTGCTACAGCATTTCTTAACCCAACTTCTAGTCCTTGTCCAGTTAAATCTACAAAAGTATTTGCATCTAAAACAGCTGTTCCTTGAGCTATTTCTAATCCATTTCCTGTAATTGAAATATCAGCTCCTGCTGTAACTGTTCCTACACCAACACCTACAGATAAACCAACACCTACAATCATAGCATCTGGTGAAGGATCTACTGTTCCTTCTTGAGTTGTTAATCCAATTCCTGTTAAATTAATTAAAGTATTTGGTGTTGCAATAACAGAACCAAGATTAGCTGTTAATCCAATTCCAGTAACAGGAGCTTGTGCCCAAACACCTGAAGCACCCCATGATTCTTCTCCCCATTGAGTTCTACCCCAACCTTCTTCATTAAATCCATCTGCAGTTCCTGCTGCAACTCCTAAAGCTACACCAGTTAACATAACATCAGGAGCAGGATCTACTGTTCCAATAGACGCTTCTAAAGCTATACCTGTTAAATCAACTTCAGCTAATCCTTCTGCTGTTATTGTTCCTAAATTTAAATTTTGTTGTATGCCAGTAATTTCGTTTTGAACATCAATAACAACTGAGCCTGTTCCAATAGAAGCTTCTAAACCTATACCTGTAACTAAAAGATCACCTGAAATACCCCAAGCGTTTTCACCAAAAGTTAATCTACCCCAACCTGTATTAATTTCAGTTGATGTACCAACATTTCCTTGGGCACTACTTAACTGTTGTCCAGTTAAGGTAACAGAAACATCATTCTGTTGACCCCATGAACCAGTATTCCAACTTAACGTGCCCCAAGTATTGGCCATAATAGGTTCCTCCTATTACGCGTTACCAATTCTTAGAATCGCTGCTGCTGTTGTGAAAGACGGAAATTGAATTGTAAACGTCCCTGAAGTTGCTGTTTTATCTGCACCAAAATTTAAAACACACACCGCATCAGTAGTGTTTGAACCACCACCCATTGTGCTGTTGTAAATTAAAGCACCTCTAGCTGTTATTGATACTCCAGTGAAAGACAAATCGTTAAAGTCAACAATTGCAACACCTGATGCAACTGAAGTACTTGGATTTGGTTTTACTAAAGTGCCACCACCTGCAGCATACGCACCTGAGTTACCAACTTCACCTGAAGTAGCATAACCAGTTGTTGCTGCGCTTAATGTAGCAGTAGAGATATAAAGTGCAAGTTTGAAAGTGTCTCCTCCAGAATATTGAAATTCGTGGTCACCTTCTAACAGTTCCTTCTTGAATGAATTACAAACCGCTTGTGTTATTGCCATATTTTACTCCTTTAACTTTTAACTTTGTTTAGAATAACGTGGCGACCCGCTTTGGTATTCATCACGTCTTCTTCTGCCCATTTGTTCTATATTAAATCCTTGTAACGCATTCTGATATTTTTGTTCATAATATTGAAGCATATCAGCGGGTCCTTTAAGAAAGCCAAAGGCTTCTACAAGGGATGCATACAAAAGTCCGTTGGGAAAATTCGTACTTAAATATGTAGTCGTATTAGTAGCCGATAATCCAGTTGGTTTCAAGATATAATTTATCTGCATGGTATAATTTGCATTAGGTGTAGGAGCTATAACTATCTGATTATCATCCCAATATCCGTAGTATTTTGGAATACCTTGAGTTTCTTTTGGATTAAACTCTGATATAAAGCTTGTATCTCTATATTCCACAAAAGATCTATCTGTAGGCTGCCCTACGCCATCTGAGTCTACAATTTGAATTGATCTAATAACGGCTGTTTCTGTGTTTCCTACGTCAGGAGTATTTACATATCTTTGACCTGATACAATTGTGGCTGTAGCATATTTTCTATTATTATCAGAATCAGAATCTCTAAAAATTCTTTCTTCGGAATCTAAAATAAACCCATCTAATATAGAATCTGTAAACACATTAGAATCAACTTCTGTGTAATTTCTTATTTTTGTTAATAGTTCTGCGTAAGTCATGGTGTTAATGTTACTGGTCCTGCTGTTACGACCGCTCCTCCTGCATCTTCAGTTATAGCAGTTGTTGTGTTTAAATTAAAGGTAAAACTATTTGTTGTTACTGAACTAATAATAAAAGAATTTTCATATACCGTAAAAGCTAATCCTCCTGGTGAACCGTCTACATTTCTAAGTTCTATTATATCACTTACAGCTCTTTTATTACTAGGTTCCGATATTGATATAGTTGAAGAATTTGCTGTTGTACTTATTGGATTACTAGGTAACATACTAGCTACAGCTGGTTCTGTTCTGTCAGGTTTTGCATTTTGTAAACCTTCAGGATCTGCTCCGTGAGCTCTTGGTTGTAATTGTGGCTGTTTAGGTTCAAACTCTGATGTGTGAACTCTAGAACCATTCCACTCTCTAACCATTTCTGTATAGGGAAACTCCATACCTGATCTATCAGATATAAATTTTGCATGTTTACCTTTTGAAAAATTAGACATTTGGATAATAAGTTTTAGGTGTTATGAATGAACTAGAAGAAGAACCATCTTCAGTTAAAGCTCTTTGTAATTCATCCTCATATAACAATTTTAATTCTTGTGTTCTTTGTGGTGCTTTTTTCTGTGAAAGATAGTAAGATAAACCTGCACACATACATGGAACAAATCTATAAGGTACGTCTGTTGCATTTGTATAATCACCAACATCTTGTATTCTTTTTACATAATAATAATTAAGTTTATTACCTGCTTCAGAAGAACCTGGTGTTAAATATAAAGTGATTGTAACTTTATCTATAAATCTCTGTACAAAATATTGTGAAGGTGTTCCTTCAGATGTTTTATTTGAAAGACCTTGGTATGTAGATCTATTTATTTTTGTAAGAGGTGTATCCACATTTGATGAGTTTCTGTAAACAGCTTCTAATATATCATCAACACCATAAACAGCTGTAGCACTAGAAGTGCCATCACTTGTTGACCTAAACATTGTGTATTCTGCTTGACCATCAACTAATGTAATTGAGTTATTTGCTACTTCCCAATAATGAAGTCCTCTATTACTCCACTCTTGAAATAATATATTAAGAGATCTTCTAGCTGACTTTAAATCATAACCAGCGTTTGGTTCTAAACCAATTCTTTCATAAGATTCTTCAATGATTTCATCAATTGAAAAATTTTTATCAAATACTGTTGTACCGGAAGTAGTGTTAGCCATCTACCCTCCTATTTATCTATCAATACAGTACACTTTGAACTTGCTATTGCATTACAAGTAATAAATCCTTTAAACAAAATTCCATCAGAAGGAAAATTGAAAGAGAAAACGTCACCTGGAGGAACTTCAGCTGTAAACTGAACTGCGTCCGAGTCACTAAAACTTATAGATCCTGTAGTTGTAGTTGTTGTCGTGTTAGAAAGAACTAATCCTCTTAATCTAGTTCTACCACCAAATACAGAACCTGTAGCTGTTACTTGTACTGCTTTTACATCACCTTGTATTGCCATATTTTTACTCCTTATTGGTGCGGGTGAGTATCAAGATCAAAAAGTCTTGAAGTTTCTCACCCACATAATTATTACGCTGCGAATGCAAACGCACCAGTAACAGCTGCTGCTGCTCCAGTGAATTCAGTTGCAATCGTCCACACACCATCTTCAAAACACATGAAAGCAATTTTGCCGCCAGTTGTTAAAACATTAGTTGCTGCATCAGCTGGAGTGAAAACTAATTGTGTTTCACCTGCTGTTGAAGTATCAAAAGTTACTTCATTTGCTGCTCTTGATTCAATTAATGAACCAGTTGCCCAAACGTCAGTTCCTACTGCATCAAAAGTTAAAGTCGCAGTTCCGCCAGCTGTATCTTTAGCTTGAACGTAAACAGCGATAGAACCTCTAGTTGCTGCTGGTAATGCTACAGCACATGCTGCTGCACCTGTGTAGTTTACAGTTGCTATAATTTCATTAGCAATAGTAATGTTAGCACCTGTTGCTGTGTCAGCTAATGTCAAACCTGTTAGGTCAGGCATTCCTGAACTCATTCTTGTTGTAATTGCACCAGTAGTTGCGTTTTTAGTAGCCATTTGAAAGCCACCTTCCGAACGTACTGGACCATTAAATGTAGTACTTGCCATATTTATATCCTCCTAGTTTTCCGAACATAGTCTCTAGGCCGTCGACTATACGCGTCTATGTTCTAATTAATGTATAGTGTGTATTTTATAGCTTAGTTTTGAATAGAGTGCAAGAGATTGCGTAGTGAAAGTGCGATTTCAGCGATGTAGCGTTTTTTATGTTACGTAGCTACAGAAACGTTGGGTGCAGCGTCTTCTATCTTATTAGTCTGATGAGCAACATCTGCTTCAGCTAATTTGATGTGACTGATAACTTGTCTTATTTTGTCATCAATCCTAACCATATCAAGAGTGTATCTTTTCTCTTGATTATAGTGCTGCGACCACTTCAGTTCTAGACTCCTTTTTTCCGTGTAAAGGTTCTGAACGTGTGTCATTTATAACCTCCTCATAGGTTAACCATGTTTTAGATTTACTTGTAAATCCATCTTTGTCCCATACAATATCATTTTTTCCTAGTTTGTCAACTAGTGTATCCTCAAAGGATTTAGCATTATCCTCACAAGATATATTGAATATGGCATGGTAGCCATATGCTCTGATTTGTATTTTAAAATTTTTCATGGGTTTGTATAGTATATCAAAATTTAAGTATATTGATAGAGTTCATTAAAATTAAATGATATGGCATATTTTACTTTTTCTGTAACATTTCTGTCACAACTATGCTTTAATTCTGACGAAAACATAACAATTTTACCTTCTTCAGGTGTAACTTTTTCGTTTATATCAGGGAAGATTAAATCTTGGTGATGATCATTTAAATATAAAACTCCTGAAATTACAGATGGTGTGTGAGCGTGTTCTATTGTTCTACCACCAAAGCCTTCTGCTATACCCCAAGCAAGACTTAATTCATAAGGTCTTATAAAATCATGTTTATCAACTTTATCTAAAACAGGGTAAATTATTTTTATAAATTCTTTGTCAGAACAAAAATATCGCCAATCAGTCATAAGACCAACAACATTTGTAGCGTAGTTATTTTTAGAAGATTTAACATCTTCTTTTATTTTATCTATAAAATATTCAGCATTTATTTTTACTTTACCAACCAAAAATAAATAGTCTTTTTGTATTTTTCCTATTACTTCTTTCTCTATTTTCATTCTATTTCTTTCTACCATAAAAAAAGGGCGGCTACAAGAGCCGCCCTTAATTATTCAGTTAATCTAGTGATTACGCACCAGGTGAACCGAAGATACCTCTAGGGTCTGAGAATCCGAATGAATATCTCTCTCTAGCTTTGTATCTTACGTTACCAGTATCGAAGTCACCTTCCATAGCTGTCTTGATTGGAGATCTAACGAACATTTTTAATCCGTTAGGTACATCTGTCTTGATAAAATACGCATCAGTGTCAGTTAAGTAGTTGTTCACTACATAACCTTGAGGAATCATCCCCATTGATACTACTGCGTTGATATCATTGTCAGCTGTTCCAACTCTACCTGCAGACTTCATCAGTCTTTCAGCAGTAAATTGTAGCTCAGATGGAATAATCATTTTTACTCCTCTTGCTGCAATTTTAAGACCTCTCTCATCTGTTAACGCTGCAATGTCGATTAACGATTGTTCTAATGAAGTCTCGTTAAGATCTGCAGATGTCGCTAACTCATTTGAGAAAGTTCCAGCTATCGTTGGGTGGTTAGTAGCACAAAGCTCCTTACCATCACCACCAGCAAATGAACTGTTGAATGCATTGTTTAATACATTCGCAGCTTTTACTTGCTTAGTGTTTGCCATCGATCTTGCTAAAGCTTTTGTGTATCTAGAAGCTAGTCTATCGTAGAGATTATCTTCGATAGCTTCTTCCGTGATAGCAAATGCTAAAGCAATTGTTTCGTGCGAATATCTAGCTGTGAAAGTTTCTTGTGCGTTGTCAAAAGTTACGCCAGATCCTTCTGGTTTTACTTGAGCCTGCGCGAAACCAGATAACATTACTTCTTCTTCAAAAGCTCTGTCACTGTTTTCTGTGTCGAAAATTTCAGCATGCTGATTTTCGTATCTTTTATATTCCAGTCCGAATAGTGCATTCAGGCCTGGTTCTAGTTCTTTAACTAGTTGTCCTCTACTTATAGCCATAATTATACTCCTACCGTTCCTTTCAAGAAGTGTTCGTTGATAATAACTACTGCGTTCACATCTGCTGCGCCCGCTTCGTTATTAGCTGGATCTTTTGAGATCCCGATCACTCTTAGTTGAGCTGTTGCAGTTTTAAGATCAGAATGATCTAATTCTACTTTAGACACGTAGTTTGGTGAAGCACCAGCTGCGTATACTATATCAGCGTTCATACCAACTTCTGCTGCTGTTAAAGCACCGTCAGATTGGATTTCAAACCTTTCATAAGGGTCATCACTTACGAAACCAACGATGTCTGTTGCAGCGTTAGAAGCGTTAAGGTGATTAGCATATGTAGGCTTACTTGTAGTTGCATCAGTAAAGAAAACACCGTTAAGTGATCCTAATAGAGTATCTGTTGCTGCCGCTACAGTGATTGTACCAGTTGCTGCCATTTCGACAGGGTCGTTTTGGTAAATCGCTGAAGCACTTGCTGCGATATCGTATTCGGATAACCCTTGGTTATCTCTGTTCTGACCAACTTTTCCGATTGCTTTCAGTCCGAAAGCAGCGTCTTTGTTTGCCATATTTATCTCCTTTTGCAAAACTACTATCCGTAGTTTCGCGGGTTAACATTAATGTGTTTCTGATATCACAAAGAAATTATTTCTTCGTACCACCAAAAGTTACACGAGTTTGCCTCTCACTATTGATCGGCATACTTGAATGTTGCTCCTTCATAAGATCGTTGTTTACTGCGTCGTCTCGGTCTTGTGTTTGCTTAGCAAAGTAAGCTTCTCGAGATTTGGCGATCTCTTCTGGTATCCTAGCCAACACTAGGCCTCCAACTCCTATGACTCCTGCGTATTTTCCGTCTTTCAGTTGTGGATAAGCAGAATCAGGGTATTCATCAGCTCTCACTAACTCCCAACCTGATCTCATTTTACCTGACATGTTTTTAGTATCGTCGAAACCTAAAACTTCAGTTCTTATCCATCTGTGCCTGAATCCGTCTGGCGCAGGTGGTGCATCTAAGTTAGATGGTGGAGTCCAAGTCTGAGGTCTTGTATCTTTTTCTCTTGACTGGCTCGCACGCGGGGTCTTCATTTTATCATTTTCCATATGCTATACCTCCTTCGTGATTTTTAATTGTTTTGCATAATCTTCTAATGGCACTCCTAATTTTTTAGCGATAGCAACCTGAGAAGGTGTGAGTCTCACGGTTTTGCGACTAGAATTTACACTTCGCTTCGCTGAAGCTACTATTTGTGTAGGCTTAGTCGTGTTATTTTGAACCTTGCTATCATTATTAGCAAATTTATTAGGAAATTCCAACCTAATTCTTTTGTCAATCTCAGAATAATATTCGTCTGATTTTGGATCAAAACCTTCGTCTTCAACTAATGTTTTATGTATATCAAAAGCGGTATAAGTCATTGGTTTATCTTTACCAAACCATCCATTAGAACTTGCCCAATCCTCTGCTTTAGCATCAGGTGGAGCTACTTCTTGAGAAGGCATTGTTGGAATTTGTCTCTCTCTTGGTTTAGATTTAGCCATTTCTTCTTGAGCTGCTTTTGTTTCCATTAGTCTTGCTTCTTCATATCCAAGTCTAGCAATCTCTTTACTAGCTTCAACTTCAGATGCAAGATCTCCTGCTTCTTTCGCTGCTGCTAATTTAGCTCCAGCGGCTTGTAAACCAGATTTAATAGATTCTTCTTTGTTTTTAACTCCGGCTTGTTCAATTGTAGAATATCTTCTTTGAAGAGTTTCTTTTTGTTGTTTTTGGTTTTGAGCAAAAGACAAAGCTTCATCTTTTTGTCTCTCTGCTTCTCTCCACTTCTTCGTAAGTTTAGCTATTCTTCTTTGAACATCTCTTGAATACGTTTCTAATTCTTCTTTCTTTTCTTCAGGTTTTTCTTCCTGAGTAGCTTCTGGCTTCTCGTCACTCGCTTCTACCTTCTCTTCAGCTTGTGGCGCGGGGCTAGATTCTTCTTCTTTTGTTTCTACAGTTTCAACTTCACCTTCTGGTTTATTTTCCTCAAGCTCAACTTCAGCTCCTGGACCAGAAGTATCTATGTCAACCATAGGACCTTTTTTATTTTCTTCTTCTTGCATAGTTTCCTCCTATGTTAAATGTAATGCAATACAGATTCTGGATCCTTAATTGTACCCAAAACCTCATCGTCGTTAAGAAGACGGACTTCTCCACCTTCTATTGGTAAACGTGATC
>UEXM01001822.1_pt1 | contig 16557 bp, 19 predicted proteins | sample 1796661 | NCBI WGS metagenome assembly UEXM01 (sample SAMEA4772469, study PRJEB27181) | metagenome | reverse complement strand
TACTCGGACGAAAGCCTCAAGAGTGACGTTGCTTCTATGAGCAACACTGCCCTTGATACTGTTATGTCCCTTGAAGGTGTTGAGTTCACTTGGAAAGATTCCGGTGAAAGAGACTTCGGTTTCATCGCTCAAGACGTTCAATCTGTTCTTCCAAAGGCGGTTCACACTGCTGATGACGGAGTACAGGGAGTTGACTATTCAAGACTTACTTCCGTTCTCGTTGAAGCTGTAAAGGCTCAACAAGTTCAGATCGACGACTTGAAAAAGGTTATCACGAACCTCAAGAAGTAATAAAAACTAAATTTACGAAACCGAGAGGGGGGAGAAATCCCCCCTCTTTATATTTAATATATGGACAAAGCATCTACCAAAGAACACAATAGAAAAGTCATAATGACTTTCCTGAAAGAAAGCGGTGCCATTCACACTATCAATGGCGTATGCCATGCACAAAAAGCATTTGTTATCAACACTGTCTTACAATGGGTTTTGAGAAAGGTGGATAGTGGTGAATATGATGCTAATGACGTAACATTTTACATACAGTCTATGAATGACTTCCTAGACGACAACCTTAGAGTATACTGGTCAGAGGACGGCAGTTTAGTTATTGGTGCATAAAAAAACTAGTTGACATATAGTATAATACCATCTATTATATACTTGCTTTTATGTCGGGGTGGTGGAATTGGTAGACACAGCAGACTTAAAATCTGCCGCACTAAAGCGTGTGTGGGGGTTCGACTCCCCCTCTCGATACTAACTTTAGCAAAAGGAAATAATGATAAATCCCGGTAAAGAAGATTTTCACATTGAAGATGAAGAAGTAAAAGAATTAGAAGATTATCTAAGCACTTTACAAGGCATGAAATATGAAATGAAAGACTGCTTGCAGTTTCTGAAGTCTTTGCCTGATGAGTCTGTAGATCTAGCTATTTTAGACCCTCCCTATTTTGAGATCATAAAAGATGACTGGGATAATCAATGGAAAACTGAGCAAGAATATCTTGATTGGTGCATGGAATGGACTAAAGAGTCATTTCGTGTGCTAAAGCCCGGACGTTGCCTTTATGTTTGGGGTACCACCAAGCATGATACATTTCTTCGCTACAAATTGGATGTGCTGAACAACATTCAAGGCGCACATTACCAAAACTGGATCATTTGGCATTATGATTGGGGTGGGCGAACAAAGAAGAACTTTGCTCGAAAGCACGAAGACCTTATTATGTATTCAAAAGGCAAAGATTTTCTCTTCAACGCAGATGATGTTTTGGAAGAACGTGCAGTCAAAACCAATATGGCACTTCAGCGGAAAATGAAATTGCTGAAAAATAAAATAGAAATGCCTTATGAAGTTCAAACTGAAAAAGACATGAAATCTTGGAAAACATACAGCTTTGACAAACTGCAATCCGATCAATGGAAGGCAAAGCTTGAGGAATTGCAAGCAAAGAACATCAAATTTGAGAAAGGCAAAATACCAACTGATGTTTGGAAAAAGAACAACCATACAACAAGTAAAGAGTATGCAGGTTGGCATCCCACGCAGAAACCAGTTTCTATTTTGGAGCGTGTTATCAAAGCAAATTCCAATGAAGGTGACGTTGTTCTTGATGTCTTTAATGGGTCGGGTTCTACAACAATTGCATGCATGAAAACAAATAGAACTTTTTTTGGATGTGAGAGAGATAGATCATATTTCTATCCGTCTTTACAAAGAATGAAAGATATGCAAAAATACTACGAGGAGTTATAGAATGTTTGATATAGTAGTTTTGAGTGGAGGGTTTGATCCAATTCACATTGGTCACACCAGAATGATTATTGCAGCTTCTAAGTTAGGAGCAGAAGTTGTTGTTGGGGTCAATTCTGACGAATGGCTAAAAAGAAAAAAAGGATATGCTTTTATGCCATGGTCTGAAAGGGCTGAGATGGCTAAATCAATAAAAGGTGTAACAAAAGCGGTATCTTTTGATGATTCTGATAATTCTGCTTGCGATCTACTTAGAAAAGTTAGAGCAGATAATCCGAATGCTAGTATTGCCTTTGCCAACGGTGGCGATAGAACTACAAGCAACATCCCGGAAAATGACACTGCTAGTTCTCTTGCAATCTCGCTTGTTTGGAGCGTCGGCGGAGGAAAAATTCAAAGTTCTAGTGAGTTAGTAAACAAATTGAAGGAGAAAGAATAAGATGAAAGTAAATTTTGACGATGAGCAGCACTCTGCTGAAATCAATGAAGACTTGGTAAAGAATATACAGACAGATTCAGAACTGAAGGGTTTGATTGTAAATTATGTTGGAACAAAAAAGAACCCAGAAAATGATGAAGTCACCTTACAATTAGTTTTGGATACTTTTAGCGAAGAATTTCCAGAATTTGTATTGCCTTTAGCTGAAGAGAATTTCATAAGAGGATATAATCAAGCTCTTTATGATGTTGATCAAGGTAATATGGCTATGCAAGAACTGGAAAAGCAAGAAGAAAATGAACAAGATTGAAGAGTATATCAAAAATCAAAAGATTGTCCATGAGCAAAAAAACATCACTCTGCATGGTTCCACCCCAGTTGTTGTAAAAGACGATCTTATCAATGATGGCATAAGTCTAGCCAGTGTTATTTCTAAAATAGAGACAATTGTTCCAAAGTTCTTTACTTATGGCTTAGACTCGATTTATGTTGGTGACTTTGACCAATTCAATGATAGGGGTATTAATGCATTTTACGATGATGGTTCTCTATATATTTCAAATTTTCAAGACGATGAAGCTGACATGATTGATGATATCGTTCATGAGATCGCTCATCATGTTGAAGAAAACCATGGGATGGACATATATGGCGATAAGAGATTAGAAAAAGAATTTTTAGGAAAAAGAAAAAAGTTGTATTATCTTTTAGATGCTGAAGGATATGACGTAAATATTATGGATTTTCTAAACCCAGAGTTTTCTAGAGAATTTGATGAGTTTTTATCCGAAAAAGTCGGCTACCCAGTTTTATCAGGTATCACTCAAGGTCTTTTTTACTCTCCGTATGGAGCGACCTCTCTGAGAGAATACTTTGCTAATGGTTTCGAGAACTTTCACATAAAAAAAGATTATAATTACTTGCAAATCATGTCCCCTGTGTTGTATAATAAGATAGAAAATTTATTAGACAAGGTGTAGAATGACCCATATTTCTTATTCTGAATTGAAAAACTGGTGGACATGCCCTCACAAACATAAACTTACTTACATCGATAAAATTGATGGGTTCCAAGGCAACCACTATACAGCTTTTGGAACAGCTATTCACGATGTTTGTGAGAGTATGCTTTTAGATCCAAAAGTCGAAAACGAAGCTATTAATCTTTTTGAGTCGAACTTCTTTGATCAAATAAAATCTTTGAAAGACAAAGACATTTCTTTTGATAAAGAGATGACAAAGGAGATGTATACTCAAGGCAAAGACCTAATCCCCGAAATAATGCCAGCCGTTGAAGATTATTTTGAGGATTATGAAGTTTTTTCAACTGAAGAAAAAATATATGAGGATATTGAAGATATAGAAGGTGATTATAAGTTCAAGGGTTATATTGATCTTGTTATCAAAACTAGTGATAACAAATACCATATTATCGACTGGAAAACATGTACGTGGGGTTGGAATGCAAAGAAGCGAGCAGATCCTCAAATCACCTACCAATTGACATTCTACAAGCACTTTTTTGCTAAAAAGCATGGTATCGACCCCAACATGATCGAGACTCACTTTGCTTTGTTGAAAAGGACTGCGAAAAAAAATAGAGTTGAGATATTTAGAATCACAAGTGGGAATATAAAAACTAAAAATGCCCTTAACATATTGCACAAGGCAATACATAATATTGGCAGAAAGGTTTTTATAAAAAACCGCTTATCCTGTAAGTATTGTGAATTTTACGGGACAAAACATTGTACATGAGGTAAACGTGAGCGATAAAAAAACGATCCTAGTTCTTAGCGATCACCCCCTAAGCCCTTCCGGCGTCGGAATTCAAACAAAATATATGATAGAAGCAATGCTAAAGACGGGAAAGTATAGATTTTTCTGTCTTGGCGGTGCCATCAAACATACTGATTATCGTATTATCAAAACAGAGGAGTGGGGTGACGATTTCATAATCCAACCAGTGGATGGATATGGTACTCCTGATATGATCAGATCAATTATTAGAAATGAAAAGCCATGTATGTTATGGTTTATGACCGACCCGAGGTTTTGGGGTTGGTTATGGCAAATGGAGGACGAGATTAGACCATTGGTTCCAATGGTATATTATCATGTGTGGGATAATTTCCCAGCCCCAGTTTATAATAAGGCATGGTATGATTCTACAGACACTGTTGCATGTATTTCAAAAGTTACCGAGGCGGTTGTAAAAGAGGTAGTACCTGAACATAAACACGTTGAATATTTGCCGCATACTGTTGATATAGATGTTTTTAAGAAAATTGATGACGAAGCTTCTCTTTCGGAAAAAAGAAAAGCTGGTTTCAAAACAGTGGATAATATAGATGATAGAACAGTTTTTTTCTGGAATAATAGAAATGCTCGTAGAAAGCAAAGCGGGTCTCTCATTTACTGGTTCAAAGCATTTTTAGATGAGGTTGGTCACGATAAAGCCACTCTTCTAATGCATACAGATCCAAAAGATGTTCATGGGCAAGACTTGGAATATATTATCCATCATCTTGGCTTGGATCAAGGGCAAATCTTCTTATCTAGAACAAAAATGTCCCCAGAAGGGCTAGCCTCTTTGTATAATATTGCTGACTGTACCGTCAGCGTTTCCGATGCAGAAGGCTTTGGTTTGGCGACCTTAGAATCTTTGGCTTGTGAAACTCCAATTATTGCAACGCTAACTGGAGGACTTCAAGAACAGGTGACTGATGGAGAAAACTGGTTCGGTGTTGGTCTAGAACCAACTTCAAAAGCCATTATTGGGTCTCAGGAGATTCCCTTTATCTATGAAGACAGACTCTCACAAGAGGTCGTTGTTGATGCACTAAAAAAAGTTCATAATATGTCAAAAGAAGAAAGAGCCAAACTTGGAAAGGCTGGAAGGGGACACGTTTTGAAAAATTATAGTCCTGAAAAATATGCAAAAGAATGGGGCGAGCTTTTTGAAAGAGTTATTGAAGAGCACGGCTCGTGGGATACACGAAAAGGTTACAAAGCATGGGAGTTAATCGAGGTATAAAATGAAAAAGAAGATTTTAGTTAGAGGACCAGTTTTATCTAGGAGTGGATACGGAGAGCAAACTAGGTTTGCAATCAGATCCTTGAGAGCCTACGAAGATCATTTCGATATTTTTATTATCACTACTTCTTGGGGAAAGACAGGATGGGTTTGGGAAGAAAGCGAAGAGCGCGAGTGGATAGACGAAAGAATAAAGCAAACCGCGATTCACACCAGTCAGGGTGGACAGTTTGATGTTTCATTACAAGTCACGATCCCAAATGAATGGGAAAAATTAGCTCCTGTGAACATTGGTTACACTGCTGGCATTGAAACAACTAAAGTAGCCCCACAGTGGGTTGAAAAATCTTATTTGATGGACAAAATCATAGTGGTTTCAAATCACGCTAAGGAAACCTACGAAAATACCACTTATCAAGCAACAGATAGGAATACTGGACAGGTTATCAATGATTTTAGGTGTAAGACTCCAATCGAAGTTGTGAACTACCCAGTTAGGCAAATTGGCAAACCTGATGGTTTGGACTTGGACTTTGAAACAGATTTCAACTTTTTAGTATCCTCTCAATGGGGACCAAGAAAAAACATTGACAACACTATCAAATGGTTTATCGAAGAGTTTCACGATCAAGAAGTAGGTCTTGTTGCTAAACTAAACTGGCATAATGATTCTATCGTTGATAGAAAAGCAACACTCCAAAGACTTAGGAATACTATAAGTCAGTATGGTGATAGAAAATGTAAAATTTATTTACTTCATGGATCTTTCACTGATGAAGAGATGGCTCATCTTTACTGTCACCCAAAAATCAAGGCTTTTGCTTCTCTAACACACGGAGAGGGATATGGTCTCCCCCTCTTTGAAGCAGCATATCATGGATTACCCGTCATCGCTCCTGACTGGAGTGGTCATTTAGATTTTCTTTATATGCCTGTAAAAGATAAAAAATCTAAAAAAGAAAAAATGAAAGCCATGTTCACCAAAGTAGATGCAACTTTAGGACCAATTCCGCAAGAGGCAGTATGGGATGGTGTTCTACAGGCTGACTCTCAATGGTGCTATGCAGATCAGGGCTCCTACAAGATGAAGCTAAGGGAAATGAAAAACAAGCATGAGCATAAAAAAACACAGGCTAAGAAATTGGAAAAATACATTTTAGAAAATTTTGAAGCATCTAAGATGTATGAAAAGTTTTTTGAAGCTTTGAAAAAAGAATGTAACATTCTGGACCAAGAAGAGGTGAATGAAATGTTTGAGAGTCTCTTAGCCTCTGGAGGTTGAAGTGATTTTTTTCTCACAGGATATGTTTGCCGAACATTACAAGGGAGGCGCAGAACTCACTTCTGAGGCTATCATTGATGGTAGCCTTTTTCCTGTTAATAAGGTCTTGACGAGCCACGTAACAACAGATATTTTAGAAAAAAATAAAGACTCTTTTTGGGTTTTTGGAAACTTCGCTAATTTGAGCGAATCCTGTATGTTATATGCAGCCAAGAACCTCAAATATTCAGTAATTGAATATGATTATAAATATTGCAAATATAGGCTGCCAGAAAAACACATATCCGCAGAAGGCTCCTGCGATTGTGCGAGCAGTATGCATGGCAAAATCGTATCTATTTTTCTAAACAATGCTGTAAAAACTTGGTGGATGTCCAGAAAGCAAATGGAAGTTTATCAGGAAGTTTATCCATTCTTGAAAAACGATAATAATGTTGTCCTTAGTTCTACTTTCTCAGAAGAAACTCTAAGATATATCAATAGCTTGGATACTTCAAAAAAGAATGAAAAGTGGATTATATTAAACTCGCCGTCGTGGGTAAAAGGTGTTGAATCTTCAAAACAATATGCTGAAGAAAATAATTTAGATTATGAAATGGTTTGGGGACTCGAATATGAGCAGTTTCTGAAAAAGATGGCGGAGTCGAAAGGGATGATATTTTTACCAAATGGTGGTGATACATGCCCTAGAATGATTATTGAAGCTAAGTTATTAGGTTGTGAACTAGTTTTGAACAACAACGTACAACACAAGGATGAAGAGTGGTTCCAGAGTAAAGAGTCTGTGCAAGAATATTTGAAAACAAGATCTGAATTCTTTTGGACAAGTTTACAAAACATAGCTTTTGATACAATTAGCACACCCCCAAGAACAGAAGGCGGCAATGCAAAATATAAAATTATTATACCATTCTATAATGTAGAAAAATGGATTGGTAAGTGTATAGAGAGTGTAAAAAGACAAGACTACAATGATTTTGAATGTATTCTGATTGATGATATGTCTACTGATAGTTCATGCGAACTTATCAATGATAAAATTTATGGTGATGATAGATTCAAGTTGATAAAAAACAAGGAAAAAAAGTATGCATTACAAAACATATTTGAGTCTATAAAAACGCAAGGCTGCGATGATGAAGATGTCATTATACTTTTAGACGGAGACGACTGGTTTTCCTCTGCAAATACGCTTTCTTATTTGTCAAAAGTGTATAACGACTCTAATGCTCTTGTTACTTATGGAAGTTATGTTTACAATCCCACCGGTCGTAAAGGTGTAGAGCCCTCACCACACCCAGAAGAGGTGTTGAAAAATAGTTCTTTCCGAGAAGATAAATGGAGAGCATCTCATTTGAGGTCATTTAAGTATAAGATATGGAAAAAAATAAATAAAGAAGATCTTCAAGACGAGGAAGGCAATTTTTATAAAATGGCTTATGATCAAGCGATTATGTTACCCTTACTTGAAATGGCATCCGAAAGAGCAGTTTATGTTGATAAGGTTTTATACACTTACAACAAAGACAATCCTCTAAACGTTGATAAAATAAAACAGAAACAACAATATGAAACGTCGTTAGAAATTAGAAAAAAGAAAAAATACATCAGGATAAAATGACAAAACTATTTTTTGAAAATGTGGACTTTTCTAGCACCAGCGGACCAAATCACTTTGCCACAAAGTTAGCTAATCACTTTATAAAGAACGACGCTACTGTTTGTAATAACCGTGAAGAAAGTGATGGTGTGCTTTGTTTCATAGAATCTTACAGCCCAACGAAACCAAAACCAATGGTTCAGAGGTTAGACGGGATATACTTCAATATTATTCAGGATTACAACACACTGAATAAGAATATTAAGAGAACTTACGATATCACAGATGGGGTTGTATTCCAGTCACAATTTAGTAGAGATCTGATTTTCCATTATTTTGGAGAGCATAACAATTATGAGATTATACACAATGGTGCAGATTTTCAATCAATTGAGAGTGTGCCCTCGTTGCAAAATAAAACTCTAGATCAGTATGAAAATGTTTGGTGCTGTGCCTCTAATTGGCGTCCTTTGAAGAGGCTGAATGAAAACATTAGATATTTCTTGGAGCATTCTGGAGAAAAGGATTGTCTAGTGATTGCCGGAAATATTGAAGATGAAAAGACAGATCACGAAAGGATATTTTATGTTGGCAACTTGCAAACAAAAATTTTGTATTCACTTTACAAAAGAAGTCAATATTTTATTCACTTAGGGTGGTTTGATAACTGTCCAAATGTTGTTGTCGATGCTAGAGCTAGTGGGTGTAAAATAATCTGTTCCTCACTGGGTGGTACAAAAGAAATCGCCGGCTCAGATGCAACAATAATCGAAGACATTCAATGGGATATGCAACCTTTGAATGTGTATGACCCACCCAAAATGGATTTTACAAAAAGCACGATAAACAAGCATGAGTCGATTCTTGATGTCAATTTGACAGCGCAGAAATATTTACAATTTATTAACAAGGTGATAAAATAAAAACATGAACAACGAAGACATTTACAAACAATATTATGATAAGTGGGCGACCTTTATTTCTGAGAATAGTAAACTGAAACAATATTCTACAGAGGTGGGAGAGGTGGAAAACCTAAAAGTTCCTGAAAAATATTTGCAAATATGGGAAACAATCAGCAAACCGGTTCAACTGAGAAAGGCTACGAACCATGGTTTGACTGAGGAAAGAACACATAAATGCTTGAAAGAATTACAAAAAAGAGCATATTTTCTGGTGCAGACAGCTAATTTTTTTGATGTTAAGAACATATTAGAAGTCGGAACCGCTGAAGGATATCAGTTCTTTTCTTTTGCTGAGTATTCAAAGAAGTCTAAAGGGCAGGTTTGGAGTTGTGATATCAAGGACGTTAGGCATAAAGATAGTATAGGCAACTATCCAGATCAATGTGCATTTCACCTTGGAGACAGTGCCAGCCTATCTTCAAAGATTGAAGAGGAAAGTAAAGATACAAAAATAGACTTGTTCTACATAGACGGAGCACACGATAGAACTGATGTTGTAAAAGATGTTGCTAATTTGCGTAGACTTCAATCTGAGAATCCAATTTGGATTTTTGACGACTTTGACACTAGGTTTGGATGTTACGAAGATATAAAATTTTTATGTAGCAGATCCAAAGAATACAAAGTATACAGTGTTGGAGAAACTGCTAGTGGCAAACCTAACCATCAAGCTATGATTTTTGGTAAACTATAAACGGAGAAGAGATGTATCAAGATATAAAATTTGAAGAATTTGAAATCAATTCCAGACAGACAACTGTGTTTGGAGTTGACACCAGCGGAGAATACCTCATAAAAATACAAGTCAGAGAGAGTGAAAAGAAGCAAAATAATATCTCAGAGGAGTACGAGATTATTAAGTCGCTAAATGAAAAAGGGTGCAAAACTTGCCCTACAGCGTATGAGTTCGGTAGCATTAGCAAAAGTGAAGTGATTTCAAAACTAGAAGATGAAAACGCAAAACAAGTTCTAAATTCTTTAGAAGAAGAGGAACTTTATTATATTATCCAAGATTATATTTCTCACACTGAAGAATATAGTTTTGCTGATGTATTACTGACCCTAATTGAACAAAAGGTTTTAGGTGTTTATCAAGGGGATGTAAAGCCGCAGAACATAAGATACGACGAAGACAGCAGAATCTGCTATTTTATTGATTATGACCAGTCTATTGTTTTATCAAACGAGCAGAGGTCATTGAGTAACGAAGAATATTTTAGCTTTTGCTCTCAGTATGATAAAGACAAGTATGGAATTGGTAATTGGACAAGACACTTTGATGACTATTTCTGCAATTTTTCAGAAGTCATTATCGATGGAAGGCTAAACTTAGCGAGCACATCTCTGCTTAGAGATCAAGTCACTACGAATAGTGTTAGTGGGATTTATCACACAATAGACGAGAAAGACGTTTTTGCTGCTGGCTCTAGAGGTATAGATGAGCGAGCGTCTCTTTTGCAAAATACAGAATTCAAGAAAGGGGAAAAAGTGTTAGATATTGGCTGCAACACCGGATTGCTTAGCATGCACCTACATGATCGCGGATGCAATGTAACTGGCGTTGATAATGACCCCCTTATCACAGAGGCATCAAAGATAGTGTCTAACATTGTCGGAAAAGACATTGATTATTATCATATGGACCTAGATGATGTTGACCAGATTGAAGAAAAGTTTGATACTATTATGTTGTTTTCAGTATTCCATCACACTAAGAAAGTAGTTGAAAATGCTAAAAAAATCTCTAATTCATGCAATCGATTCATCATTGAAACACGCTTGATGGAACGCGGATCACAGCCAATAAAAAAAGGCTTGTGGGGTAAAACAACTAATTGGGATTTTCGCAATTTAGATGAGATGAACGCCTATTTTGAATCTATTTTTGATGGATTCAAGTTCAACAAGAACTTGGGAATGGGCAATAAAAACAGATATATTTTAGAGTTTACTAAGTGATAAATTTTGCAACAAAAATAAATGGAGTATAAACTTTGAGTGTAATTGAGGACATAACTAATGGTCATCAAACTGATAAAAGGGCTGCAATGTACTATAAAACAGAGCCCTTCTATTCCAATGTGGACAACTATACTCATACTAACAATTGGGAAATACTTTGCTCAATAAAAATACTAAACTCAAAAGGTTATGCAGTAGATCTCATAGATAGAACTTGTACGAACTGGGAGCCAAAACATGAATATGATATGTTTTTGGGATTAGGAGTCGGTAATAGCGGGAGACACTTCGCCAGATATTCAGAACTCTCTAAGGCTAAAAAAAGAATCTTATTGGCAATGGGTCCACAACCAGACACTTCAAATGCTTTGAATATAAAACGATATGAAGAATTCAAAGAAAGAACTGGACATAGCGCACCTCCGATGAGAACTGTGCAAGATGTTGTTGGTGATAAGTTTTTAGAAATAATTGATAACACCGATTATATATTTTGTATTGGAGAAAAGGGTACAAATGCATACAATTCTTTTTTAGGTTATGATCGATCAGTAATCAATTTTATGCCATCAATAAGCCCCAAAATTCAGTTTTCTGAGCAGTGGTTAAACACTAGGCAGAAAGATACCTTTTTATGTTTTGCAGGCAATGGATTCATATGCAAGGGTGTTGATTTAGTAGTAGAAGCGTTCCTAAAAGACCCAACTAAGAAGTTATATATTTGTGGTCCTCAATCTGAAGCATCTTTTTTCAATTACTACGGGAATAAGATAAATCAATCTTCAAATATCCAATATTTAGGCTTTATTGAGCCCGGAGCCGAAACTTTCAATAAGCTAGTTTCTGTATGCTCATATACCATTTTTCACGCTTCTTCAGAGGGGTGCTGCACTTCTGTAGCTACAACTATGAAGGCTGGGTTAGTGCCTATAATAAATCGATGGACTGGAATAAATATAACCAACGAAGGCATCACCATGAGTGATGATGGAAACAAGATAGAAAATATAGAAAAAGCTATTGCAAATGCTTCTTGTGTAAGCGACCAAGAATATGCTATAATGGTTCAAAATGTATTGAGAAAATCGCAAGCTTTTTCTCAACAATCTTTTTTTGAAACGTATTCTAAGGCAATAGATTTGGTGATAAACGCATAATGAGAATAATACTAAATACATCCCAGCCGCATGCAGCGTGTTCATCTTTTTATATGAATGCATTTAGAACGATTGAGGGAATGTCATACAACAATTTAGATTATAAAAACTGTGACATAGCATTGTTTATGACATATGATCACGAACATATAGAAAATGTAAGAAAAGCGCATCCTCATCTGAAAATAGGCATTATCGATCCTCGGAGTCATAGGGTAGCGCCAAGCGTAGCACATTGCGACTTTATTATTATTGATAGCATAGAGATGGAGGATTATTGGCGAAGCGCTAAAAAGCCAATCTTTAGATATGCAGAATATCCAGATATACCGTATGTAACAAAAAGTTACGAGGATAAAAACAAGATTGTTGTTGGATACCACGGGAATACAGTACACCTAGACTGTATGTCAGAAAGCGTCACCCCTGCGCTGAGTAGCTTAGGAAAAAAATACAACATACAACTTTTGGCTATGTATAATGGCACACCCCCTGATAGTAGAAATTCTAGATGGTGCCCAGAAAATGTTGAAATTCGACACATTCCGTGGAGTATGAATGGTTATTTGGATGAATTGGCAAATGTTGATATTGGTATCGTCCCCAACAATTTGACTTATGGAGAGGAATCAAAAAAGAGTGTGCTGACAGGGGGAATGTTCAATTATAGTGATGATGATTATCTTCTTAGGTTTAAGATGCCATCAAATCCCGGAAGATTTATAATTTTTGGCAAGCTAGGAGTACCAGTTGTGGCTGATTTTTACCCATCAGCATTGCAGTATATAACCAAGGATAGAGGCTTTGTAGCTTGCAATGAACATGGTTGGGAACATTGTTTGGAACAATTGATAATCTCTAGCAAGCTAAGAGAAACAATGGGGAAAAATTTGCAAAACTTGGTTAGAAGCGAATTTGATTTTGAAGTACAAAACAAAAAGATTGTGTCGTTTTTTAGAAAAATTTTGAGAGGATAATAATGAAAAAAACAATATTGATTACAGGGGGGACCGGTTTTCTAGGTAAATCTTTGGTTTATTCTCTAATAAACCAAGGTCACAACGTGGTTGTAACTGGATATTCTGAATCTGGTATTAAAGGTTTTGAAAGAGAATTTGGTACAAATGAGAAAATCAAGCTGTATTCTTTGGACATTACGGCGGGTTATCTACACCTCAAAAGGATAATTCAAAAACATTCTGTAACCCATATTATTCATGCTGCTGCCCTGAAACATGTTGGCATATGTGAAGACAATCCCACACGAGCAATAGAAGTAAATGTGAACGGTTCTCGGAACGTTATTGATGCTGCAATATCGGAAAACGTAAAGAATGTAATTGCGATTAGCACTGATAAATCTGTCAAGCCGCTCTGTGTATATGGCATGACAAAGAAACTTATGGAAGAAATATTCATAGAAAATGGATTTTCGGTGTTTCGAGGTGTCAACTTTTTGTTTTCATCTGAAAGTGTATTAGACATATGGGATAAGCTTCGAGTGCAAAATAAGCCTATTCTAGTAAACAAGAGCGCAGTGAGGTATTTTTCAACCATTGAGCAAGTTAGTGACAAAATTATTTCTTGTTTAGATTACAAAGGTCAATTTTCTGTTGATGAGTGCTATGAAATTAGTATCGAAAACTTGCAAAAGGCATTTTCAGAATACCATGACTATTGGAATGTGAAAGAGTATGTCCCTCTAAAGATTGAAAAAACAGAAGAAGAATTGCCGTTGGAAGGTATGGCTATTGTTAAACCTGATGTACCCTTTGTGGCAAAATTGTTTTCTGAGTATTATGGAAGTAAATCATGAAAGTTTTAGTAATATCAGCACATGCAGATGATGCAGAGCTAGGAGCAGGTGGTGCGATTGCCAAACACGTAGGCGAAGGCGCAGAAGTAAGAATGCTTCTAATAACTCATAGTGGTTACTCTGATTATAATGGAAATGAACTTAGATCCAAACACACTGCCGAGCAAGAATCTAAAAAATCAACTGAAATATTAGGCATTCACCAAGTTGATTGCTTGAACTATGAAACAAAAGAAGTTGTTTACGACGTAAGATTGATAGAAGATATTAATAAGTATGTTGATGCATACAAGCCAGATATTATCTATACACATTGGGAAGGTGATGCAAATCAAGATCATGAGGCAATTGCAAAAGCCACGTTCATAGGGGCTAGAAATTATAGCAAGATCCTGAAATACAAAAGTAATTGGCACACTTCTTCTACACACTACAAAGATAACTTTTATGTAGATATAACCGAATACATTGAAAAAAAGATGCTAGCGATCAACGAACATAAGAGTGAGGTTAACAAGAGAGGTAAAGTTTGGCAAGATTATTTTTTAGCGGAAGCAAGAAAAAATGGAATTCAAATTGGAACTGAATTTGCTGAAGCTTTTGAAATTCACAAATGGGTGATGTAGTATGAAAGTAACAATACACCAGCCAGAACACTTTCCATATATGGGTTTCTTTCAAAAAGTCTCTAGTGCTGACCTCTTTGTTGTGTTGGATAATGTAAACTTTAGAAAAAACTATTTTCAAAACAGAAATAAAATTATTTCCACTAATAAAAAAGAAGAATGGATAACAGTCCCAGTCGAAAAGGGTGCAAGCTCTAAAATAATAAAAGACGTTATGACCTCTAAAGATCCAAAGTGGAGAAGAAAACTAGTAACAAAGATAAAGCAAAACTTAGGATTTGATGCAACAGAGATTTATAAATTTGATAAATTGATTGACATCAATATGGCTAGTATCAAATGGGCAATGGATAGAATGAAAATAGATACAAGAGTAGTGTTTGCTAGTGATCTAAATGTTAGTGGAAATAAGTCTGAATTATTGGCTAACATTGTAAGGAAAGTGGGCGGTAAAGAATATATAAGCGGCGCATTCGGTAAGGATTATTTAGATCTTTCTTTTTTTGAAAACATTGATGTGAGCTTTTTTGAGCCAAATGTTGAAAACCATTACTCATGCTTGTATAATATAATCACAAATGAGGAGGACAAATGAGATGTTTAGTTACCGGGAATGAGGGATATATTGGAACACACCTTCAAAGAAGATTAGAGTCCTTGGGACATGAAGTAATGGGTATCGATTATAAGAATGATTCATCAAAGAATCTATTGACTGTTTTTGATACAGACAAAAGTTATTTTGATTTCAAACCAGAGGTGGTATTTCATTTAGCATGCATTCCAAGAGTTGCATACAGCGTCGAAGAACCCGTATTGACAATGGAAAACAACGTTCTTATTACTAGTAAGGTCCTTGATTTTGCAAAGAAAGTAGGCGCTAAAAGGGTTGTATATTCTGGCTCCTCTTCTGTTGTTGGAAATGGTGACGGTCCTGCGAGCCCATATGGTCTTCAAAAGTTAGTTTCTGAAATGGAAAGTAAATTGTATTCTCAATTATATGGTGTTGATACTGTTACATTGAGGTATTTCAATGTATACTCACCAGACCAAAAAGCAACCAGCGTTTACGCCACAGCCGTTTCTAATTTTATGAGACATATCAGAGAAAATAAAAGTCCTTTCATTACAGGAACTGGAGAACAACGAAGGGATATGGCAAATGTAAAAGATGTCGTATCAGCTAATATTTTTGCGATGAATTACGATGGAAAGTTCAACGGTCGCTATTTTGATATTGGCACTGGTTCCAATATATCTTTAAATGAGATTGCCAATATTGCAAAAAAACACTTTCCAAGTGTGCAATTTTCTTATATTGAACCACGAAAGGGCGACATTATGCTCACAAAAGCAAACATTGAACCTTTAGTAAACTTAGGTTGGAATCCAGAAGTTGATATTGAAGAGGGTATTGAGGAATGTTTTTGTAACCTCAAGAGAGAAGTAAATGAGTAGCGATTATATCATCACAGGAGCCTCTGGCATGGTAGGAACTGCCTGTAGAAATGTTTTACCAGACGCTTCTTGCTTGTCTAGAGAGAAATTTCATGACCTATCTTATGAAATAGAAGACAAGTCAGTAATTCACTTAGCGGCTCGTGTTGGTGGTATAAAGTCCAATATGGACTATATGGCTGATTTTTATAGAGAAAATTCCATAATAAACGAAAAGATATTAGACTACGCTCACAAAGGCAAAGCAAAAAAAGTAGTATCACTTCTCTCTACATGTGTCTATCCTGATGCTCCATTTATAAACTACCCCTTGACAGAACAGCAGTTGCACCTTGGTCCTCCACATAATTCCAATTTTGCATACGCATATGCAAAGAGAATGGTTGATGTGATGTCTCGCGCTTATAGACAACAATACGGTTGTAACTTTATTACAGCAATCCCAAATAATCTATAAGG
>UEXM01001528.1_pt2 | contig 16585 bp, 10 predicted proteins | sample 1796661 | NCBI WGS metagenome assembly UEXM01 (sample SAMEA4772469, study PRJEB27181) | metagenome | reverse complement strand
CCGGCGACACCCACAACTGGTCGCAGATGATTCGCATGATTAACGACGGCAAACTCCCCGGGGTGCCGCCTGGCGGTGGAAACTTCTGTGCGGTGGAAGAAGTGGCGCGGGCCCACATTGCAGCCCTTAAGCATGGCATCTGTGGCGACCGCTATATTCTGGCCGGTGTGGAAGCCAGCTTCCTGACCTTGGTACAGACCATTGCTGAGCAACTGGGGCGCAAGGCTCCACGGCGCACCGTCCCCCCGGCACTACTAAAACTGGCGGGCCAGCTCTACCCCATCGGCAGTCTGTTCACCGGTAACGAACCCAGCCTGACCCCGGAAAAAGTCGCACTGGTTACCAGCCGGGTCCATGCCGATGGCAGAAAAGCCGTAGCGCAACTGGGGTTTGATGATCAGGTACCCTTGGCCACCATGCTGGAAAACTGCATCGCCTGGATGGCCCAGGAACGCATGCTGTAACCGCCAGCGTGTAATCTCACGACAATACTGCCCGGTAGACACGGAAACGGGTGGTTTCGCTGGCCACCTGCACATGGCTGAAAGCATCATCCAGCCACTGCACATAGGGGAGCTCCCGATTGGCAACCAGCCATAACACGCCACCCGGCTTTAGATAGGTGGGCGCCTCGGCAATTAGCCGGCGGGTAATATCGGTAGTACGCTGACGGCGATCGTGGAATGGCGGATTGGTGACCACCATATCCACCCGCCCCTGAATGGGGGAAAACAAATCCCCCCCCATGATTCTGCCTTGCAGGCCGTTGCGTGCCAGGCTTTCAGTGCTGGCTGTTACGGCACTGGCGCTCACATCCACACCCTGAACCTGCCAGCCATGACGGGCCAGCCATACGCTGATAACCCCTGCCCCACACCCCATATCAATAACTTTGCCGGGCTTACCCAGGTTGTGCCCCTCCATGGCCTGCAGCAGCAGAGCACTGCCCTCGTCCAGACGGCCATGGCTGAACACCCCCGGATAACTCACCGCTTCCTGGCCTGCTACCTCAAGCACCTCTCCCCAGGCGTTCAAGGACTGCTTTTCGCCAGGTTGCAATAAACCACTATAGAGTTTGCAGTGGCGGGCACTGTCCTCCAGCACAGACACATCCACATGGGCATCCAGATACTTCAATGCGCCCCTAATCCCCCCTTTTGCCGGGCCAATCAGCCACAGCTCCGTGGGTTCAGCGATCTCGCCGGCTAACCAGTTGAGCAGAAACCGTAACCGCTCAAGCGACTTCGACAACGGCAGCACCAGCAAGTCAGTGCCTGCGGGCACAGTGGGTGCTGGCGCCCACTGTTGCGCCCCGATGGTGTAGTCATCCGCATGCACATGCACCGTGGCATCCACCGATAGGGTTTTCAGTGCGGGATCATTCGCATCAACCACCAGCACATTACGCCCGGCAAGGGCATCGGACTGGCGCAGCAATAATTGTGTTGTGTTTTCCATGGGCTCCGGCTCAAGTCAACAGCGGCGGCAGTATAGTGCATATCGCACAGCGACGGACAAACATGCGGCTAACAACATCCTCCCCGCGCTAAGCCATCAGTAGAATCCTTCTCAAGTTTTACATAATCACCACGCCAAACGCATAGTCAGCCCGGTAGAATTAACGTATTCATTCCAACGATGTGGAGGCACAAATGGGTCGCACTGCGCCATTAACTCGCGCTGCACTGTTTGCCTGCTGTCTGTTTTCTTCGTTGGTTGTTGGCGCTACCGATAGCGGCAACTTCCATCAAGCTCTGGACGCAGCACGCAACGATGACTGGGAAACGCTTTCCCGGCAGCAACAGGCCGTGGGTGATCAGCATCCCCTGCAGGCCTATCTGGACTTCCACAGACTGCGCGCAGCTTTGCCCCAACTCAGCGCAGACAAAGTGATCCAGTACGCTGAACAATACCCGGATTCCCCTCTACCCAAGGATATTCGTCAACTAGCCATTGTTGCTTACGGCAAGGCAGAAAAATGGCAGGCGCTGCTGGCCATTACCGATAGCGCCCCCAGCGGGGTGGCACTGCGCTGCTATTACCACCAAGCGCAATGGGAAACCGGCGACAAGGCGGCGCTGCAAGCAGCGAAAGAACTCTGGGCCACCGGCCAGTCTCGCCCCAACAACTGCGACCCGCTGTTCAGCGCTGCCCGTAACGCTAATATCATCGGTGACACACAAATCTGGGAGCGCCAACAGTTGGCCTTTGATGCCCACAGCGAGGGGCTGATGCGCTACTTAGACGAAATGCTGGCCGACAGCGACTACGCCAGCGCCAGCGAGTGGCTGCAAAAGCTCTACCAAAGCCCCCACAAAGTGACCGAGGTGCCTCGCAGCCTTCCTGACACTCAACGCCAGGCACTGCTGTCCGCCGGCTTACGTCGCTGGGCGTATAAAGATACCCAAGCGGCGCGCAAATGGTTCGATACCCAAAGCAGCCAACAAGGCCTCACAGACAAGGCGCTACGGGAGCGGGCCGGCACCCGCATAGCCTGGTACTCCACGATCCGCGGTGTGGAAAGCAACCGCCAATGGCTAGATAACTGGCTAACCAATCACCCCGACACTTCGCTGGTGACACAGCGAGCTCGTCGCACTGTAATTGAACAGGACTGGGACGCGCTAGATGAATGGGTTATGCGCCTACCCGAGGGAGACCGCAATGATTCGCGCTGGTTATACTGGCGCGCTCGTGCGCTAGAGAACACCGATCAGCCAGATCAGGCCCGCGAGCTGTATCAACAGGCCGCCCAGCAACGTAACTTCTTTGCCTTCCTGGCCGCAGACCGGCTGGGTGAACCATACCGCTTCTCCGAACAGGAGCACCGCTCCTCGGCCACTTTCACCCCACCGCCTGCCACCACCCGTATCCGCATGCTTCGGGAGCTGAATGAGCCTTACCTGGCTCACAAAGAGTGGATGTGGTTGATGTGGCATAGCAACAAGGCACAAATTGCCGATCTGGCAGACTACGCATTGGCACAAAAATGGTACGACCTGTCGGTGCAGGCCTCTATCCAGGCCAAGGCCTGGAATACACTGGCATGGCGCTTCCCACCCGCGTATCTGTCATTGTTTGAAGAGCAAGCCAAACCCCACGGCTTGGATCCCTGGCTCTCTATGGCCGTGGCCCGTCGGGAGAGCGCCTTCAATCCTCAGGCCCGCTCACCGGTGGGCGCCATGGGGCTCATGCAATTGATGCCGGCCACCGCCCGCAAGGTGGCAAAAGACGCCGAAATGGGCAAGCCCACCAGCAAAACCCTGCAGGATAAACACACCAATATTGCCCTTGGTAGCCGTTACTTAGCGGAACTCCTCGACGATTTCAGCGATAACCGTGTGCTGGCTCTGGCGGCTTATAATGCAGGCCCCAGCCGGGTGAACCGCTGGTTGGAAAATGCTGAAGACGGCGTGCCTGCCGATGTATGGATCGAGTCCATTCCCTTCCGCGAAACCCGGGATTATGTTCAGGCAGTGCTCACCTACCGGGCTTTATTTGTAGGTATGCACGATGACCAGGCACGCAGCAAACAGCTGCTAACCAGTGACGAGAATGACGAGCTGTATTCCCTGAGCATGCTGGATCAGGACTGACCGTAAAGTCGGATCAGTCCAACTGGCGGATGTGGTAATCCAGCCGCGCCGCCGCTTTCGCATGGCTCAGCGCCGGGGTTACCGCAATGCGCCGCCGCAGGTGAATACTGCGTGCGGGCTCACGAGTGAAAGCAATCACCGCATTGTGGCAATCACTGCAAGATAAGCGAAAGCGGCTGGCGAAACTTTTCATGGCACGACGGCCCGAGGCTGAACTGTCACGGTACTCCTGCCAGTCACCGAAATTCATCACCAAAGTGCCCTGCTCCGAAAGATTGTTGCGCAAGCACGCCTGCCAGCCCGCATCGGCGGGCACCGCCCGGCTCACCTGTTCATTGCTCGGGGCAAACAGGTCTTCAATAATCAGATCGAAAGGCTCGCCCTGATACTCCCGCAACCACCGCTGCGCATCCCCTTGCCAGGTCTCTACCCCAAATGCGTCGATGCCGAACACATCGCGTGCCACCTGAAGGTGGGCAGCGTCCAGTTCCACCGCCATCAACACATCCGGATCCAGCAGCTTACGAATCGGCGGGATCAACGAGCCGCCGCCAAGCCCCAGTACCAGCACCCGACGAAACCGAGAAGGCTCATGTAACAGGGCCGGCAGCCATAACAAATCCCACACACTGCCTGTCAGCAAACGTTTGGGGTGAAACTCCGAATGCTGGACGCCGTTAGCAAACAACCGCAAGGTCTGCCCGGCGCGGCGTACTTCGTAGCGCACCCCGTCCTGTTCTGTTTCCCAGATCGATGTCACCGATTATTTTTCCAGCGTCAGCGTCAGGCCAGTGACTGTACCGTCCACTTTGAATTCATTCAGGTACAGCCGGGACGGTTCAATATTGAAGCCTTGCACCAGCGCCGCTTTAGCGTTTTCCGAGCGTAACCGCGCCAACTCCATCAAGTTTTCTTGATTCACTGACTGTGTCTCTGCAGTGAGCATCGCATCCCAAGCGCTACGCGCTAGCAGACTATCACGCTGCTGGTCATCTTCGGGTAAAGGTGCGCTGATCAATGTTTCCACATCGCGATCATAGTCAGCCTCGTAACGGCGAATCAGCTTGCGACGCCATTCCTTTTCCTGCACGGCCACATCAATACCCAGCCACTCATCACCCGCCACATCCTCACCAATGGTTTGGCCGGCGATAGCGGCACGGTCTTCTGCACTGGTGGTCCCAACCAGGCCAATATGTAAATGCGGTTTGTCCGTTAGCACCTTGGCCAGTGCCTGCAAAGAACCGGTTGTCTGCACACCTGTCTCAGCACTGCCCGGTTCGAAGGCAATGGTTTCCAGGTTCTCGCCACCGGCCAGGCTGGCCAGCACAGAAAACGGTGCCGTAGCGGCTTTGACGACAATATTGGTCAATACCTTCAAGATCATGCCACTGACACTGAAACTGGGATCATCCAGATTCCCGGACATTTTCACCGGCAAGGTAATTTCACCGGAACGACTACGCAGCACAGACAGGCCTAGTTTCACCGGCGCGCCGACCGCTTCCTTACTGGGCACTTTTTCGCCGAGATAGAACTCATCCGCGAGAATATCGGCAGAACTGCTCAGAAGGTTCTCTTCAATGGTGACCTCGGAATCCACCCCCAAACGACCCTTCTCTACCCGGTATCCCAGGTACAGCCCGGTGTAAGGCGAAAGGCTCGTCATTTCATAGTTATGCAGTGACACTAGCATGTCCGTGGACAACGGCTCCGGAGACACGTTGCCCTTAATAGAGAAAGGGGCATATCGATCTACTTGTCCACTGAGATTCACGTTGGCAGTGCGCCCCGGACGGGTATCCAGATTAGCCACCGTGCCTGCCAGTTGGTATAGCCCAATGCGAAAATGGGGGCTTAGCGATAAATTTTCATGGCGCACCTGGCTGCCCGCTAGGCGGACTCGGGCAACGGTTACCTGCCAAGGTTTCGACGATGCAGATGCAGAAGAAGAGCCGCCCGAGGACGCCGGCATACCGGCCGCGATGCGCGAGGCCACATCGTCCCCTTGAGCATCCACCCGATGCAGCATATCCATACCGGTGAGCTCAATTTCTCCCACGCGAATCTGCTGGGTTGCGGTCGCCAATGACAAATCTTTGACCTGACCGTTATTCACCTTGATCAAGGGACGACCGCCCTCCAGCAGGTTCAGGTTGGCCACGCCAACGCTGCCATTTACGGTAATATCTGGCGCCTGGCCTTTCACCGTAGATTGCAAATCCAGGCTAAGCTCCCCACTGGTCATTTTCAGTGGTGCCTCGCGCTCCAGCCAGGGGGACAACGGCGCCAAGGGCAAACCGGACAACGCCCCCTTCGCATTGATCGACAACGGCGCCAACTGACCCTCGCCGGAATGGGTCAACGAGCCTTGTTCCTGCAGTGTGGCCTTGCCTTGCCAGCTAAACGTAGCCTCTTCACCTATAATAAGGTTGCTCAGGGTGAGGCCACCGTCGGTAAGCGTTATCGTTTGTGCCGGGTTCAGGGTGCGATCCGTGAAGCGCAAGGTATTCCCTTCTATTGCCAGGCTATCCAGCCGGGTAACCCAGACCGTCTCGGCCTCGGCAATGCGCTCAGCTGCCTCTTCGGCCTTTTCTTTCACGTCTTGCTTGCGTTGCTCCGCCTCTTGCGGATCCACCGGCAGGAATAGTGTGGCGAGATCCAGCCCACCCTCCGCCAGCACCGCATTCACTTGAGGCTGCTCCAAGGCGACTTTAGGCAGCTGTATTTCTTTCTTGGCGCTATCCACGGAAATGCCTGTCACGGTCAACGCAGGCACCTCAATACTTGGCGCTTGCTCACCGGGCTTCTGAATCTGCAAATCCCGCAATGTGAGTTCACCATTGTTGACCACCACTCGCTGGTTCGGCTCAGAGCTGAACCGGTAATCCGTTTGCAAATCCAGTTCGCCAGAAGGGACGGTAAACCTCACCTCGTCCTCGGCCAATTTAGCCAGCGACACGAGATCGACTTTCTCTATGCTTAGATGGCCATGGGCCAGAAACGGTGAAAACGCAAAATGGCCATTCCAATCAAAAGCGCCACCCTCCGGCCCCTCTAAATGAATAGCGTAACCATTCTGGTCTTCCCCTTTTGCGACCGTGGAAAAGTTTGTCACCGTGAACGCCACAGGCAATATTAGCGGGTGGGGTTCCTTGCCCGTAGCTTCGGTATAACGCAGTTCTCCGTGGCTGAGCGTCAACTCATCCACGGAAATATTCGGCAACGACGAATCCGCATCAGAGCCGGGGTCTACTTTCTCGTCGCTCCCTGCCAATTGCGTTTCAACATGGGCGATGACGTCGTCGAAATTAAAAACCGACCCCGGATTGCGCTGAGCTCTCAGGTTAAGCCCTTCAACACCGATTTTCTCGAAATGCCAGCGCCAGCTGAACAACGAGGAAACCTCAAAATTCACATAAAGTTGGTTAAACCCCAATAGAACGTCTGTTTGCTCATCGTTGATAGCAAAACCGCTGACCGTGGCACTCAACGCCAGCGGATTAATTTTGACCTCGCTAATCACCACCTCACGGCCAGTCAATTCAGCAAGGGCATCTCGGGCGTTATCGCGTACCAAGCCGGGAGCCACAAAAAAACCCAGCAACGCGTACAAGAAATAGAGGCCGGCCAGAATCACCAGCACTCTGGTCGTCCAGCTGCTGCCCTTCAACGCCTGTCTAACTTTCACGCCGCTCTCTCCGCCGAGGTTAAAATTCTGACACTATGGTAACAGTTGGGCCGGGCAATGGCGCCCCAAACCCATTGCTACACCGCGGCGGCTGTGGAGAATGAGTCCATTGATTTCAGGAGCCCGCCCCATGAGTAATAACTACCTGCTGAACCTGTACGAAAAAGCCTTGAAACTGCCGGCCGGGCGCAAGATTTTCTCTATGGTATTCAGCCGAAAAGCCCCTTACTTCGCGACCATCACCCCGACCATCGCTGAACTGCGTCCTAATTTCTGCAAGGTTACATTCAAGAAGCGTAAAGGGGTGGAAAACCATATCCAGACTGTTCACGTCATCGCTATCTGCAATGCGATGGAGTGCGCCATGGGCGCCATGGCCGAAGCCTCTGTGCCCAAACATTTACGTTGGATTCCCAAAGGCATGGACGTGGCCTACACAGCCAAAGCCACCACCGACATCACCGCCACCGCCGAAGCCAACCCGGAAGACTGGCAACCCGGTAACCTGCCCGTCACGGTTAAAGCCACACGGGACGATGGCACCGTAGTGGTAGAAGGCACCATTAATCTGTGGATCAGTGAAAAGTCACCGACGTAAAACCGCCCAGGCAGCCTCTGAATACAGCACAAAAAAAAGAGAAAATTCCGATAGTTATCGTACAGCCAGGCGGGCACAACATCAGGTTCAGCGCGGACCGCCTAACGATTAATGGCAGGCACGCTCTTCTGCATAAACGCTGAGGACGCCCTCGCGGATTCTTGAATCAAGTCCTGCTGTTTTAATCCACTGCGCTTGAGCGGTTTAAAATCATGATCCCCAACGGACAACCAGTGTACCTGCACCAGCCCTGGCAAGTTATAACCTGCCACCTCGTCCGGCTTGCCGAAGGAGTCCCGCTCGCCCTGGCAAATCAACATGGGCACCGCCAGATCTGTCAGATGGGCAATCCGTGTTTTCTCGGGTTTGCCAACCGGGTGAAAGGGATACCCCAGCGCAACCACGCCAGCGATATCCGCACCCTCGGCAGCCAGCATAGAGGCCATTCGCCCCCCCATGGACTTGCCACCGATCCACAGGGGGAGCGATTCATTACCCGTTCCACACAGCTCACCGGCCAAGGTGTGTGCTTGCTCAACGCGCGCGGCAAAAGCGCTCAGCAGTTTGGGCGCTCGGTCCGGTGGAAATTGGCGTTGTTCATAGCGGCGGCGCTGCATATAAGGAAATTCAAAACGCAACACGGCCACGGACTGTGACGCCAACGCCGCAGCCATGGCGTTCATAAAATCACTGTCCATGGCGGCCCCAGCGCCATGTGCCAACAGCAGCAATGCTACCGGCTCTTGCGCCGCATCATACAAACAATCCGTGCCCAACCACTCACCCATAACCAGGCCTTACCGTCATAGCGCAGCCTGCAACGCACGTAACTGGCTTCGCAGGGCATCAGCGAACACCACTTGAAATACATCCAGCGGTGGAGCGTTAATCACGGCAGCCACCACCGGCGCAGGCTGACTCACCGCCCAACAACCGATTACCGACTGTTGGGTTTGCATCAGGAAACGAATTGCTTGATCCCCCTCCAAGCCAAATTCATTCTCTAACCGTCCAGCTAAATGGGCGAACTGAGCCAATAAGGCCTGCTTGAATTCCCGTGCCTGGGATTCATCCAAATTGTGTTCCAACACGGTATGCAGAATAGAGGTTAATCGGCAAAACAAAGGTCGCCTGATCAGCAACTCACTGATTGCCGCCCACACCGGCTCCTCCTCAGATAATGGCGCCACCACCATGTCATCCAGCTCATTTAGATAGAGCGCCAAAAAAAGGGCTTCTTTGGAGGGGAAATACCGGTATAGCGCAGCTTTGGTAACACCGGACTGTCGAGCGATCGCCGCCAAGCTAATAGCAGCGAACCGTTGTTCAGCAAAGAACATCGCCGCCGCCTCAAGAATTTGAGCACGCCGCTCCGCTTTCTGTTCGGGGGAGCGGGCACGTTGAAAGGGACAAGAATTCACGCCTGTAATAATCCAGCCAGTCGGCGGTTAATCATACGGGGCCAGAGCTTGCCGAGCCAGACCATCATCAAGTTCCTCCACCGATGAATCACGATGGCGAGATGGCGGTCAGCCAGCACCTTGCTGACCACCGCGCCGGTTCGCATGCGGCCCGCCCTGCAGAGCAAGACGTGGGTCATGTTCGTGCCTTGGGCACAACAGCACGCTCACCCCCTGTCGCTGAATTCCACGTTGTTCACCCCCCGTCGTAAAACCTAACTAATCGTAGATGACTAAACAGTGCCCCACAGGCTCAACTGCCCATGGGGCCCCGGCGGCACAAACCCACTGGTATCCAGCACCAGCGACTCGCGCGCGGCCAGCCCAGCACTGCGACAGGCGAAATCAAAACGCTGACGGAGTAAGTGCGCCCAGGCACCTTGCCCACTCTGACGGTGATGCCAACGGCTATCGTAAATCGCTCCGCCGTGTAGATCCCTCATCACTGACATGACCTTATTCGCCCGGTCTGGGTAGTGATCCTCTAGCCATTGCTGCCACAATGGCCCCACTTCGTGAGGCAAGCGCAGCACCACATAGCCCGCCTGCTGGGCACCGGCCATGGCCACCTGATGAACAATATCTTCCAGTTCATGATCATTAATAAACGGAATCACCGGCGCCACCAGTACCGTCACCGGCACGCCGGCTCGGCTAAGCTCGCGCACCACTTTGAGTCGTTCCTTTCCCCCGCTGGCGCGGGGCTCCAGCTGGCCCTTGAGACGGTTATCCAGGGTGGTGACCGAGACAGCGACGCAAGCACGCCCTGCCCGCGCCATAGGCGCAATCAAGTCTAGATCTCGCAGCACAAGGGTGCTTTTGGTAATTAGGCTGAAGGGATGCTGACAATCCACCAGCACCTGTATTAACTCGCGAGTAATGCGTCGCTCACGCTCAATGGGCTGGTAAGGGTCGGTCACCGTACCCAGTACAATCGGCCGGCAACGGTAGCTTGGCTTACGCAAACTATCGCGCAGCACTTCGGGGGCATTGTCCTTACAGAAAATTTCGCTCTCAAAATCTTGCCCAGGAGACAGATCCACATAGGCATGATTGGGACGCGCATAGCAGTAGATGCAACCGTGCTCACACCCCCGATAAGGATTGATACTCTGTTCAAAAGGCAGGTCCGGGCTGCGGTTGGTCATGATAATGCTGCTGGCTTTCTCACGGTGATAGCGAGTGGGCCGATTCACAGGCGGACTATTAGATTCAGAATGACTGACGGCAAAACGGCCTGGTAGCTGGCTGAGGGTTCCCCGATTCACTGTGCGCATAAACTTCACCTCTGCATATACTGTCTTTTTGTACAGTATATGCAGAGACCAAGCAACTCAAGTGCAATCCGAGCAGAACCCTGCCAAAAGGCCTACAGGCTGCGCAACTTACGCAGCTCGCGCACGCCCACCGCCAGTGTCATAAAGTCGTACAGGCCTTCCGCTTGCAGGCTTTGCAAACGGTGAATTCCAAAGGCCACCTTGCGGCGTGACTTCTCCTCCCAGGCAGTAAACCTTTCCGCCGCTGTCTCGCCTTCATATTCGAGTACTTTGGCGGCCACTTGCCGATGCAAACGGTAAGAGTCTTCTCGTAGATTAGCCCGGGCCAAGGCTTGCCAGCGATCCTGCACAGAGAGATCGAGAATCGAGGACAATAGCCACAAGATATGCAATTTATCGCCGACCAGAAAGTACACTTGCGCTGCCAGTTTCAACGGCACCTGAGCCTGGGAGGCAAGCTCCACAATATCCAGGGCACAGCCCAGCACCATGGTATTGGCCAGCATTTTGGCTTCTTTCTCGGGCACGCCATCGGCTTTCATGCCCTCCACAGCCTGATCCCATTCCTGCCGGTAACTGCCCGGCAGCACCTTGGGTAACATACTTTCCAGTTCAGCAATGGCCTGCCGGTAACGGACCACCGCTTCCGCCACTGGACGGCGCCCCCACTTATAATGAATCAGCCAAGTGGTCACGTGTTTCATCAGTCCGATTACACGACCATAAAGCCGTAATTGCACCTGACTATCCACCCGCCCATCCAGACCATCCACCGGCGCCCAATACAAGTCGCCGTCGAAAACGGCGTGAGCCATGACATAGGCCTTCACCAGCCGATGCAATGACAAACCATGTTCATCTGCGTAACGATGGACGAAGGCAAAGCCCACGCGATTAACCACTGCATTAGCCAGCACGGTGGCGATCAACTCCCGGCGCAAACCATGATTAAGAAGATCATCACCAAATGACTCCACCAGTTCCCGTGGGAAGTAATGCAGCACATCCTGGTCAAAAAAGGCATCGTCAGGCACATCCGATGCTAGCAAGGCATCGAACAAGGCATTCTTCGTATAGGACAGCAGCACCGACAGCTCCGGGCGAGTTAGCCCTTTACCACGGGTACGGCGCTCACTTAACCCTTCATCATCTGGCAGGAATTCCACCGCACGCACCAGCATCACCTGGCGCTCCAATGTGCGCAGATGGTTGGCGTGTTCATCCAGCCGCGACGCGGCATTATATTCCAACAGGCTGAGCGCCAAGCTTTGCACGTAATTGTCACGCAATACGGCATCGGCTACATCGTCGGTCATGCGCACCAGTAAAGGGTCGCGGGTATCCCGATCCAGGCGCCCATCGCGCAGGCGCTGATTCAATGGAATCTTGATATTCACTTCCCGGTCCGAGCTGTGTACGCCAGCGGAATTATCGATGGCGTCGGTATTAATTCGACCACCATTGAGAGCAAATTCAATACGGCCCAGCTGAGTAAGCCCCAGGTTGCCCCCCTCTCCCACAACCTGGCAGCGTAGATCCTTGCCGTTGACACGGATGGCGTCGTTGGCTCTGTCGCCTACTTGGCCATGGTTTTCATTGCTGCCCTTTACATAGGTGCCGATACCACCATTCCAGAGCAGCTCCACCGGCGCCTTGAGAATCGCCATAATCAATTCAGCAGGAGTCAGGGTGCGCTCAGTAATCCCCAGCGCCTCGCAGGCCCGCTCACTGAGCTCAATACTCTTGGCACGGCGTGACCAAACGCCGCCCCCTTCGGACATAGCCTCGCGATCGAAGTCATCCCAAGTGGCACCTTTGGTTGTAAACAGGCGCTGTCGTTCAGCAAAGGTAGCAGCCGGATCCGGGCTTGGGTCGATGAAAATATGCAGGTGATTGAACGCTGCAACTAACTGAATCTGGTCTGACAGCAGCATACCGTTGCCGAACACGTCCCCACCCATGTCGCCAATGCCAACCACAGTGAAAGGCTCAGCCTGGATATCCTTGTCCTGTTCGCGAAAGTGGCGTTTTACGCTTTCCCAGGCACCACGAGCAGTAATACCCATTTGCTTGTGGTCGTAACCCGCACTGCCACCTGAAGCAAACGCATCGCCCAGCCAGAAACCGTAATCGTCCGCCAGGCCATTGGCGATATCCGAGAACGTCGCGGTGCCCTTGTCTGCTGCGACCACCAGATAGGGATCATCCCCGTCATGGCGAACCACCTGATCCGGCGCCACAATCGTATCGCCTTCGCGGTTGTCGGTGATATCCAGGAGCCCGCGAATGAAATCTTTGTAACAGGCGATGCCTTGCTGCTGCCACGCCTCCCGGTCACTGGGTGTGCCGCCTTTCACTACAAAGCCACCCTTGGCACCCACCGGTACGATAATAGCGTTCTTAACCATCTGAGCCTTGACCAGGCCCAGCACTTCGGTGCGGAAATCCTCACGGCGGTCGGACCAGCGCAGGCCGCCACGGGCTACAGGCCCACCGCGCAAATGAATACCTTCCATGGTGGGCGAATAGACAAAGGTTTCGTACATGGGCAGCGGGGGCGGCAGCTCGGAAACTTTCTTTGGATCGAGCTTCATGCTGACATAGGGCTTGTCATGGCCTGCCGCATCCTGCTGATAAAAATTGGTTCGCAAGCCGGCCCGCACCACACTCAGAAAAGCGCGTAGCACACGGTCCGCATCCAGTGAAGCTACGCTATCGAGCTCATGATCCAGGTTCTTCGCCAGTTTCAGTCCTTCATTATCCCGTCGAATGTCGCTTAACTGTGGGTCAAAGCGGATTTCAAAAAGCTGCACCAACAAACGGGCAATACGCGCGTGTTCTGCCAGCAGCTCTTCCATATAGTTCTGCGAAAACGGCAACCCGGTTTGAATCAGGTATTTGGTCAGGGTGCGCAGGCATACCACTTGGCGAGCATTCAACCCCGCCAGCAACACCAGGCAATTCAAACCATCATTTTCCGTGTGTCCATTCCAGCATTGCAGGAAGGCGTCTTCGAAATAACGTTTTTGTTGTGCAGGGCCAAGAGAGCACTCGCCGTGGATCTGCACATCAAACACCTGCACCCAGCGCGGCTCCCCATCACGGGGGGTCACTCGGGTCGGGTTCTGACGCACCACGCGCAAACCAAAATTTTCTAATGCCGGCAGCACAGCGGACAAGCCGATGGGATTGCTCAAGCTGTACAGGCGCAAGCTGGTTGGGCACGCGGCTCCGTCCGTATCGGTGACGGTCAGGCTGGGCAACACCGGCTGCTCAACACTCAGCTGCGCCAGATATTCCAAGTCAGCGGCGGCCTCAACCGCGCTGTGGGCATCGCAGTAGCCGGGAGGAAAAGCTTCACCGTAACGCAAAGCCAGTGCGGCCCCGTCATCTGCGCGTTTACCTGCCTTCTCATCTTGCTTATTCTGGTAGCCACTTTCACGCAATACCTCACGCAGCTGATCGGCCCATGAACGGGTAATCTCAATTAATCGCTGCTCTACCTGGTTATCGCTCATGGCCAGCTGCATGCCCTGGGGGATGCGCACAATACAATGAATCCGAGCCAGCCCTTCGCGAAGAAAATCTACCGCACGTTCCACTGAGCGGCCATTACACAATGTCATCAACTCAGCGGTGACCTTGTCGCGAAGCTCCGGAGAATAACGCTCCCGGCTCAGGTAAATCATGCAGGAATAGAAACGACCGTAGCGGTCTCGACGCATGAAAACCCGTAAATGGTGTCGATCACGCAGGGCTCGAATACCCATGCAAATGTCATACAGCTCTTGTTCGCTACACTGAAATAACTCGTCTCTGGGCAGCTGGTAAATAATGTCGCGCAGATGCTTGCCAGAGTGCGAACGTCCCGGCAGACGAGAACGCTCCAGCACGTAATTCACCTTGCGGCGAATCAATGGAATATCCCGAGGCCGATTAATATAGGCATCAAGGGAAAGCAAACCAATATAACGGTCGGTGCCTTCAACCGAACCGTCTGCGGCCAAACGTTTTACCGAAACCACATCCATGTAGTGCGGATGATGAATATGTGAACGGACATTGGCTTTGGTGACTACCACCAACCGGCCATGACGAATGTATTTGGCCATTTCTTCATGGGGCGCAATAAATTCATCCGCATTGGCATAGGGGCTGTTCGGGCGGGCCAGGCCAAGCCCGGCAGCATTATCCAGATGCAACTGGATACCTCCCTCCATATCTTTTGCTTCAGAGCGAGCGTAACCAAGAAAGGTAAAGTGTTCTTCAGACAACCATTCAATAAATTCTTTCGCTTCCTGCAGCTCCTGGTGGTCTCGGTCAGGGTAACTGGCTGACAAATTAACCCGCGTCGCCTCCAAGTTATCCAGCATGGGCACGAAATCTTCCACCACCACCCGCAAGTCATCAAGAACGCGCTCAAGAATAGCCTGCAAGTTAGCGTAATCCTGATCGTCACCCAGCGGTTCGAATTCCACATAAATCATCGACTCCGCCGGCTGCTCACCGTCACCAACACCAACCACTTGGGTGAGGTGCCCATGGACATCACGGCGCACCTGAATCACCGGATGCACAGTCCAGTCGATAGCAGTACCCGCATCACGCACGGCCATAGCTATCGAATCCACCAAAAACGGCACGTCATCGGTAACGGTGCGCAACGCAGCAAGCCCGCCGGGGCGGCAAGGGGGTTTCAGGTGGATCAGGGTTTCGCCGGGGTGGCGTTGTTGCGCCATTAACCAATGCTGTTGGGCGATTTGAAAAAGCTGTTCAGAGGAGCGAGCAGTTAGTGCAGCAAGGCTGCTCATTTCATAATAGGCAGCGAGAAAGCTGCGAAACAGAGACTGCTGATCAGCCCCTATGTGGGCAGTAACCTGCCCTTCCAGCTGGGCCTGCAACAGCGCCTGGCGTTGAGCAATATCATCCTGCATCGAAATCTCCGGCGTCCTCACACTACGCAACGTACCGAGTAAAACCGAATTACGTGGGCCACCACGCTCTTCGGGCTTTCCCAGGCCCGCCGGGCACACGTACAGGCCCTTTCGCTCACTCTATACCCGCGGTAGCAATTAATGCTAGCCCGCCCCGCCAAGTCACTGAACCATGCTAAAGCACTCCTCCCCCTCCTGAAGGAAGACAACCTGAAAGCGACGCCATACTCGACAAGCGCCCCAGCCTAATTAAACGCAAGGGCGTGGCTGCCCGGTAATACTGGCCACAGGCTCAGACGGCAAGGCCAAAGCATGTCTCTAGGGGGAGAGAAGAGAAAGGAGGCGAGGAGTTACTGCACTGATTCCCGCTGCACCAACACCCATGGCGGCAGCACCACGGTCCACAAAGCTCTGTCTTCGGCGAACCAGCATGCCGCCTGCTCATCGGTCACCTTGTCAACCTGCGCCTTGTCCCGCCACAGGGCGATGCGTTCTGTCTGATCTTCCGAAAATGCCAGCGCCACTTCAATCAGATCCAACTCCGGTGCCACATAGATAGTTTGGCCACGGGCGAAGAAGGGCTGCAGCTCTTTCCAGCTAGCCTTGGCGGTTTCTTGATTGAGTTTGGCTTTGAGGATCTCTCGCTGTTCGACTTGCTCAGACATGACCGACTCCTGCTGTGAAGCAGTGCATTATCGGTGTTCTACTGCAGGCAATCAAAAGAGAAAGCAGGAAAGAGGACAGGGCAGAAAAAGAGACGCCCGCCATTTGGGGTTGGCGGGCGTAAGCTGTACCGGGTCATAATCGAACATCCGTGTTCCATCGCATCCCTGCGAGACCCACTGTAGGCAATTCACCAAAGTGGGATAAGACGAAAAACACCCTAATCCATGTAAGCCTTTCGCTATTAGCACCAGCGCCCTGCTCGTCTTACCACTCGATGGTGCGGCTTACCTCCGGTATTGCCCGGTTTCGACGGTCAAACAGGGCAAATTGAGCACCTTTATCATCGAATGACACCACCGAAAA
>UEXM01001821.1_pt1 | contig 16595 bp, 25 predicted proteins | sample 1796661 | NCBI WGS metagenome assembly UEXM01 (sample SAMEA4772469, study PRJEB27181) | metagenome | reverse complement strand
CATTTGTACATATAACATTGACATAATTTTGAAAATATATTTTAATGTTATAGTTAGGAGAGTGATATGATTAATACTATTATGATGTGTCTTGCTCTAAATATATATTTCGAGGCACGTAACCAGCCTCTGTCTGGCCAGATAGCCGTTACTCAAGTTGTATTAAATAGAGTAGCGGATTCTAGATACCCCAACAAAGTATGTGACGTTGTATACCAAGCCAAGAAAACTAACTCTGGAAAAATAATAATAAATAAATGTCAATTCAGTTGGTTCTGTGATGGCAAGAGTGACAAGCCTAAAGACTTGGATGCATTTCGCTGGGCAACATATGTAGCTTTAAACGTTATATATGGTTCCTATAAGGATAATACTTTTGGTGCCACGCACTACCATTCTAAAAAAGTAAATCCTAAGTGGGCGTTACCACAAAATAAAACGGTGGAGATAGGAGATCACCTATTCTTCAAATGGCAGAATGAATACTAATCTCATTGACTGTTTAAAGCACTGCGTCCATAATGAATACTGTTCAACTAATATTTAAAGGGGTCAGACATGAGCTTATATGAAAATATTAACAAACGGAAAAAGGCGGGAAAGTCTCGCCCGAAAAGTAAATCGACTATATCTAAGACAGCATACGCTAACATGAAAAAAGGTTTTCCGAACAGCAAAAAGAATAAAAGTAAGAGCAAGAAAAATGCATGAAGATAAGCTTAAAACCCCTCCAGCCAATTCTACTTATCGCGATAATCATCAGCGTATATTTGGAGATCCTAAAGGTTCGGAAGGTATCGACGAAGAAGTGTCTAGAAAATTACGTTTAGAAAGACACAAGAATGAAGTAAGATTAGGTAAAAAAGACGCGCAGTATTATGTAGATAACGAAGTTCGTATATCAGCAGACCCGAACTGGCAACCTAAAATGGAAGTTTCTGAAGCTTACAAGGATGGATGGAATCGAATATTTAACAAGCCATGATGAATTTTCAGAACACTGTACGTGTCCAGAATGTGTGTTATCGGCTACAGTAGCAGATTTATTTAACGATCCCGATACCAGTGACATCGAAATTGTGGATGCTCTTACTCACGCTATCATAGGCGCTATGGCTATGGCACCACCTGAGTATAGGACGTATCTAGTAGAAGAGAGTATAATTAAGATACGAATTATGATGGGAGAGTTCCACACACACAATGTTGGGGAAGGTTGGGGACTGGTACATTGACCATCAGTATGAGAGAAGTAGGTCTCAATCAGTGCAGATGGGTAGCAGAGGGGCCTATAACGTGGTATCCTAAATGTTGCGGAGACGCTACACATAAACATTCTTCTTGGTGTGAAAAACACTACAAGCAAGTGTTTAGACAAAATGTCCGGAGAACCAAGGGATCTGTAAATTTTACCCGTCGTCGAAAGAAAAGGTATTGACCTTCATATAACATGTGTATAGGTTTTGTACTATATGAAGACATATATAAAAAAACTTTGGCGTTGCTGGCCCCTACGTAAATTTGCTAGTATGGTATCTAAATTAAATTGCTTGTTATGGCGTAAAATGTGGGGATCGAGATGACTGAAAAACGAGGAAACGAGACTTTTTCTGGGTTTAATAAACCTAAGAGAACACCTAACCATCCTAAGAAGTCACACGCAGTATTAGCTAAGAGCGGCGATAAAACTAAATTAATAAGGTTTGGACAGCAAGGCGTGAGCGGCGCTGGAAAGAATCCTAAAACAGCATCTGAGAAGGCACGTAAAAAATCTTTTAAGGCCAGACATAAGAAGAATATAGATAAAGGTAATATGTCTGCGGCTTACTGGGCCAATAAGGTTAAATGGTAATATTTTGACTCCACGACAAAGACAATGTTTAGATTTTATTTCATCGTTCTGGGACGAGCATGATTATGCTCCTTCTTTTGGCGAGATTGCAGAAGCTTTAGATGCGAAGAGTAGATCTAGTGTTACACCCCTTGTATCTAAACTTGAGGGTCGGGGGTACATCGAACGGATACCTAACCTTGCTCGGTCCATCCGTGTAGTTAAAGCTGATGCTCCCCAAGCCTCAGTTATAAACGATGTGTCCCCCGATGCTTCACAGTCTAACACAACTCCTGTTTGGGGCGAGAAATAATTTTAACTCTTGCTCTGTACATACGTATCGGGTTATTCTTATAAAATGTTGCCAGCCAGTATTCAAGACTGTCTAGATAGGCTACCTGAATTGCCTATAGATCAACAGCGAGAGATACTCGCGCTGGTGGACAAGCTCGACGTGATACGTGAAAGAGATGCGGCCAAAGATAGTTTTATATCCTTTGTGAAAAAAGTGTGGCCCGGATTTATAGAGGGGTATCACCATAAGATAATGGCTGGAGCTTTTGAAAGAGTAGCCAAAGGCGAACTTAAACGTCTAATAATTAATATGGCCCCTCGCCACACTAAAAGTGAATTTGCATCTCATTTATTTCCTGCATGGTTTCTTGGGCATCATCCATCTAAGTATGTCATACAGGCGTCAAACACTGCGGACTTGGCTGTGGACTTTGGACGTAAAGTTAGAGACACGATAGGTGATGATAATTTTCACGATATATTTCCAGATGTTGCGGTACATGCTGATGCGGCGGCGGCGGGTAAGTGGAAGACCACAGCTAAGGGAGAGTATTTTGCTCTTGGTACTGGCGGCACAATGACAGGCCGTGGTGGAGATCTTATAATAATTGATGATCCCCACAGCGAGCAAGAAGCTAAACAGGCGGAGACACGGCCAGAGATATATGATAGTGTATTCGAATGGTATACGTCCGGACCCCGTCAACGTGTACAACCGGGAGCGGCTATAGTTATAGTTATGACGCGCTGGAGTAAAAGGGATCTTACAGGACAAGTGTTGAAGGCGGCGGCAACAAAAGAGACAGGAGAAGAGTGGGAGGTCATTGAACTTCCAGCAATACTACCGTCAGGCAAACCAATATGGCCAGAGTATTGGCCTGAAGAAGAGATACTCGCGATTAAACAAGAACTGCCAATCCCTAAATGGATGGCGCAGTATCAGCAACAACCTACTGCTGAAGAAGGTGCGTTAGTTAAAAGAGAGTGGTGGCAAAGATGGGAAGGTTCCGAACCACCACCTTGTGAATTTATAATTCAGTCTTGGGATACTGCCTTTGAAAAGAGCCAGCGTTCTGATTATTCTGCCTGTACTACATGGGGTGTTTTTTATAAAGAGCATCCTGACACTGGCAGAATGACACCTAATGTGATACTGTTAGATGCATTTAGAAAAAGAATGGAGTTTCCTGAACTTAAAAAAGTTGCTATGGAGATGTATAAAGATTGGCAACCAGAAGCTTTTATAGTTGAGAAGCGAGCTAGTGGTGGGCCACTTATATATGAGCTTAGAGAAATGGGTATTCCAGTTAGTGAGTTTACTCCGAGTAGAGGTAATGATAAGATAAGCAGAGTAAATGCCGTTTCCGATTTGTTTGCTTCTGGTGTAGTGTGGGCATCTGACCACAGGTGGGCGGATGAAGTTATAGAAGAGTTTGCTGAATTTCCAGCGGGCGAACACGATGATTATGTTGATAGTTCAACACAAGCTCTGCTAAGATATAGGCAGGGCGGATTTATTAAAACGACAAGTGATGAGCAAGAAGACGATAGAGATATACTTCCTGCAAAGAAATATGATTTTTATTAGGGGTTATCATGGCGACTAACGTAGATAAAACATTAATACCATCTGATATTGAAGTTGAAGCCAGTACGGATGTTGAGGTTTCTCTTCCGGGCGACGATTTTGATATGGAGATAGTTGAAGAGGTAGAACAGGATGGCTCCGTAATTGTTGATTTCGATCCGCAAGCGACATTAGCAGAGGGAGAAGATGATCACGGGCAAAATTTAGCGGAATTATTAGATGATGAAGTTCTAAATTCTATAGGAAGTGAACTCGTATCCGCATATCAAGATGATCACAGGACCAGAGATCCTTGGGAAAAGGCATATACCAAAGGAATTTCTCTTCTAGGTCTTAATATAGAGGACCGCACCCAGCCTTGGTCTGGGGCATCTGGAGTTTTTCATCCAATATTAACAGAAGCAGTGGTTAAATTTCAAGCCGAAGCTATGACAGAGACCTTTCCTGCGGCGGGTCCGGTGCTAACACGAACTATTGGCAAAGCTGATCCTGAAGTTGATAAGAGAGCTATGCGCGTTCAACGAGATATGAACTACCAGTGTACTGAAGTTATGACTGAGTACCGAGGGGAGCATGAACAAGCGCTATTTCATCTCGCTATTGGCGGATCAATATTCAAAAAAGTATATTTTGATCACGCTCTCAACAGATATACCTCTAAATTTGTTATGGCAGACGATTTTATAGTGTCATACGGCACCACAGATCTAGATTCTTGCCCACGAGCTACTCATGTAATGAAGATGTGGCCCAACGATCTATTAAAAAACCAGTATTCCGGTTTTTATCGCATGGTTGAAGTACCTAGACCATCAATACAGTACACAGATGTCGATGAAAGTGAGGATAGAGCCTCTGGATCAGCGCCAAGCGCGGAAAAAGATGACAGGCATGAGCTTTTAGAGATGCATGTAGAATATGATATACCCGGATACGAAGATCTGGATGAAGACGGGGAGCCTACAGGAATTGCTCTTCCATATATCATAACTATAGAGAAAACTAGCAATATTATATTAAGTATCTACAGAAACTGGAATGAAGACGATGAAGATAAGGTTAAGAATGAGTTCTTTGTACACTATCCGTACTTACCGGGCCTCGGTTTCTATGGCATTGGATTAGTACACCTGTTGGGTGGTATCGCAAAGTCTGCTACTTCTATACTTAGGCAGTTAGTTGATGCGGGAACACTCGCTAATCTACCTGCCGGATTAAAATCACGCGGTTTACGTATAAAAGGAGATAATTCTCCGCTAAGACCCGGAGAGTTTAGAGATGTTGACGTTCCTAGCGGTTCTATAAAAGATAATATAACTTTTGTACCGTATAAAGAACCATCATCAGTATTGTACCAACTATTAGGAACTGTTGTAGAAGAAGGCAGGAACATTGCCTCTATCGCTGATCTGAAAGTTTCGGATATGAGTAATCAGGCTCCTGTAGGATCTACATTGGCTATCCTAGAGAGAGGCATGAAAGTTATGTCTGGGGTACACGCTCGTATTCATGCGGCTATGCGTAAAGAATTTAAGCTACTTGCCAACCTAATAAGAGACTACGCTCCAGAAGAGTATGAGTATGAAGTTGTAGAAGGTGCTACACGTATTGAAGATTATGATGATCGCATTGATATCTTCCCTGTTTCTAATCCTAATGCCGCGACAATGGCTCACAGGATAATGAGGCACCAAGCCATTCAACAGTTAGCTTCAACCGCTCCTCAGATATATGACTTGAAAGAGTTGCACAGAGGTATGTTGTACGCAATGGGCGAAGAGAATATAGATAAGTTAATTCCTCGTGAAGACGAAATGAAACCTATGGACCCTGTAGCCGAGAATATGGCACTAATAACAGCAGAGCCAGTCAAGGCTCATTTGTATCAAGATCACGAAAGCCACATACGTGTGCATATGTCTGCGTTACAAGATCCTAAGATACAAGAGATAATGAAAGATGCGCCTAACGCACAAGCAGTAGCCGCCGCAGGTGCCGCTCATATACAAGAACACGTAGCTTTTCAATATCGTAGAGAGATAGAGAAACAACTAGGTGTGCCAATGCCGGAGTTTGATAAAGATCTACCAGCAGAGGCAGAAGTACAACTATCTAGGTTAACAGCAGATGCGGCAGAAAAACTTCTAAAGAAAGATGTAGCAGAAGTGCAAGCGGCTAAGAACGCAGAGCAACAAAACGATCCTGTACTTCAGTTACAGAAAATGGACGCTGAAACTAAACAAGCGGAAGTCCAACGTAAAGGTATGGCAGATAAGTTAAGAGCTATGCTAGGTAAAGAGCAGATATCTTCTAAAGAGAAAATGGAAGGTGCGCGTTTGGGCGTTGAAGTTCAAACAGATCTAATTGATAAGCAGATAGAGTTAAAGAAACTAGAACTCGAACAAGCAAGAATGGCATCTCTTGAAAAACAAGCGGGTGCTAAGTTGGGCGTTGCAATGTCTACCGCTATTGCAGACGATCAAATAGAGCGCGAACGTATTGCTTCCCAAGACGAACAAGCGGCGCTTCGCGAAGAAACTAATATGAAAAGGAACGAAGATGATTTTCAATTAAATGAAGAGCGTTTAGCAAACGAACGTATGCGAGATACCCAGAATTTTGCTAGTCGTTTCATCGATATGTTTCGTTCTAGTTCAAAAGATGCACAAAAGTCGGACGAAAATTAAAAAAAAGCTTGGAGATTTGAACATTGGCTGATAATATTTTAGAAACCATCAAAGATCGCATCCGTCGCGAGATGAATGAGATTGCTGATGATTTAGCGCTTGGGGGTTGTATATCTGCCGAAAGTGCAGGTATGGTAGGAGTTAAGTACGCACAGAACGCCGGGGTTATAGAAGGACTAGCAAGAGCGGAACGTGTGATTTTGGACGTACTTGATGAAATTAAAGAACAGGAGAAGCTCGACACATGAGCAAACCAGCCGTTAAAATATCAGACGAAGATCTAGAAAAGGCCAAAAAAGCAGTTAAAGATATGCAGGGGCCTAAACTAGTAGAACCCACGGAAGAACAAAAAGCTACTCAACTACCTCAACCTAGAGGTTGGAGAATGCTCATAGCGATTCCAGAAGCAGAAGAGAAAACTACAGGAGGTATTATCAAAGCAGATATTACCAAAGATATTGAAAACACTTCTACCGTTATAGGACTTGTGCTTGAGATGGGCAGTGAGTGTTATGGCGATAAAGAGCGTTTTGGGGATACGCCTTGGTGCAAGACAGGGGACTTTGTACTAATAGGGGCGTATAAAGGTGTTCGATTTAGAATACACGGCAAGGAATTTCGCATCATCAATGATGATACCGTTCAAGCAGTCGTGGATGATCCGCGTGGATATACGAGGGCATAATGAGTAATACAGCAGATACACAGAGCGCCTATGAAGCACCTGACTCTCTTCCAGAACCAGATGAGGAGTCTGAGATTGAGATAGAAGTTCTTGATGACACACCTGCGGAAGATGTGCGAGCCGCACGTCCTGCCGCTGATCGTGTAGATCCAGACAGCGAAGAGTTTGAGCAAGAGATACAGGATTATTCTGACAATGCTCAAAAACGTATAAAGGCAGTTAAGTTTGAGTACCATGAAGAGCGTAGAGCAAAAGAAACTGCACTTCGCCAGTCTGAAGAAGCAATACGCTATGCAGAGCAGGTTGCGCGAGATAACGCAAACTTAAAACAATCTCTGCAAGATAGTAACTCTGTATTGGTTGAACAGTATGGAGCTAGGACAGATGCGGAACTTGAAAAAGCTCGCGCAGACTTTAAGGATGCTTATGAAGGCGGCGAAACAGATGCGCTTTTAGAAGCTCAAGAAAAATTAGCGAAGTTACACGCTGAACGTGTTGGGACTTTAAGACAAGCCCCCGCCGCAGTTCAACCTGTTGCTGAACAACCTTATCAGCCACAAGTTCAACAAAACAACGCTCCTGATGTTAGAGCCACTCAATGGTTGAGAGAGAACCAGTGGTTTCAGCAAAAAGGTAGTGAAGATATGACAGGGTATGCTATAGGTTTACATCAAAAATTGGTGGCCAGTGGTTTAAACCCTCAAATACACGAGGAATACTACAGTAAGATAGATCAAGGTATGAGATCAGTATTCCCAGACAGATTTTCGAGTGCAGACTTAGCCAGTAGGGAGGAAAATTCTCCTGTTGTGACGCACACGAAAAAAAAACCACCTCAAGTTGGTGGGCCGTCACGGGGCGGTGTACCCCCGCGCAAAGTGCAACTAACTGGCACTCAAGTCGCTCTCGCAAAGCGCCTTGGGCTTTCTAATAAACAATACGCCGCTCAAGTAGCAAAGGAGCAACTTAATGGCTAGAACGCGCACCGCGCCAAAAGCGCGAGATAATGATACTCGTGAGACAGAAGATAGGGTGACACATTATCGTCCACCCTCAAATTTGCCCGACCCAACGCCAGAGGATGGCTACGAATTTCGATGGGTCCGCACCGCCATGCTTGGTGATGCTGACAACAGAAACGTATCCATGCGATATCGTGAAGGTTGGGAGCCGTGTTTGGCAGAGGATCATCCTGAATTGATGATTATGTCAGACGTTAATTCTACCTATGAAGGCAATGTTGTCATCGGAGGTTTAATGCTTTGCAAATGTTCTACCGAAAAAATGGAAGCTCGGAACAAATATTTTGCAGAACAGGCGAATCAACAGGCTTTAAGCGTAGATCATAACTTTATGCGCGAGAATGATCCTAGAATGCCGCTTCTGGAAACAGAGCATAAATCTAGTGTGACTTTTGGTGCAGGTCGTAAACGTTAAAATTAACGTTTATTTGTTTTAACTTTGCAATAGGAGCAAAAACTATGGCGGCAACAGCCTCACCTTACGGTTTTGTCCCAGTTAACAGACTTGGCGGATATAACAATGGATCATATCGCCAACTCAAAGTCACGAACTCCTACGGCACCTCCATTTTCTTCGGAGATGTTGTTACGCTCGTGGCGGCTGGAACTATAGAAGCCACTCAAGCCGCAACCTCGTCACGTCCTATCGGGATTTTTCAGGGTTGTAACTTTACTGATCCAAGTCTTAACTACAAAGTGTTTAGTCAAATGTGGACTGGGGCAGTAGTATCAACAGACATACTAGCTAGTGTAGCTGACGATCCTCGTCAGGTTATGCAAGCGCAGTGTGCAGGTACTATAGCACAAACTCAATTCGGATTAAATTTTGAAGCGAGTACGTATGTAGCAGGAAATACCAACCTTGGTAAATCCGTAGTTTCTCTGGAAGTTTCTACTCCAGCTACTACAGCTACCTTCCCTTTTAGATCTGTCGATTTTGTCGATGGACCTGATAGTTCCGTTGGTGATGCATTTACAGATATGTTAGTTATCTGGAATGCAGATATTCACCAATATGATCTTGCACTTGGCACATAAGGAGTAATTGAGATATGGCTTCGATTTCACGTTCCCAGTTACTCAAGGAATTACTTCCGGGTTTAAACGCCCTATTTGGCCTTGAGTACGATAAATACCAAGATGAGCATCTTGGATGTTACGACGAAGAAAGTTCAGACCGTAGTTTTGAAGAAGAAACTAAGTTGTCTGGATTTGGCGCGGCACCTGTTAAAAAAGAAGGCGGAAGCCTTTCTTATGACACTGCCCAAGAGAGTTTTACTCAGCGTTACGATCACGAGACGATTGCTATGGGTTTCTCCATCACTGAAGAAGCGATGGAAGATAACCTATATGACAGTCTCTCTTCTCGTTACACTAAAGCTCTTGCCCGTGCTATGAACTACACCAAGCAAGTTAAAGCTATGGTGCCATTCAACACAGGCTTTACGGCAACAACCGGATATCTTTCCGGTGATGGTGATCCATTGTTCTCGACTTCACACAGCATTGTGAATGGCGCGGATATGTCTAACCGTCCTGCTACTGCTACTGATTTGAACGAAACATCTCTTGAAGATGCGGCTATTCAGATCTCCAACTATACCGACGAGCGCGGACTTCTAGTTGCGGCACAACCTACTAAGTTAATCATTCCGACTAACTTACAGTTTGTTGCAACTCGTATTCTTAACTCTCAGTTTAAGACGGGTGTAGCTGATAATGACATCAACGCTATTGTGCATAACAGCACAATTCGCGATGGTTACACTATCAACCATTACTTAACCGATACTAACGCTTGGTTCTTGAAAACAGACGTTCCGAATGGTTTCAAGTATTTCAATCGTGTTCCAATGAGTACATCAATGGACGGCGACTTTGATAGCGGTAACGTGCGATATAAAGCTCGTGAGCGCTACAGCTTCGGCGTTTCTGATTACCTTGCTGGTTTCGGAAGTCCGGGTTCTTCTTAATCCGGAAATAAATTGGATAGAGGGGCTTTATGCCCCTCTTTCTTTTTTAGGGGGAGTACAGTCTGGCATATTCATATCATCAAACAGGCACTAGATCTGAGCTTGTTGTATCAGAACATTTAGTAGGACTTGGTTTTTATGTATTTTCTCCTGTAGTTCATCAACAAGGCCCAGTAGATATAGTAGCTGTAAATGATGAGGGAGATGTTTTTCTTATTGATGCAAAGACAGACACTAAAAGACTTAATCGTAATGCAAAAACACCATCAAGAATATATAGAATAAAAAGTGACTTACAAAAGAAACTAGGAGTAATACACGCATACGTCACTAAAACTGGAGACGTGCATTTTGTACCTCCTTTAGCTTTTAAAGATTTGACTAAAAAAGAAGATTAATATATAATTACATTAGAAATACTCTTATGCCCCGTTCGATTTGCAACATCGGCGGTGCAATTTATTTTTACCTCCCTCAACTGACCGGGTTTAATGTTATAAACCCGGTCTTTTTTATGTACATAGCATATACAAACACTGTTTAGCCAATATTTAGCTAGTTTTTTATAAATATATGTTTTAAGATGTAATTGCATTTGATGTGATCAGCCTAATGTTGGTCATGGTTTACATAGGAGAACTGTTCGATGCCTACACATTTTACTAATGGCGTTTCTGACGTTATACCGGGGAACCCGCTTTATAATTTTGGGCGGTTAGATCCAACTAAATACCATATTTACTGGGATGACTTTGATACCACACCCATTGCCGCGCAATGGACACTTACCGCAACTTCTGCTGGTTCGGGTACTTCTGCAATCACTGTTCCTGATGCTGATGGTGGTGTTGCTCGTATTACTACTGCGGCTAATGAGAACGACGGTATATTCGCTGAGTGGATATCCGAAACATTTTTATTGGAAAGCGGCAAAAAGACTTGGATGAAAACTCGTTTTCAAGTTGGAGACGCGGTACAATCTGATTTTATTATGGGTCTTCACTCTTCAGACACAACTCCTTTGGACGCAACAATGCGCTTTGCATGGGTATCTGAAGATGGTTCAGCCAATCTGTTTTTTAACAGTGATAACAATACTACAGACAGCGATAGCGATACTGTTGTTGTTTTAGCTGACGACACTTTTGTGACGGTTGCTGTGTATTGGGATGGCGCAGGTAACATTGAGTGTTACTCAAACAACGTTCTTATTACTACGATGACAGGTATAACCATACCCGGCGCAGAGTTGTCGGTTGGTTTTGGATATCTAAACGGTGCCGCTGGTGCTGAGACTACAGATATCGATTATATATTTGTAGCAAAAGAGCGCGAGTAGCTAGATGCTGTACCAACTTACCAAAGATGGTGCTAAATGGGCTATAGAAGTTTCTGGTGGTCCTCAAGAGAAATCAATTAAAAAGACTTTTGGTTCTCGTGAGGACGCCGAAGCTTGGCGCAGAGCAATAAGCCACGGGGAAGAAGAAGCCCCGGTATTGAAACTTGTTTCAAGTAAAAAATCAGAGAAGAAGGCAGTCAATAAAGCAAAAGCTGAATAAATCTAACTAACACATATGAAGAGGATATAAAGATGCCCGCACCAAAGGTTATCACTCTCGCACCAACCGCTCTAGACAGAAACGGTATATCTGCCTCAGAGACCCTTGCCGCCGCAAGACTAAGCTTAATAATCGGAGGCGAACTTAGCGCAGGATTTGATCGTGACGGAATATGCGCCGCGCAAACTCCTACGGGCGCTAATGCCATGACTTTAAATGGCGCTTTAGGTGTAGACTTTTTAGATCGTAAAGGCATATATGTTCTTGTATATGCCGGAGGCAATGAGTCAGGTAGAACATTTACCGTTGTTGGCGAGAATGCAAATGGCGATAGAATAACAGAAGCTATAACCGGACCCAATGCCGGAACTGTTTTAGGTACAACTAAATTCTATCATATAACTTCAATAACTCCTGATGATGCGACTGCTGGAGCCGTCGAAGTAGGTGTTAACGGCTATGCTGAGTTTAGCACTCCTCAACACGTCGCAATATATAACGCTGGCGATGATAGAGGTGATACATTTACAGTACATGGATTTGACCGCTACGGTAATGAAGTTACTGATGCTATTACTGGAGCTAACGCCGGAACTTCTACAACTCAAAATCAAAATTTTGCATGGGTGGATCGTGTCACTTCTAGTAGTGCTTCAGCGGGGGCAGTTGAAGTTGGCGTCGATGGTAAGTGCGAAAGTGGCTGGCTCGTCTTAAATTACCGTGGAACAAAGTTCGATGCTAATGTTGGATGCACTCTCAGTAGTGATGGGAACTTGACCTATGCTCTGCAACACACTTTTAATAATGTTTTAGCGAATGGCTTTGCTGAAGAAGATGCGACTGTGTTTACTCACTCTACAATAACAGGAAAGACGGCGGCTTTTGAAGGGACTATACCTACTCCTCCAGTAGCAATTCGTTTAGCACTAACAGCCCATACTGCGGGTAGCGCTAGTGCGACGGTAGTTCAGGTAACCACAGCTTAATAAGCGGGTAATATATAATTGTGAAAAAGAAACGAGATTATCGCAAAGAATATGACGAGTACCACAGTAAGCACTTAAAAGACAATAATGCTCGTCATAGAGCGCGTTATAACGCTGAGAAGGAAGGAAGAGTTAGAGTAGGAGACGGCAAAGAATTAGATCACAAGGATAACAATCCTCGTAACAATTCGTCGAGCAATGTTAGAATTGTTTCTCGTGATGCTAATCGCTCTAGACCTAGAAGAAAGATTAGTTAATGCCTATACGGAAAGTTAAAGGGGGTTATACTTTCGGTGGCGGCACACATAAAACCGAAGCTTCGGCAAAAAGGTCATATAAAGCCTATTTAGCTAAGAAGCATACAAAGAATAAGAAAGTTGAAAAGTAATGGCGGCACCAACAATTAGCACCACCGTTGATTTCAAAGTAGACGTTCTTCAGTTGTGCGAAGAAGCGTATGAACGCGCAGGTTTAGAAATGAGAACAGGGTATGATCTTAGATCTGCTCGTCGTAGTATTCAACTAATGTTATTAGAGTGGGTTAATAGAGGACTAAACTTATGGACTGTTACTGAAGCTACTATAAATCTAGTAAGCGGTACAAAGACATATGCTCTATCAGACGACGCAATAGATATATTAGATGCAGTTGTCAGAACAGATACAGGTCTAGCTACACAAACAGACTTTAATTTGACACGTTTATCTGTATCATCTTATGCTCAGACATCCAATAAAAATACATCTTCTCGCCCCACATCTATGTATGTTGATCGTCAAAATAGAGTGAATGTAACTTTATTTCCAGAGCCTAACGATAGCACTCAGGACTTTGTATATTGGTATGTTAGGCGCATCAAAGATTTAGGTGATAACACAAATAATCCAGATATGCCTGAAAGATTTGTACCAGCCCTTATAGCTGGGTTGGCTTTCAATATTGCGTTAAAAAGACCTGAAGCTCAGGACAGAATACCTACATTAAAAGCACTTTATGAAGAAAGTTATGAACTAGCGGCGTCTGAGGATAGATCTAAGGCACCACTAGTATTTACACCTCTTCAAGAGTTTATTGACGTGGCGCTATAATATGTCTTCAGAATTTGCTTCAGGTAGATATGCTTTTGGATTTTGTGATAGATGTGGACACAGATACGATTTAAACGATTTGAAAGCAGAGTTTGAGGATAAAAAACCCAATGGTCTTAAAGTATGCAATACTTGTTTAGATCCGGATCATCCTCAGTTGCAGTTAGGAAGGTTTAGAGTTTATGATCCACAGACGCTCAGAGATCCTAGACCGGATCAAAGCGAAATTGAAAGTCAATCTCTTTTTGGTTGGAGACCTGTAGGAGATAATGTTAGCTTGGAACTTACAGGGAATGTAGGTTCTGTAACTATTGTAACTTAGGAGAAAAATATTATGAAAAACAAAAGAATGGTCAGTGATAAACCTAAAAAAGCCAAAGTAGGTTATATGGGTGGCGGTAGAATAATGCGTACCGGAAAAGAAGATATGCCTAAAGTCAAAGTAGGATATATGCATGGGGGCATGGTCGGTGCTAAAAGAGGTATAAAACCTACTAACCAGAAAACAATGACTGCTCGCGGCGGTGGAGCGGCGACACAAGGTCTTAAATATAAGGGCTAATTATGACTTATGCTGAATTAGTAGCGGCTATAAAATCTTATACTGAGAACGAAGAGACCGATTTCGTTGCGGAGATACCTAATTTTGTCCGTCAAGCAGAAGATCGCATACAGCATATGGTCCAACTCCCTATGTTTAGAAAGGCGCAACAAGGTGTATTAACTGCTAGTAATAGATACTTAGCTACGCCAGATGATTTTATATCTTCTTTTTCTATAGCTGTCGTTAATTCTGATGGAGAGTATAGCTATCTTCTAAACAAAGATGTTAACTTTATACGTGAAGCTTTCTCAAAGGTAAGCACTGAAGGGCAACCTCGTTTTTATGCACTTTGGGATGAAGATCATTTTATACTAGGCCCTACTCCTAACACCGCACTGCAAGTAGATCTTCACTACTACTATAAACCTGCTAGTATAGTTACTGAAGGAAGTACGTGGCTCGGTGATGAAGCAGAATCGGCTCTGCTCTATGCTTGTCTGTTAGAGGCATATACTTATATGAAGGGGGAGCCAGATCTTATGACGCTATATGATACAAGATATAAGGAAGCGCTAATAAAGTTAAAAGAATTAGGAGACGGTAAAAATCGTCAAGACGCATACAGATCGGGGCAAGTAAGGATGGCAGTAACATGATTTTAGATCCATTTAATGGTGAGGTAGGAAATGCCTACGCGCACACTACACAAAACAGAGGTCATTCCGCAGAAGAGTTAGCAGATATGGCGCTTAACAAAATAGTGTTTGTAGGGGATAATGTTCCAGATCCGATAAAAGAGCAAGCTTTAGCCTATAGAGAAAATCTGAGAAGTGTGTTAGTTTTCTATATGCGTCAAGCAATGTTAAGTGAACGCACTACAATGAAGGCTGAAATGATGGCCGAAATGAAGGAGAACTAGAATGGCAATTACACAGGCAATGTGTTCCAGTTTTAAACAAGAGCTTCTTGTTGGGACGCATAATTTTACCTCTAGTGGCGGTAATGCTTTTAAGATAGCGCTTTTTACAAGTAGCGCTTCTCTTAGCGCAACTACCACGGCGTATAGCTCAAGCAATGAAGCATCCGGCACAGGCTATGATGCCGGAGGTAAAGCGCTGGCTCCTGTAACGCCAGCACTTTCAGGAACTACTGCACTTGTTGATTTTGCAGATATCACTTGGGCAAGTTCCTCTATTACTGCTCGTGGAGCGTTAATATATAACGACACAAACAGTGACAAAGCAGTTATAGTTCTTGATTTCGGATCTAATAAAACATCATCTAGCGGAGATTTTACTGTTCAGTTTCCTGCCGCTGATGCCAGTAATGCTATTATAAGGATTACTTAATTGGAGTTTATAAAGTGATATGGCTTGGGGTCTTAAAGCATTCGGTTCTACTGCGTGGGGTTTTGGAGATACGTCTACATCGGTCACGAGTACCGATGCTATCGGCGTTAGCGCTATCGGGAATGAGACCATCGTTGTTGGCACGGGAGCGGTATTTGGAGTTACTAGCACGAATGCAATCGCTTCTAACGTGGTTGGGAGCGTCAGTGTTGTTCAAGGAACAGGAGTGGCGTTCGGAGTTAATAGTACGAATGCAATCGCTACAGGAGTTGTTGGAGATGAAATTGTTTGGTTCGAGATACCCACTAACACCGCGACGGCGGCTAATTACAATATCATTAACACTTCCGGAGCCACAGGCTCATGGCAAAACATAATAGGATAGAATAATGGCAAGTACATATACATCTGAACTCCGTTTCGAAAAAATAGCCACTGGCGAACAGAGCGGATCATGGGGAAACACTACAAACACTCAATATGATTTATTTGAATCTACTATTTCGGGAACGGCTACGGTGGCATTCGCGTCAGATGGGGACGATACATTAACAACAGCTAACGGTGCCGATGATGAAGCTAGGCACATGTTTATAAACCTTACGGGTGGCACAAGTCTTAGCACAACTAGAAATCTTGTAGTTCCCACTAAATCTAAACTGTATTTTGTAAGAAATAATACGAATGGAAGTCAGTCTGTAATCGTAAAAACAAGCGGCGGCTCAGGCATAACCGTTCCTCACGGCAAATATATGTGCTTATATTGCGACGGCACTAATGTAGTTGACGCGGCTAACTACCAAACAGCTATGACAATAGGCACGATGACCTCAGCAAGCGTAGCTATTACCGGGGGATCTGTAACAGGTATTACTGATCTAGTTGTAGCTGATGGAGGTACAGGCGCATCCAGCTTAACAGACGGTGGAGTACTTTTAGGATCAGGCACAGGAGCTATTACAGCAATGGCTGTACTAGGTGACGGTGA